>Ga0164292_10001434_pt1 | contig 19249 bp, 12 predicted proteins | sample GEODES117metaG_FD_111486 | JGI IMG/M metagenome (GOLD analysis project Ga0164292, IMG submission 111486) | Eutrophic lake water microbial communities from Lake Mendota, Wisconsin, USA - GEODES117 metaG | ecosystem: Environmental > Aquatic > Freshwater > Lake | place: USA: Lake Mendota...
AGGAATATTAATATTATCACTAATTAATGTCATACCATAATAAGTATCTTGTTTATTATTTCTTTTATAATTAAAAGCTTCTATAAATCCACCAGGACCTTCAGCCAAATGAAAAGATTGTATATTTGTATGTTCATTTAAAAAACTAAATGTGTCTATTATTTCTATCATTTTAAAAAAAGACCGCGATAATGGTTTATGTTTACATAAAGAACATTTATGATTCGGAACAATTGTATGTATATATTCATATGGATTTGTAATTTTTTTCAAAATATCCCAATATTCATAATATTCGTCAATAGTTTGCTTTAACAAATGTAAATAATTATATAATGAATAACATATTATTATATCATTAGCATCTGATACTATATTTGCTTGTGACTTATTATTTTTATATATAATATTAAAATCTAAATTCAAATTATTCAAATTTGGTAAATTAATATAGGTCATATAATTTTTTAATAGTTACTTTATTAACTAAGTATAGAAAAATACATTTATATATTTATTTACAAATATATAAATGTGTGAATTTATAAATGTGTGAATTTATAAATGTGTTAATGTGTGAATTTAATATTTTGCTTTAAGATTTATATATGTTTATTGAGCTTTCTTAGTTTGTGTTTTTTGAGATTTTTTTGTTTCTGCTTTTAGAGTTTTCTCAGCTTCTTTTGCCGCCTTCTTTTCTTGTGCTGCTTTTAATTTTTCCTCTTCTTTTGCTTTCTTTTTTTCTTCCGCAAGTTTAATTTTTTCATCTACAGATAATTTAATTTTATTGGTTGCTTTGCTTTGTTTTTGCTCTTGTTGCTCTTCTAATTGTTCCTCCAATTTTTTCTCTAAATCTTGTGTTTCTTTAATATATTGGGATGCCAATTTTTTAGATTTTTCATCTATTTTTTCTTTTTCCTTAATTTCAAATTCTTCATCTATTTTTTTAAACTCACCAATAACTTCATCTTCTAATTCTTTTTCTTTTAATTCCTGCTTTTTAGATACTAATTCATCTGGGTCATATTCAACATTTCTAATCTTTTTAAATATAAAGTAATTGTTTAAAAACGAAATTTGTTTTTCTTCGCTACTTAATTGTGCAGAATTTCCTATTTTTTTTAATAAATAATTATTACTTTTTACTTCATTATTCATAAAATTATATAATTGTTCAAAATTACCAATTGACCCAGGCAAATTCAATTGTTTATATTCGGTTTCATTTAATAATACAAACCCATTATTTTCCATAATTCTTAGTAAATATTTAAAATTAACTAAGTATTCTTTGAATGTTTTATTAATTGTTTCTTGATACACATTAATAGCATATCCTAAACTAGACTCGTCATCGTTAAATTCCTTAGCATCATATTTTTTTGTTAATTCCCATATTTTTTTCTCATTTTTAAATAAACTAATGGATTCATCAATGTTTAACGAATTTAACATATTAAATATTTTGTTTCCATCATAACAAGTTCCAATAAAGTATCCTTCTAATGCTGTACATTGTGTTATATTTTTTATAAACTCATTTAAAACAGCTTCGCTTTCAAACATATAATGCATTGCAAATTGAATAGAACTAATATTAAATCCATTTTTTACAATACCATAATTATTATATACACCTTTGCCTAATAAAACTTCATTTTTTGTCCCTTCACCAAAAAGTGCTTTAATAATTTGTCTTGATTTATCATCATATAAAGCAGAACCGTCTTTAATATTATGACTACTATTGCCGTGCAAGAATAATGCTTTAGGAATAATCGCATAACGTTGAGCATAATTTAAATAGCGCGCACATACCCCATCCAATCTATTTTCAATATTATCTTTGCTTAAATCCAAACCTAATACAAAATTAAGATTTGCCGAAATCCATTTGGGTAAATCTCCTCCTTTACCTACTGCATAATCTATTAATGAATATCCCGACTTGGATACTTTATTTATTAACATACTTTTAACATATAAATTATGAAAATCACGCAATGCTTGCGTTTCAGATGTTTTGGAAATTTTATTATAATATACATCGTCATCGTTATTAACTGTCACTCCATTTCCAGTCATTAAGATTGATTCACTTATTGGATTATGTATAGATTGCCAATTTGAGTTTGCTGTATGATAAGCATTACCAAAGTTTTTAACGCCTGAGCGCAACTCTGATGTTTTATCAGAACGAACTCGCAATGGTTCCCATCTCCAAAATTCTGGATTATTACTATTGTAAGCAAATTCTACAATAGTATTATCTTCAATTTCATCACCTTCTAGCGTATAAATCTTAAGATTATTTGATTCATCTAGTTTGCCCATAATATTACATAATCCAGCATTAACATCATTTGGATTTGTCGGATAAAAGCGACAAGGTTTATAACTATCAGCATAAGATTCTTTAGTATTACGCTTAATGTTATTATTAATAATATCATTATATGGATTTATATAACCATGTTTTTTTTCATCAAAACCCACATTTAATATTAATGTGTAATAATTTTTGACTTGATTATATGAAGTTAAATCTTCACCTTCATTATTTAAAGTTCCAATATAATTCCCGCCTAATTCATTTTTTTTAAACTTAATTAAGAAATCAATAGTGTTATAGCGCGGAGGTTTCCATTTAAATGATTCATTCCAAGTAGTTTTATAATTTGGCGCAGCAACTCCTGTTTTTGAACTACATACACCTGTATTTGCTGGTGTAAAAATTAATCCATCTGTATTATATTCATATAATCCATCATTAATATTATTCAATATTCTAGCACATCCATTAAATATATGCGCACCGTAAAATTTTTTCACAGTAAATTTAATATGTATTTCTTTACTATTTGTTATAGACTTTAATTCAAGAGTTTTTATTATACTATTTAAAATTATGAGCCGATAATTGAAATTTTCTTCTTTTTTGCTTTTTTGTCGTTTTTCGTCTTCATCTTTTTCTCCTTTTTCTCCTTTTTCTCCTTTTTCTCCTTTTTCTTCTTTTTCTTCAATAGTTAGATTAATGAACGGTAAACCTGTGACATTTTTTTCATTAAAATAATATATATCAAAACATGCAAATATATTTACATATATACCTTTTTTATTATGTAAAATATGCTCACCATCTATAATAGTATTAAATAATTCTTTTTTCTCGCTATAACATCCAGTAAATTGAATATTCATTGTTGTAGAAATAAAGTATAATTTTCCCTGTGGTGATATATATAGTAATTTTCTAGTTCCATCTGCTTTATCTGTGACAGTATAATTATTTCTAATATTTGGAATAGAATTGTTTGTATCATTTATTTCTGATTCAGGTAAAATATTTATCATTTGTAATGTGGTAGATGATGGGCCGATAAAATCTTTTATATTTGGTAGCATCATAGCTTTATAATCTGGACCTTTTACCAATTTTAAATATTGTTGCATAGCAAAATCCATCTCATTTAGCGTTATGGGATAATTTGTTTCTTGTAATCCTATTAAAATATATTTAATAACTTTGCGTAAATTAGTATATAAAAATTCTGCACTAGAAAATGCTTTGTTAGCAATAATAAGTTCGTTATTTAATTCTATTTCTATTTCAAAATTTTCTAATGAATTAAAAACCTCCGAATCTTTTATATTAAATTGCTCAATAAATTTACCGTATTGTGATTTAGAAGTTTTAACAATACTGCAATGAATTAAAAATGGTAAATCTGGATGTCTATATTCATAGCGTTTAATATATCTAAATATTTTTTTTAACGAATTCCATTTACCATATAATTCTTCGACAACACTATGATTTCTAGGATAATTTTGCTCTGTTTGATAACATACACGAAAATTATACTCATCAAAATCTAGTGGAAATAATTGCATGTCATTATTTTTAAAATATTCTTTTTCTACAAATTTAATATTATTCTCATCTAATATTCCAGATAAATTATTTAATTTACAATAGCTTTGAATATTTGGTAGCCCATTTATTTGCGTTCTAATATTAGATAAATTACTAGCATTCATTATTTTCAAAAAATAATTTTCGTTAATTAATTTAAAATCATAATTCAGCAAACTCTTTATAACATTGTAAAAATCAACTTTATTAATATTTTTTATTTTCTTTGTTCCAAAACGAATCTCTAATTCAGGATATACATTTTCAGAAAAGCGTGTATAAGTTGATAAATATGTTTCAATGTATTTTAAAAATTTATTGCTTAATTCTTCTTTTTGAGAATCTTTGGTCGTATCTTTGGTCGTATCTTTGGTCGTATCTTTGGTCGTTCCTTTGGTCGCTCCTTTGATTAATTGACTTTTACTCATAATTAATATATATTATTATTTATTATTTATTATTTATTACATTGTAATAAATAATAAATTTCAATTTTGTTTAAAAATATAATGATAAAAAATATAATGATAAAAAATATAATGATAAAAAATAAAAAAAATATAATAGCATTAATTTAACGAAATTAAATTAATTTTTGTAATATATTTTCATATAATTCTTGTTTTTTCTTTTTCTTAGTAGTTTCGTCATATATATTGATGTTTAATTTTTCAGCCATTGAAACCAAATCATCTAATTTATAACTACTAAATGCTTTTAATGGTTTTTCAATATTTTCAATAGCATAATAAGATTTTAATATTTTTTGAAGTTCTTCTTCTGTTGTGTTATTATTGACTAATTCTATATCAAAATTATTAAATTCGGAACTCATTTTTACATTTGTTATTTTTAATAATTTATAATTTTGTAAGTTAATAACTTTTTCGTCATTATTAGTACATAATACACAATATGTATTATTGTCGCGAATTAATATAACATTTACTAAATATAATACACATAAAGCATGAAAAGTTTTGAAACTTATTTTTTCATTATTAGTAAGGTCATCTTCAACCATTCCTTTTTGTATTTTAAAATCTTTCAAAATATTTTTTTGATTTTTTAATTTTTCAACACAATTAATTTTAAACTCCTTCATAATTTTAAATGAATTTATATGTTCTAAATCAGAATCACTAAAATTATTAATAATTTTATAAAATATCCAAAATAATTTATCTGCAAAATTTTTATGATTATTAATTCTAAATGGTTCATTATATTTGCTATATTTCTTTGAATAATTTATTTGAACTCGATTTCTTGGAACACCCGCATGCACAATTATATTTTGCTTTTTACTATTATTAGTATTAGAATTAGAATTAGAATTAGTATTAGAATTAGAATTAGAATTAGAACTTTCATATGAATTGTTGGTTTCATTGCTTTTAATAAATGTTAAATTTTTTGAACTACTATTATTTGTTTTTAGACTATATAACATATATTGCTTTAGTTCATTTATATCTACATTTTGTAGTAATTCTTCTTTATTTAGACATAGCATTTTAATTACTAATATTAGTAGTGGTTATATCTTTATTATCTTTAAAATAAATTGTTTGCAAAGTTCTTTTCAATTTTTCGTCTTTATTTATATCGCTTTCTTGTTTTTTAATAAATTCAATATAATTACATATATCTTTATAAACTGTGAGAGATATTTTATTTAGATTAACAAAAATACCATTACTGTTTTCATTTAAATAAACATTATTTATTTTTAATATTTTAGCAATTTCTATATGATGACAGTTTTCTAAAGATTCAATTGTTTTACATAATTTTGTCAAATCATTAGAATCTATATTATTATTAGAGTCAATAATATTATTTTTACACATTATAGTTTTGTCTTGTATATTTTGATTGTCTTCATTAATTTCATTGTTAATATTAATTTTGTATTTTTCATTATCTTCAGCGTCTTCTGTATCTTCTTTATTTTCTTCATCTTCTATATCTTCTGTATCTTCTTTATCTTCTTTATCTTCTTTATTATCCATAATTGTAATTAATACTAATAAAAAATTGCCTTTAAATAAATTTTATATAACTAATCATTTATTTAAATGTATCTTGTTAATAGTTTCTTGTGTTGATTTTTTAATTTTTATTTTTAATTTTTTTCCTCCAATTTTTTCTAAATTTTCATCGGTGTCTAGCGATTCTAATTCATTCTTTAATGTGCTATAATTATTAATACTTATTAATTCAGCAATTATACTAATAAATTTATCATTTAATTCGTAGCGTTGACCTAAAACCCTAACTTGTATAATATCATTTTCTTTTATTTGTGAAAAAGCTTCATTATTATAATGATGGTCGCGTGCTATAAAAATAACATATGGACTCTGTTCATCCTCTACAATTAATTCTGCCCGAACTCCTACTTTAGTTATAGATTTTGTAATACAATAAATTATTGTTGATTCAACTGGATTTGTTATTAAACACTCAAAAACACATTCAAATAATATTTTATTATCAAATAATTCACCGCTTGAATATGTTAGTAATTTTACACTATTATTTTTTACATATCCTTCTTTAATACACTTACCTTCGTTTAATTTTTTAATTTTTTCTTCTAATATGTGAAATAATTCCGAATTAACTTCATCATATTTTAACACTGTTTTTTGTGTTAATAATGAGCGAATATAAACATGGGAATTGTCTAATGTATTTTTCTTTAACGGTTGTTTTTTATTTTGTATTTTAGACATTGTAGTATATATATTATTAATTTAATCTTTAAAATTATTTCAATTATATAATAAAATATTTTTATTTTATTTTATTATATTATTTATTTTATTATCATAATAAAATATTTTTATTTTATTATATTATTTATTTTATTTTATTTTATTATATTATTTATTTTATTATCATAATAAATTATTTATTTGCGCGTCTCTAAGATTTAAAAACCATCGTTTGTTTTCTACTTTTCGTAAATCATACAATCTAAAATATAATTCTTGTGCAGCACAGAAATTTTTTTGATTTAATTTTTCTCCTTTTTCTAGTTTTGTTCCTTTTAATTTTTCAATTATTTCATCTTTTACCCCCAAATCAACAAAAATTTTCTCACTATTAACTTTTCCGGCTTGCACACATACTGCACCTTTATTTGCACCTGTTTTTACTTTAAAATCAGTCACCAATTCTTTTGTTATTTTTTTATTTTTTGATAAAAATCCTAATACCGCCCCCATTTTTGAAACAGGTATTTGTAGTGATTTAATAATATTATCAAAGTCATTATAATCTTCTGATTCTGCACTATGTAGTGTTATATTTGAGCTCTCTGAATTTTTATTAATTAAAATATATAAAGTATAGTCTCTATATTCGCTTTTGTTTGGTATGTATAGTGCTTTTAATTTTCCATTGTTTGTTTCTAAAAATTCAGAAGTGTAATAAGTCAATAAATCTTTTTCAAACTTACTTAATTCAGCATAATCGTTATTTAATAAATAAATAACCAATAAAACACTATCATTAAAGTCTAAATCATCTAATAATATACTTATTGCTAAAGTATTTAATTCGTCATCAGTTATTACTTTGTTATCTTTTAATATATCGCTTATTTTACCATAATAAATATATTTGTTATCTTTAAATTCATATTCACTTTTTTTATCTTGTTTAGGTTCCTTTATTATAAAATTATAGTAGAGGTTTAATTTAGCAATTATAGTTTTAATATGTCCTTTTGCTTTATCGTCTAAATCGTCTAAGTCATCTTGAATTGTGAGACTAGGTATTTTTAGTAATGTTTTTTTTTTATCTTTGACAACTTCGATGTCTTTGTTTTTTTCTTTGCTAAATAAATTAAAATTATCAGGAACAGCAATTTTTATAGCATCGGGTTTTATTAATATATTATTAGATCTCTCAAAAAGTGTGGCATCACTATTTAAATTTATTGGTTGAAAAATATATAAGTCATCAATGTGTATTAATTTTCCTTGTGTATTATATTTATCACTTATAAATATATTTTCATTATTAACCAATTCATTTAAAGCATTATCTATATGTCTCAATGGATATGTTTTAAATGTATTTAAATAGTTAATTATTTTTTCTTTAGTACAAAAATAATATTCCTTATATAAATCTCTCAACTGTTTAATAATAACCTCATTATTTGTTTTTAAGAATGAATCGTCATAAGTAAATAGATTTATTTTATCAGTTCCATAATTTTTAGTATATTCTTCTAATCCGTATTTTGCAATATATTCTTCTTTATGTTTTTCTAAAGATGGTTTACATGTATATTGGCAATTATCCATATAATCACACAATGGACTATTTACTTTGTCTCCAATTGCATATTTAATTATAGCGGAATTAGAGAGAACTATGTCCATTTTTTTATTTAAAAATTTTTCACCAAATTTTTGTTGCTCATAATTTAGATGACAATCTATGCTATGTTCTTTTAAAATGCGAGTAACATTTCCTATTATTTTTGCTTTTTCCTCTGCTTTTCTATAAATTAATAAATCAACTGCCTCGTTGTTATTGCTTAACAATGTGCCGTGCATAAATATTTGAACATTTCGTTTATTTAATGGCAAATCTTTATGACTGCATGTTCTAATGGCGCGCCCAATAATTTGCTCTACTCTGTTTATATTATACCATGGTTCTAAAACATGTATTTGTCTAATATATTTAAAATCTAAACCTTCGCTGCCTGCTGCCGATAAAAGAATTACTTTAACATTTTCTCCATCAACATTATTAGAATCGGTACATGCTTTTAAATCTCCTACAATATCTGGAGAAATGTTATTATTTCCACTTATAATTACATATTTTGCCCCTCTAAAGCGTTGCCCAGGTTGTTGTAATAGTTCCGATTTTTTCTTATAACTATTTACATCTAATTCCTCGCTTGGCGGATTAGCAAAGAGAGATTTATTACTTCCATAACGTATGAATCCTTTTGCTTCTAAAGCAAGTGCTATTGGTATTAATCCTGAGTCTATAAATTGTGAATATATTATTACTGGACCTTGCGAATTCATTAATGAATCAATTAGTGCTTTAATTTTAAAACTATAGTTTCCAATTACATCATAATCAAACATATTAAAGTTAGAAGGCATATTTCTTAAAAACTCACTTTTGAAACTATAATTATATCTAGATTTAGGTACTTGTGTTTCTTGATAAGTCATAATATTATTAATTGCTGATTTGCCAACAAGTGATTTTATGTCAACAAGAGTATTTATTTCTTCAATATTTATATTTGCCACTAATTCTACAATATTATTATTATAATAAATCATTTTCTCATTAAAATAATTTTCTAATTTACTATTAGGAAAAACAATATTTAAGCATTCTAATGGTTTTTGTAATAATGTGTATCCAAAAGATTCCATTGCGTTTAGTTTTTCTTCATCGAATTTTGATATATTATTTTTTAAAATAATATTATATACAAATTCTTGATATGGTGATATAGAAACATCATTTACATATATATCAAATAGTGTTAGTGCTTCTTTTAAGGGATTACCATTTATTTTAGACTCTGGGTATTTTTTATTTAAAATACTATTATTTTCAGAAAAATCTTTTGGTAAAATTCTAAAAGGAAAACTTAATGGATTATCGCCTTTTATATAACTTATATAACCATTTATTTTTCTAGTAAATAGTTGTAAACCTACTTGTTCTCCATTGCTATTTACTATAAAACTTCCATCATTAGCAAATACATCTTTTACTTCTACTATTGAGCGTCTATCATTTAAATTTAATATATTAATTAAAAAAATTATTTCCTTATAATCATTAAACATGGGAGTAGCCGACATAAACAATAATTTCAAATTATTTACATTTTTAACTAATTTCATTAACTCATTTGATACTAATTTATTACTATTATCTTTTGACTGACGAATATTATGTATTTCATCAATTATTATTAATCTGTTATTAAAAAATTTTTGTAATTTGTTTTTTATTAATAATTGTTTTTTTTTTGAATCCATAGTACTTAATGATTGGTTTGATATATTTGATTTTTTTATTATTAAATTAGCGAACTGTGTATACCCTAAAAATAAATAATAATTGTTTATAATATTTTTAACAATTTTTATTACCTTATCGCGTGATAAATTTTTTTGTATCATATTAATTTCATCTAATATATTTTGCCCTGCACAATTATTAATAGTCCAAAGTCCGCCTTTTTCTTCTAATTTTCGTTCATCAAATAATTGTAAATAAAAATTTTCTTGAACATTAGGTGATGCAACTATTATTATTCGCTCATTATAACCCATAAATTTTAAATATTTTCTTGTTTCTTCAGCAACACCAATTGCCGAGCAAGTTTTTCCAGTTCCTAAGCCATGATATAGTAATATACCATTATACGGAGTATTCATAGAAAGGAAATTTTTTATGAATTTTTGATGTGGTGCTAGTTCAAAATCTTTATTGCAAATTTCATTACTTTGTTTTTCAAAATCATCATCTATTTTAATTATTAATTTATTTTCTTCAAATTCTTCTTTATTTGCTATTTTAATATTTAAAAATTCATCATCTAAATGCGGATATAAATATTTATAGTTTGAACTATTAAAATCATTTAACTCTTGTGCATTCTTTAACTCTTTTGCATTCAATAATTCAATAGCATTATTAAAATATTTATAATCTGTTAGAGTGTTTAAATTTTTTTCTAATAATTTAAATCTATTTTTGTCTAGTTTGCTAGAGTCATTTATATTTTCTCTAAATAATGATGCCAGTTCTTCATTGTTTTTTTTTTTAGATTTATCTTCTTTAATGTCTTGATTTACTTGTGGTTTTATAAATGGTTCTTGTTTTTCGTCTTCTTCTTCGTATTCGCCTTCTTCTTCGTATTTGCCTTCTTCTTCACTTTCTTGTTCTTCCTCTTCTTCTTCCTCTTCTTCACTTTCTTGTTCTTGTTCTTCTTTTTCGCTTTCTTGTTCTTCGTCATTTAAAGACTCTGGAATCTTAACAATTTCTCCTTCATTTAATGTATCCTTAACAACATTACTCATTTACTATATATTAAATATATAGTTTATAACTTTTTAATAAATTATTTAAATAACTTATTATTTTTTTTTTTTCATAATTGTATTCTCTAATATAATTATTTACATCATCTATTGGTATCCATTTAATTTCAGTAATTTCATATATTTGATAATCATTTTTTGGTTGATTATTATCAACTATAATACCAACAAAATATTTATGCTTATATGATTTATAATTAGAACCGCTAAAAATCTCTTCATATGGAACTATATTATTAATTAATAATATATCATTTTTACTATAACCTGTTTCCTCTTCAAATTCTCTGAGTCCACATATAATATCTTTTTCTTGATAATTCCTTCGTCCTTTTGGAAATCCCCATTCGGGTTCTTCATACTTTTTATCACATAGGTCAATTAAAGATTTTAAATCATAACTTTCTAAAATGTTAGCATAACCTTGTTTTAAATGTGTAAATTTAATTTTTGAAGTTCGCTCTTCATTTTTATATGAATTATTTGTATTATAATTCCATAAATATTGCCATATTGTATCAAAATCATTATTTAATATATAATTTCTCTCGTTATTAGTCATATTATTTAACAAATTTTTTATATAATTTTTATCTTCAATAGAATATTTTCCACGCATAAAATCTACAAATGATAATGTGTCTTTACGCTTAATAATCAATAATTCAACTGAATTTTCATATTTATTTAGAGAAGCATTATATTTTTTAACAATTCTAATAGGTATAATACCTATACTAGTAATAGGCACTTTACATTGATGAAATAAATGTCCTAATTTTCCACAATTATTACAAAAATACTGTTTTTTTATATTCATCATTTATTGGTTACTATAACTAACAATAATGTTTTTATATAAGTTATTTATTTACTAAAGTCAAGACATATAAATTTTAATATATATAAAATTAATATAATTTATATAAAATTAATATAATTGAAGTTTAATATGAATAGCGAAAACCATATATTTAATCCTATTATATGGGGGCCTCATTATTGGTTTGTGTTATATACAATTGCTTTATCATATCCATTACATATTAATGAGTGTACAAAAAAAAAATATTACGACTTTATAACAAATTTGCCTCTTTTTTTGCCAGTTCCCGATATTGGAGGTGTTTTTAGTAAGTTTTTAGATGCATATCCTGTCACCCCATATTTAGACTCGCGAGAATCATTATCTAAATGGGTGCATTTTATACATAATAAAATTAACAGCTATTTAGGTAAACCCGAATTAACATATTATGATGCTTTAAATAAATATTATGAACATTATAAATTAAAAGAAATTAAAAAAAATGATGAACGCAAAAATAAAGAAAAATATATTTTTGGTTCTATAATAATTGTAATTATTGTAGTAATAATATATTTATATATAAAATATTAATATGAAACTTGAATTAATAATTTTTTTAATAACTATTTTTGTATTAGCAAATACATATTTTGAAGGAAAATTAATTAATAAACTCAAACAATATCAAAAATATTACAAAATGGTATTTTTTGCTTTTATAGGTTTGTGCATATATTTGTTTATTAAGAAAAATCCAAGCAACTATAAGGAAATTGTCACCCATGCAAATAGTTATATAAAATATTTACCGATTGATAGAAATACAGCAAGTTTTATTACTCCTATTATTGATTTAACATCTAAATCAATAACAAATGAACTAAATAATAATTATAATTTTTCTAGTCCCATAAATAATCAACAAACGCAAAATTTATTAACTTCAATAAATAATAATCAAAATCATTTGTCCAAGCAACAACAAAAAATATTAACTTCTGGAAATATATCAACAAAGAGAAGTGTAAGCGAAACAAAAAAAAAATATGTAGCTGCTTCACAAAATTGGCATTGTAAACATTGCAATAAACAATTACCAGCGTGGTTTGAGGTAGATCATGTAAAAAAATTAGAATACGGAGGTTCAAACAATATTGATAATTTAGAAGCGCTATGTAGAGATTGCCATGGAAAAAAAACAGCTTTTGAAAATTTATAAAAAATATACAAATATATAAATATACAAATATACAAATATACAAATATACTAATAAATAATATACTTATAATGTAATATATTATTTATGAGTAGTTCTCTAACAGATAGTTTTACTAATATTAAAACTAATTATTATTATACTATAATTATAGCAATATTATTGCTAATAATGGGAGTATTTTATTATCTAAATGAGATGCAAAATATTTTCAAAATTAAAAGCACTAAATATGAAATATTTATGTGGTTATTTTTAGTAGCATTTAGTATATATACTTTCTTATTTTATGTTCATAAACATAAAAATGAACGCACAGAATATACTAATATTAAACCAGATGATACTTTCCTTAAAATGTATAAATATGTAGGATTGTTATTTTTAATAATATTATTTCCAGTATTAATAATTAATTTTATATTATATTTGCACCAAACCAATAATAATGTTTTCAATATTACGCAAAATATATTAGGAGTATTAATAGTTATTGTTATTTTTGCAATTATTGCAAAAGTATTTGCTATAAAGCCTAGTAATGTTGAGAGAACTAGTGATACAAACAACGAAAATTCTTTTCAACAATTCATAACACTATTAAAAAATATAATATTTTTTATTCCTTGTTTACTAATTATATTAGTAGATGAAATAAATGAGGACATTAAATTAACACCTTCTTCTATTTATTTATTATTTTTCATATTATTAATTTTCATAACATTAATATTTTTATTGCCTATAGTATTTACATATTTAGCAAAACATAATAAAAATGATCTTTTATCTGGAGAAGGTCCTTTTTACTTAAATGAAAAGAAAACTTTAGGAAAATATCAAAATTTAGACAAAAATGTTAGTTCAAATCTTGCTATTCCAAACTTTAATAGTTCTAATTCTGAAAATGCACCTAGTGGTAATAGTTTGAATAATATGCTATTAAACTTTAAAACAAACTTTAATAGTACTCAAAGTAGTTCTAGTGAAAATAGTTCAAATGAAGATGTTGTGAAAAATGAATATAATAAAATTAAAGACAATATTTCCGATAATACTAAAGGCTATGATTTTAAAATGTTTCAAAACGATTTAAATGGTCAATATAATATAGGAACAAAATATTATAATTCATCAAAAATTCATAATAAATTTCCTTATAATTATACTTATAGTATAAGTTTTTATATTTATATAAATCCACAACCTACAAATACCTCTCCTGCCTATACTAAAGATACTGAGCTATTTAATTACGGATTTAAACCAGTTATATATTATAATGGAAACTCTAGAAAAATTATTATAAAATCAAGAACAATAAATAATAAAACAGATCAACTAGATACTATATATGAAATGACTAGTGTAAAACATCAAAAATGGTTATATTTTGTTATTAATTATGAAAATAATAATATAGATGTGTTTATTGATGGTAAATTAGTAGGTTCTAAAAATAATGTCACGCCTTATTTTGTCGGAGATAGCGTGACTATTGGCGAGCATGATGGTATACATGGAAGTATTAAAGAAATATTTTACTTTGATAAAATAAAAACTCCCGATTCTATACAATTTTTATATAGTTTAACAAAAAATAATAATTCAATTTAAAAATGTAAAATAAAAATGTAAAATAAAAATGTAAAACAAAAATGTAAAACAAAAATGTAAAATATTAATATTTTTATATATTAATATTTTATAATGAGTGTTATAAATATTATAATTTTGGTAATTCTTGTTTTAGTATTATTGTGGGGATTGAACAATATATTTTTCAAAACAAATATAATTTATGATAAAATGTGTGAAGCATCTACAAGAGCAACAAATACTGCAGATAGAACATCTAATAATAATGTAATTGTTGCTGATGATATTCCCGAAACTACTTCCTCAAATTTTACATTGAGTGTTTGGTTTTATATAGATAATTGGGGAAATGAAATTGGAAATGAGAAAAATATTTTATTTATGGCTACTAATCCTGCTTCAACAACAGTTTCACAACTACAAACTACTCTTTCTGGTATTAGCACAAAACATAAAATGACATCGCCAGCTAGCGGAACAATATTTCCTAAAAATATTAACATTGCATTAGATAAATATGAAAATAATTTATTCATAGATATAGAATGTTATCAAGATAGACCAGCAGCAATTGGAACATCAGCTGAAACAATTTATGCTAGATATAAAATACCCAATATAGCAGTTCAAAAATGGAATAATTTAACAATAAGTGTTGATGGTCGAACATTAGATGTATATTTAGATGGCAAATTAAGAAATTCATTTATTTTGCATGGATTATATAAAAATTATTATGATACAACAACCTTAAAAAATATTTATTTAGGAAATATATCTAATTCTAATATTGGATTTGAAGGTTTTATAACCCGCATTCGCTATTTAGGCGACTCTTGTAATCCACAAGATGCTTATAATATTTATAAAGAGGGAATAAACGCTTCATTAGCTCAAACATTATTTAATAAATATAGCTTAAAAGTAAGCTTTTTAGAATACAATAAAGAAAAAGCAAGTATTAAAATTTAAATATAATAAAATATAATATATTATTTATAATTTATATTATTTATATATAAATAATATGAATTCTAATGAAGGAGTATTAGAAAATATTAATAATTATTTTAAGACAATGATACCATATGATACACAAAAGAAATTTGGGGATTTTAGTGAATTTTTATCTTCAAATACAATGATTGCTAGAGGGACTTTTTTGCTAGGAGCATTGATTCTTTTTTCAATATTATTTTATATTGGAAGTAAACTTGTATATTATTTTTTATCTCCATCAGACACGCCATTTTTAATAAGCGGAATGAAAGATGCTACAGAAGCACTTACTATTACTCAAAACTTAGGACAAAAAACAACAATTCCTATTTTAAGAAGTAAAAACGAATACGGAGGTGTTGAATTTACATATTCATTTTGGATATATGTTAATGATGTAAACTATAATGAAACTATAGATTTTAAACACGTTTTTAATAAAGGTTCTTCGCCGAGTTCACAAGGCGAAGGAGGTAGTGGAATATTTGGACCAAATAATGCTCCTGGTGTATATTTGTATAATGGTAAGAAAAATATTAGTGATAATTTAATGACTAATTATCCTGTTTTAGGAATGTTAGTAAGATTAAATGTGTTCCATAATAATGAGAGTGTTAATAAACCATATTATGATGATATATATGTAGATAGTATACCAATCAAAAAATGGGTAGGTGTTATTATACGAGTCACATCGCAAAATATTTGTGATATATATATAAATGGAACTTTAACAAAACGCCATAAATTGTCTAATATTGTTAGGCAAAACTATGATAATTTATATATAAATTACAATGGTGGATTTTCTGGTAATTTATCAGATTTGAAATATTATAATTATGCTGTTGGAACTTTAGAAATAGATTCAGTGACTAGTAACGGACCAAATCTTAAAATTAAGAAAAATAGCAATATTGAAAAATCTAAACCACAATATTTGGCAACACAATGGTATTTTAATGATACGGATGTATTAACATAAATATATACAAATTTTTTAAGAATATTAAAATTTTATATGAATTTTTATAATAACATATAATTTAAATATTCATAGTTATAAATATATTATAACTATGACTATTTTGAATACTAAAAATAACTATATTATTTTAACAAATAATATTATTGATTTAAGTAATGTTGGAAGTCTTTTATATATAAAAACAAATATTAGTGATTTAAGTAATAATACAACAGACACTAGTTGGCAAAAACTTTTACAAACTTTAACTAATAATAGTAATAATAATAGTTATAGTAATAATAATACTTATAAAAATAGAATACTAGTGAGTGGAAAAATTAATAATACTAGTAATAATACTATAACTAGTTGTTGCTTAATTACTCAAAATAATATTAAAAATAATATGAAATTTATATTTGATTCATCCAATAATAAAAATGGTAAGCTATTATTTGTGAAAAATTTAAACACGTATGATAATTCATATAATTATTTATTTGATGATTTAAGTAATACATTATTTGAAAAAAATAAATATTATAATATAAATAATTATTTAACTAGCGAGGTTTCAAGAGAGTATAACCGTTTTAGACGTCATTTAAATTATTATTTTAGTAATTCTGACATATTTCAAAAAAATATTCGCGATTTTTTATATTTAAAATATACATCCGGTCCATTAACAGTTAATTATAATGACATAAGTTATGCTATTGTAGGTATAAGTAATGAATTTTCTTTTATAAATGCAACAATAGATAGTTCTAGTAATATAAATTTTAACAAATCAAATTTTACAAGACTAGTAATTGATAATAGCGGTTCTGATAGCTTTACAAGTAATGATAGTTTTACAAGTAATGATAGTTTTACAATATTACAACAAAATATTTACTATCCTATAAATCGTAATTTATTATCTTATAATAAATTAACATTAGACTATAAACATGTTAATTATTATGATTTTAGTTTAAATTATGTATCAAATTTCAATTATACAACTAATTCATATAATATTAATACTATTAAAACTTTCCTAATCAAAACTAACAATTTAAGCATAATACAAGAAATAAAAAATAATAGCAAAATTATTTTTGGTTCTAGTTATACTACAAATATTATATATCTTACTAATGTAAAAGTATTAGATATTAATAGTAGTTTATATACTAGAGATATAAGTTTTAATAAACAAAATAAAAGATTAAGTAGTGATTTTTCAAATACTATATTTTTAGGACTGGGCAATCGCCTAACGGGGATTACTCAGCACGATTTATATAATCATATTCATTTTTCCATATATCCTGAGAATAAATATATTATTACATTTAAAAAAAATATAAATACAAACATTATTAATAGCAAATTTTCGTCTCTTATACCAACGTCTCTTATATCAAACTTAGATAAATATTATTTACTAGATATCAGTTTAAACTATGCTAAAATTAGCAATAGTCATAATATAAATAATACAATAAACTATAACAATGTTTTAACTAATAATGTAGTATCTCAAGTGGGTAAGGTTTTTAATCTAAGTTCACTACCTGTAATAGACCCTGTAAATAATTTTTTTAAAAATAGTTTCAGCAACTTGGCAAAAATAAATAATGTGCCTGATAACATATATTCTATAAGTTTTGAAAGTGTAGCTTCTGCAATGAGTGTAAGATTAAAAAATTTTGATAAAAATCCTAGTGATTCAAATCTTATAAATCAAAAACTGTTAGAAGATAATAATATGTCAGCAACTTCTGATTTCGGTTATGATCTAAGATTTAATTATGATAAAACTTTTTACATACTTCATAAAGTAGATTTATACTTAAATTTAATGTCAGTCTTTTTAAATTTAACAAATAGTTCTTATGCTTTTGATATAATCAATTTTTATACTTTAACAGTTGCTAATTTAATTAAAACATCTCGTGTAAGTGATTTTGCCAATGTAGATTGTATTTTTATTTATCATGACCCTTTTAATGACCCTGACCCACAATTTAGATATCCAAATAATAATATAGAAATTAAAAGAGACAGTGAAATTGATACATTAGCTAAAGCAATTGAACAATATCGTGGCACTGGAGCACGCACATCCACAACAAATGCTGCATTTGTTCCTGCTCAAAATGGTAGCAATTTATCAAGAAAAATGATACAAGGTATTATTGGATTAAATAATATTCCAAAGCTATTATCTATTGTACCATACGATCCAAGTTTTATAGATGGTAGAGGATTTATGAATCAATACCAAATAACTGATACTTGCATTACTACAAATTGTGAAAAAGTTGATGTAAAACAAAATGCAATAAAACATGACTCGGTTAAAAATAATCGAATTTATTTATCAAATTCATTAAAAAAACAAAATTTTGCTAATTTAGTAAAGTCAAATAGTCGAAATAGGGTATCTCAAGAGTGCATAAATAACAATACAGCTACAAGAAACGTGGTGTCTATAAATAATAGTACAATTGATGCTGATTGTACTAATATTAGAAAAACTCCTTTTGTTATGTTTACAAAAGGTAAAGGAAAATATTTAGGACCATAATTGTTATAGTTATTATGAAATATATTATAATATAATATAAT
>Ga0164292_10001435_pt1 | contig 19240 bp, 20 predicted proteins | sample GEODES117metaG_FD_111486 | JGI IMG/M metagenome (GOLD analysis project Ga0164292, IMG submission 111486) | Eutrophic lake water microbial communities from Lake Mendota, Wisconsin, USA - GEODES117 metaG | ecosystem: Environmental > Aquatic > Freshwater > Lake | place: USA: Lake Mendota...
GGTTAGCCGCATAACTGAGGATAACCGCTTTCCCTTCGGGTACGATATGATGCCAAATGGCTTTGTGCTTGCTGTATAATTCCTCTTTTCTTTTGGCAGCTTTGGGGTGATGTTGAACCAGTGCTTCAAGGGTATGCTTTCCATTCCCCATAACCCGTAAAGGAATCTTATGTAAAAATCCCGTGATCCTTCCGGTACTTTCCTCGGGATGGCGGATATAAAACACACTAAGTTCGATGGGATATTGCAACATTTCCTGAACCATATATTCTACCGGCACCTGATGGTGATACTTACGTAATTGAGCTTCGTTATCAATTTTGCGGAATAAAATGCCCTGCCCACCAACTTCGGGTTTTACTATGAGCGGGAAACGGATACCTGATTTCAGCAAGCGTTCGGCCAGCACATCGAAATTTTCGGTAGGATGGTTGATAAAAGTAGGCGGATAATACGATTTGGGCAACAGGTCGTACATCTCTTTTTTTGGCTCTCCATCCATGCCCCCGAAAGTTAATTTAGGATTGCTTGGCGTGAAAAACCATAATGCCCTCGAACGAATGGCATAATAAATCCATATTAGTGATAAAGGAGCATAAATCAGTTTGAAAGGCCATGCTTCCCAATGCGTTATTTTATGGATGAGTTTTTTCAATAGTCGCTAAAATTGTGAAATTAAATGTAATGGAATAAACATCAATGATAAAATGTTGTTTACTTTGTTATTCAAACCGATAATGATGCATGTACCAACAATGGCTGAAATGATGGCCAGTGGCGAACAACCGGAAGTACTGTTTTGGGTGGGTTGTGCAGGAAGTTTCGATCAGCGTGCCCAAAAAATCACAAGGGCTTTTGCCACAATTCTCAATACTGTTGGTATTAAATATGCCATATTAGGGAAGGAAGAGATGTGTACGGGCGATCCTGCGCGAAGAGCCGGAAATGAATTCATGTTCCAGATGATGGCTTACCAGAACATTCAGGTGTTGAATGGCTATGGGATCAAGAAAATCGTTACTACCTGTCCGCATTGCTTTAATATTTTTCAGAACGAATATCCTGTTTTAGGTGGAAGTTATGAAGTGATGCACCATGCCAACTATCTGCAGCAACTGATTGATGAAGGCCGGATCAAATTAACCGGCGGTGGAACATTCAAAGGTAAAAAAATCACTTATCACGACAGTTGCTACCTCGGCCGTGCAAATGGCATTTATGAAGCCCCAAGGAAGGTATTGGAAGCATTGGATGTAGCCCTGGTGGAAATGAAACGTTGCCGTAGCAATGGTTTATGTTGTGGTGCCGGTGGTGCGCAAATGTTTAAAGAAGAAGAAAAAGGCGATCAAAGGGTGAATATCGAACGGAGCAATGAAGCCCTTGAAACCGGTGCCAGTGTGATTGCAGCAGCTTGTCCCTTTTGCAATACCATGCTAACCGATGGCGTTAAAAATAAAGAAAAAGAATCCGAGGTTCAGGTATTGGATATTGCAGAAATACTTGCGGCGTCGATGGGTTAATGTAATTTTGTATCATGATCAGCACCCCAGCAATTCAACTTCCCAATGATTTTCATCCCGATTCCCGCATCTGGATTTTTCAGTCGGAACGATATTTATCAGTGCAGGATATTCAGGATATTGATGAGTTGTTACAACCCTTTATTGCCCAGTGGAAAAGCCATGGAGATCGGGTAAAAGGATATGCTACCATCCTTTACAACAGGTTTATCTTGTTAATGGCCGATGAATCGGAAACGATGGTAAGTGGTTGCAGTACCGACGGCGCCATCAATATCATCAAAGAGATAGAAAACAAGTTTCAACTCCAGCTTTTTAACCGCTTCAATCTGGCATTCCTGATAAATGATTCCCTGATACAGTTACCTTTAACAGCAGTTCCTCAGGCTTTAAAAGATGGAAATTTACAACCCGACACTCCTTACTTCAACAATACCGTTCTTACTAAACAGGAATTTGAAAATAACTGGCTTATCCCATTGGAAAACAGTTGGTTGAAAACTAAAGTTCAACTTCAATAAACCTTTCCGTTCTTCTATTTACAACTTGCCCTATTAGCAAAGCCAGGATTGCTGACATACTGTCAGAATTCCAATCAATTCCTATATCTTTGCGCTAAAATTTTCTGCATTGATGGAGTTACTGTTGATTGATAAAACACATGATGAAGCCAGGCAAGGCGAAGTTTTTTTACCTTCCGGGAAACAGTTATCGGCACCTAAGAAATTATTCTATATCGAAAGCTATGGCTGCGCCATGAATTTTGCCGACAGCGAAGTTGTGGCATCCATCCTTTCAGAACATGAATATGGCGCTTCTGCAAATGCCTGGGAAGCAGACCTCATCCTCATCAATACCTGTTCTATCCGTGAAAAAGCGGAGGAGAAAATCAGGAAAAGGCTTACCGAAATCCGTCAGATTAAAAAAGAAAAACCCGGATTATTAGTGGGTATACTCGGTTGTATGGCCGAACGTTTGAAAGGCAGTTTACTGGAAGAAGAGAAGCTGGTAGATATTGTGGTTGGTCCGGATGCATATAGAACCCTTCCCATCCTGATCGACGAAGCCGATACCGGCCAGAAAGGAGTGAATGTAATGCTGAGCCGCGATGAAACTTATGCAGATATCGCTCCCATCCGCCTGAACAGTAATGGCGTAAACGCTTTTGTAAGCATCATGCGGGGTTGCAATAACATGTGCTCATTCTGCGTAGTTCCCTTTACCAGGGGAAGAGAAAGAAGTAGAAGTGTAGAAAGCATACTAATGGAATGCGAAAATCTATTCTATGATGGATACCGGGAAGTGACATTACTGGGTCAAAATGTAGACAGTTATCATTTTTCTCACCCGCAAACCGGAACGGTAACCAGTTTTGCCCAATTGCTGGAAAAAGTTGCCATGATATCACCTTTGCTGAGGGTAAGATTTTCTACCTCTCACCCGAAGGACATCACCGACGAGGTGCTGTTTACCATGCAAAAGTATGAGAATATCTGTAATTATATCCACCTCCCGGTTCAAAGCGGCAGCTCGAGGGTGTTGCAGATGATGAACCGTACGTATAGTCGCGAATGGTATATGGCCAAAGTAAACCGTATCCGGGAGATATTACCGGACTGTGGATTATCAACCGATATGATCACAGGTTTTTGCACTGAAACTGAAGCAGAACATCAGGAATCGTTGAGTTTGATGGAATACTGTAAATACGACCTGGCTTACATGTACTATTATTCAGAAAGGCCGGGAACCCTTGCTGCAAGGCGGTTTACCGATGATGTGCCGTTGGAAGTGAAGAAACGCAGGTTACAGGAGATGATTAATTTACATCGCATTCATTCCCTGCAGAGTATGCAAAGGGATGTAGGAAAAACATTCAAGGTTTTAGTTGAAGGTGTTTCTAAAAAAAATAGCGAAGAACTTTATGGAAGAAACGACCAGAATAAAGTGGTGGTATTTCTACAATCCAATCATAAAAAGGGAGATTATGTATGGGTAAACATCCACCGTTGTACGGCCGGAACCCTTATCGGATCACTAATTGATAAATAATCGAAATGGACCAGCAAGCAATCAAAAACAGGTTTGGCATCATAGGCAATTCGGCCTCGCTGAATCATGCTCTTAATGTAGCCATCCAGGTGGCGAATACCGATCTTAGCGTATTGATCAACGGCGAAAGCGGTGTAGGTAAAGAAGTGTTTTCTCAAATCATACATGCACTTTCTGCACGTAAACATAATCCATTTATTGCAGTGAACTGTGGGGCCATACCCGAAGGCACTATAGATTCTGAATTGTTTGGCCACGAGAAAGGCTCATTTACCGGGGCTGTAGATAGCCGGAAGGGATACTTTGAAACGGTGAATGGCGGTACTATTTTTTTAGATGAGATTGGCGAAATGCCATTGGGAACTCAAGCCCGGTTACTTCGGGTACTCGAAACCGGTGAGTATATCCGGGTGGGAAGCAGCAAAGTGCAAAAAACAGATGTGCGTGTTATCGCCGCAACCAATAAAGAGTTACTCGAATACACCCAAAACGGAAAATTCAGGGAAGATCTTTATTACCGGTTGAATACCGTACCTATCCGCGTTCCGGCCTTGCGCGACCGGCAGGAAGACATCTTACTATTGTTCAGGAAGTTTGCTACAGATTTTGCAGAACGTTATAAAACTTCTCCGGTACAATTAATCGACGATGCCAAAGAAGTGCTGATCAAATACAGCTGGCCGGGCAATGTTCGCGAACTGAAAAATATTGCTGAACAGATTTCTGTACTTAGTAAAGAAAAGACCATTAACGCCGAACAATTGCGGACATTCTTTCCCGACCACCAGTATAGCCGCTTGCCTGCGCTTAGTGGTGGCCCTGGAGCAGTTAGCCAAGCTGAATTCGCCAATGAAAGAGAGATTTTATACAAACTTTTTTTCGATATGAAGAAGGATGTGAATGAATTGAAAAAAATGTTTTTCGATCTGGTACAAAATCCTAATATGGCATCACAGATGCCCGTTTTTCAACCGGATGGGAATAGTTACAAAGAACTTTCGCCAACTGTAAACGGTAATAATTTCAGCAATAATCCACCTCAGGTAATTTTTAGTAACAACAACAATAACCCTATAATCCAGCACCACGAAGAATTTGAAGAATCGCTCAGTATCATCGATAAAGAAAAAGAACTGATTGTAAAAGCCTTGAAAAAACATCGGGGAAAGAGAAAGGATGCCTCACTCGATCTTGGCATTAGTGAGCGTACACTTTACCGTAAGCTCAAAGAATATGATATTGAAAATCTTTAACTGATTCACCACACTTCACCATGAGTTATTCAAAACTAAAGCAACAACACCGGCTCCATATCTTGTTGGCGTTTATAATTATCAGTCTTTTTAATTTTTCAACTTGCCGCTATTCAACTAAAGATGTTTCGTTGCCTGCTGAAGTAAAAACATTCCGGGTAAACTATTTCGAAAATAAAGCCCAGTATGTGAATACACAGTTGAGTCCGCAGATTACTGAAAAACTGAAACAGAAAATCATCAACACCACTAGGCTTAGGCAAACCAATGACGATAATGCAGATTACGATATCAGTGGATACGTATCGCAGTATTTCACCAGCACTATAAGTATTACAGGCTCGAATTCGAGCGGAAACCGGCTTACGGTAGGGTTTCACCTCATATTCATTAACAAGTTGGATGAAAAGAAAAATTTTGAAGCGGATTTGCTTCGAACGATCGATTTCCCTGCCGAACAGAGTTTATCAGAAGTAGAGCAACAACGTACAACCGATATCGTGAGTAATATTGTTGATGAAATTTTCAATAAAATATTTTCGAACTGGTAAGTATTGACTATTAAATTCTAGATTTGACCATGCAATACGCAGAGCTCTTCCATACATTTACCGGCATCGGTTTAGAGCAACAGGATAAGCTCGACCGTTTGGCATCGCTCACCCGAAAATATCCATATTGCAGTGCGTTTCCATTTTTTCAGCTGAAAGAAACCGGATTGGGAATCAACCCGGCATTGGAAGCTAAAGCTGCACTTTACTCAGATAATCCATTTCTTTTGTTCAGCAGAATGCATGAAACATCCACACCGGATAAAGCTGAAGCTCCTGAAGAAAATGGCACTGCTACAATTGCTGCAGAGACAACAGATCCACAAACAGAATTGGTTCAGAAACCCGCTCCTATTGTGGAAGAAGCCCCGCTGGTTTTTGAACCCCTTTTCGCTTCCGATTATTTTGCCTCACAAGGCATCAAGTTAACTGATGAGGCTATGGGGCAGGATAAATTGGGCAAGCAACTACGCAGTTTTACAGGCTGGCTAAAAACTATGAAGAAAATTCAGGCAGCAGAAGGTCAATCCTCCTCAGCGCCACTAGATCTCAGCGTTCAACAATTGGCAGAAAAAAGTAATCAGGAAGCAGAAATCATCACCGAATCGATGGCAGAAGCATTGGTTGCCCAGGGTAAAACGAAAAAGGCCATTGACGTGTATGAAAAATTAAGTTTGCGCGATCCTGCTAAAATCGCTTACTTTGCAGTTAAAATTGATACTTTAAAAGATAAATAAGATGTTAGCTATTTTTGGAATCCTGATTATTCTTGCTTCAATCATCCTTGGTCTGATAGTTTTAATCCAAAACCCTAAAGGTGGCGGTTTGGCCGGAAACCTGGGCGGACTTGGCAACCAGCTCATGGGTGTTAAACAAACTACCGACATCCTTGAAAAAGGAACCTGGGTTTTTGCTGCCGTTTTAGGGCTGCTTTGCTTGATATCACCTGCTTTCATTCCAAAAGATGGCGTTGGTAAAGGCGACGACCTGCTTAAGAATATCAGCACCACACCACAGCAGAAAGCTACTCCTGCTCCAGCAAATACTACCAACCTGCCAGGCACATCAACTGCTCCTGCAGATACAAACCCATAAGCTTTTCCTTAAAAATAGCCACCCCGCAAAAAAGGCGGGGTTTTTTATTTTACTTTGTTGTGTCATTCAATTTTTCAAGATGAAAAAAACGGTTGGCTTCATTGTTTTAGTATTAGCCCTGGTAGCTGGATACTTAGTCTGGGAGGTGTTCATTGCAGGCATCAGGGTTCCGGAAAAAAAATACCTGCTCATCCCAACCGGAAGCGATTTCAATACCGTAAAGCAACAACTGAAAGATCAGCAAATCATCAAACCGGGATTTGTTTTCAACCAATTGGTCAATCGGCTTAATTATTCTGAACATATCAAACCAGGCAGATATTTGATAAAGAATGGCACCAGTATGTGGACCTTAATCAGGACGCTTAAAGCAGGCCAGCAAACGGCAGTGAGGCTTGTCATCAATAAAATCAGGACGAAAGAAGACCTAGCCTCAAAAATTGGTCTGCAATTTGAAGCCGATTCCACAGAAGCCATTCGCTTTCTTTTGAGCAATGATTCATTAAAATCCTATGGTTTGGATACCAATACGGTGATGTCTGTAATCATCCCCAACTCCTATCTGTTTTGGTGGAATGGCTCTTTTAGGAAAATTTTTGAACGTCTGAAAAGCCAGCATGACCTTTTCTGGGAAGGAAGCCGAACAGCTAAAGCAAAAAAACTTGGGTTGCGAACAGAGGAAGTTTATACCATTGCCAGTATTGTGGAAGAAGAAACCAACAAAGCAGAAGACAAAGGAAAAATTGCGAGTGTTTATCTCAATCGGATGAAGAAAGGGATGAAGCTGGAAGCCGATCCAACGGTAAAATATGCGATGCGCAATTTTGGTTTGAAAAGGATCATGAACAGCCACTTGTCTTATCCGTCGCCATATAACACCTATTACCGTTCAGGAATACCTCCGGGGCCTATTTGTTCCGCATCGATCAGCAGCATCGATGCCGTGCTGGATGCCCCGGAAACCGATTATCTTTTTTTTGTGGCGAAACCCGATTTTAACGGATATTCTAATTTTGCCAGTAATTATGCCGATCACCTTAAATATGCAAGAGCATATCAACTGGCACTCGACAGTTTGATCATCAGGAAAGCCGCCCAAGCAAAACCAAATAGCCAGTGACAAAATTCGAAAGGATATTGATTACCCGCACACCGTTGATGTATCTGCTCAACAAAACCAAAAGGATTCACCCTCCCGGTTTTGGAGGTGTACCCCTTTATGATGTGATCCGGTTTTTTCATCGTCAGATTAAAGCCCATGGCTTAACAGAAAGGGCTTCAGCCATCTCCTATAATTTTATCATGGCCATACCGCCATCATTGCTATTTCTTTTCACACTAATTCCAAGCCTTCCCTTCTTTTCGAAAAGAACCATTCAAATACAATTACACCGGCTGATTTACGATATCGTACCATCCAAAGTTTACAACCGGGAAGTGATCAAGTTTGTAGATTCCTTCATTTTTGATACGCAGATAGGGTTGATCTCTTTTGGTTTATTGTTTTCCTTATTTTTCGCTTCCAATGCCATGATGGGGCTTATACGCTCTTTCAACAAACAACAATACCTCGGCTTTGAAAAAAGGATGGGCATACACCAAAGATGGACTGCCATCAAATTGACCATCATCCTGTTCGGTCTTTTATTGGGTTATTTTGTGCTGCTCCTTTCGCAAGGTGTATTGCTGAAAATGCTTGTAGCCAGCAAATACTGGCGTAACCTGATTTCAAATACCAGATGGATCTTCATGATTCTATTGATTTTTCTGGCTATCGGTTATATTTTCAAGTTTGCCCCATCCGTAGAAAAAAGATGGAAAATTAATTCCCCGGGAACCATCACAACCACCTTTCTCAGTATCATCTCATCGGTTGGGTTTTCTATTTTTGTAACGAATTTTGGCCGTTATAATGTGCTATATGGCTCGATAGGTACAATCATGATGCTGATGGCATTGGTTTATATCAATGCACTGGCCATATTGATTGGATTTGAACTCAATGTGAGTATCAATTCGCTAAAAATTATTTCCAACCGACGAAAGGAGGAAGAAAAAAGAGCAAAAAATAATCAGTTGCATTAGGGGTTAACCATTACTTTTGGTAACTTTAGGTACAAATAATATCTGCTTATTATGAAAAAATCATACTCAATCCTTTTTGCAGGATTTTTGTTCGCATTGCTTGCCTTTCAATCAGGAAATGTAGTATTACCCATTGGGGCTGAAATGCCAAAGGCCAACCACCAGATGAAGGATATTTCAGGCAAGCAGGTTTCTATGAAAAATGCCCTTAAAGGAAACGGTGTATTGGTGATGTTCAGTTGCAATACTTGTCCGTATGTAGTAAAGAACGAGCAACGCATCATTACGGCTGGCGAATTGGCTGCAAAACTCAATATCGGTTTTATCATCATCAACAGCAATGAAGCGTACCGCGAAACGGAAGATAGCTTTGAAGCCATGAAAGCTTATGCAGCAGAAAAGAAATACAATTGGTATTATGTGGTAGATCAGAACAGTGAAGTGGCCGATGCATTTGGAGCTAACCGTACACCTGAGTGTTTTTTATTCGATAAAAATCTGACACTTGCCTACCACGGAGCTATCGACGATAATCCATCTGATGAAACAGCCGTTAAACGCCAACACTTAAGGGAAGCCATGATGGAACTATCTTCAGGAAAATCGATTGCCGTGAAAGAAAGCCGAAGTGTGGGGTGCACCATCAAGAGGAAAAGCTAATTTCAATAAACTAAAGGGATCCGTCAACTTTCCTGCTGCTCAATGCTCTCTCTATTTCAATTTCCAGTTTTGCTGAAGTCATTTCTTCTTCAAAAAAAGCACGATATCCGGTTTTTCGGTTAAGGATTAATGTCGCAGGAATGGAGCCCGACCACAATGAATCTATCTTAGGGCAAAAATAATCAGCATCCGTTTCCTCCAGCCAGGCATGTTGGGGGCCTTTGAATTGTTTAATGTTTATAAACTGCCGAATCTTTTCGGGATATTGAGATGGTAAATCAAGGCTCAACAAGTAAAGATTCACGCCACGGTTTTTGAATTGCTCAACCGTACGGATAAAATGCGGTATTTCACCAACACAAGGCTTACAAAATGTGGCCCAGCAATTGAGCACCACTACCCCATCCTCCGCATTCAGCATCTCTTGCACATCAGTGATTTTCCATTTATTGATTTCCTGTGCATTGCTTTTAGAAAAAGCCGATAAAACATAAAGAAATATCACTATGAAACGGGTCATGACATAAAAATAAGCCATTTCCTGTTGATCATCTCCAGCAAAATGAATTTGATGAATCTGGTTTTGGACAATCCCCTATTTCAGGTTAATTTGCATCCTGTTTATAGAAAACAAAAAAGCATTTGGCATTACGAATCAGTTTCCTTTAAAATCACCATAAAAAAAACGATATGGCATACGATGTAATTGTATTAGGCAGTGGCCCGGGTGGATATCCTGCGGCAATCAGGGCTAGTCAACTCGGCAAAAAAGTTGCTATTATTGAGAAAGAAAGTCTGGGCGGAATCTGCCTCAATTGGGGATGCATTCCTACCAAAGCACTTTTAAAAAGCGCACAGGTTTATGAATACAGCAAACATGCGGCTGATTATGGAATTAAAGTTACAGAAGCCAGTCATGATTTCGGCGCCGTTATCGGCAGAAGCCGTGGTGTTGCAGACAAGATGAGTAAAGGCATCCAGTTCCTCATGAAAAAGAACAAGATTGATGTAGTGATGGGAACAGGGAAATTAATATCAGCCAATAAACTGGAGATAACGGCGGCGGATAACAGCAAACAAATTCTGGAAGCAAAAAATATCGTCATTGCCACAGGAGGAAGAGCTCGCCAGTTGCCTTCCATGCCGATTGATGGGAAAAAAATCATTGGCTATCGTGAAGCCATGTCGCTTCCGTTACAACCCAAATCGATGATCATTTGCGGAAGTGGAGCCATAGGAAGTGAATTTGCCTATTTCTATAATTCAATGGGTACCAAAGTGACGATAGTTGAGTTCATGCCCCGTATTGTTCCGGTTGAAGATGAGGACATCAGTAAAGAAATGGAGAAGCAATTTAAGAAACAAGGTATTACCATCATGACGAACAGTGAAGTTACCAAGGTAGATGTATCAGGTAATGGCGTTAAAGCTACAGTAAAAACCGCTACAGGCGAATCGGTGCTTGAAGCGGATATACTGTTAAGCGCTGTAGGAGTAGTGGCGAACATTGAGAATATTGGACTAGAACAACTGGGTGTAAAAACAGACAAAGGAAAAATAATTGTTGACGCCTTCCAACAAACCAGCGTTCCCGGTTTATACGCTATTGGAGATTGTACACCGGGTCAGGCATTAGCGCATGTTGCTGCTAAGGAAGGTATTATTGCTGCTGAGCACCTGAGTGGACATACGCCTGAAGCCATGGATTACAACAACATTCCAGGATGTACTTATACCTACCCTGAAATTGCTTCTGTAGGTTACACTGAAAAAGCGGCTAAAGATGCCGGATTCGATATCAAGGTTGGTAAGTTCCCATTCATCGCAAGTGGAAAAGCAGTTGCAGGTGGTGCAACAGAGGGATTTGTAAAAGTGATATACGATGCGAAATATGGAGAATTCCTTGGCTGCCATATGATCGGTAATAATGTTACTGAACTCATTGCTGAAGCAGTAGTTGCACGCAAACTGGAAACAACAGCTCATGAAATTTTAAATGCGGTTCATCCACATCCTACCATGAGTGAAGGCTTGAAAGAGGCAACAGCTGCAGCTTACGGTGAAGCCATTGATATCTGATCAATAATTACGATCACAAATAACGCATCATGAACTTCAATCCGGTAATCAGAGGTGCAAAAAGAGCAGCTAATGATGAGGCATCTGTTTACGAAATACTTGATGCGGGTTTTTTATGTCATGTAGCTTTTCAGCATGAAGGGCAAACCCTGATGATTCCTACAGCCTACGGCAGATCGGGTTCCGGTTTATATTTACATGGATCAGCAAAAAATTTCATGCTGAATCAAATTGTTAACGGACAAACAGTTTGTATATCCGTTACCCATCTGGATGGTATTGTTTTGGCAAGAACCCTTTTTGATACCTCTGTAAATTACCGATCGGTGGTATTATTTGGAAAAGCAGATTTGATAAGTGATGAATCAGAAAGGATGCATGGATTAAAAGTGATCACGGAGAACATCATCAAAGGACGTTGGGATGAGGTTCCTGTTGGCGACACCAATCAATTGAAAGCAACCATGGTTGTGAAATTTGAAATTGAAACGGCATCGGCAAAAATTCGCAATGAAGGTCCAAAGGGTGATGATACCGTTACACATGAAGCATGGTCGGGCCATATACCGCTGGTTACCACTGCAAGTACTCCAATACCCGATGAAAAATTTGGCAAAATACTTCCGTTATCTGAAAGTGTAAAAAATTTCGTTGCTGAGCATCAATAACTAAACGAAGTATTAAACTCCTCTCAATACTTAAATGACTTTCATTCGTAGCATAATTATTTTCTCATCCTAATGTTGAATTTATGTCGGGTATTGATGTAGTGATGGATATCTTAAAGATGCTTAAAGCAGCCCGGCCTGATTCCAGTTTCGTTGAAAGCCTTTATCAGCAATATTGTAACCGGGGTGGTTTGAGCAGGAAACAATTGGAAGGACTTTATAGCAAAGCGGAAAAACTACCTGAGATCCCCATGGCACGATTGGCAACGCTGCAGGCCATCATCAATAAAAAACCTATCCGTCACCGCAATGATAAAACACTGAACCTGCCGGTGATTCCAGTTGCCGACCCACTCCCGGCATTGATAGAAGAGATTTTACTGAAATACCCTACCCATAAACGCGTACTTTTTTTACAACAGAAACATAAGCAAAGGGAAACTTTTCAACAAAATGAAAAAGATGAAATTCTCCGTTTTGCAAAGTTACTATTAGGAGAAAAATGAACCCTATAGCTGATCATGCAGTCCTGATTTTGAAAATGCGATAAGTTAATTTCATTACATTTACCTATAAATTTTTTTGTATGAAGTCTTTTTTCCTGAGCCTGGGTATTTTCATTTTATTCTCTTTAAAAGTGAAAGCCGATGAAGGCATGTGGCTGCCGCAGTTATTACAATCGCTAAATGAAAAAGAGATGAAAAGGATGGGCATGAAAATAAGTGCCGCTGATATTTACAGCATCAGTAAAAGCAGTTTGAAAGATGCCATCGTGAGCTTTGGCGGATTTTGTACAGCAGAAGTGATTTCCGATAATGGATTACTGCTCACCAACCACCATTGCGGCTTCGATGCGATACAAAATCATTCTTCCTTAACCGATAATTACATCCAAAAAGGTTTTTGGGCAAAAAACTACGGACAGGAACTGCCGAACCAGGGCTTGTTTGCTACGTTTATCGTACGAATAGAAGAAGTTACCAACACTGTACTTGCCGGACTTCCTGCAAATGTTTCAGAGAAGGAAAGGCAATCCCTGATCGATAAGAATATCGCCCAATTGCGTAAAGACTACAAGAAAGAAACTTATGAAGACCTGATCATCCGTCCATTTTTTGACGGCAATAAATATTACCTGTTTGTTACTGAAACCTATCGGGATGTTCGCCTGGTAGGCGCACCGCCATCATCAATAGGCAATTTCGGAAAAGACACCGACAACTGGATGTGGCCTAGGCATACAGGCGATTTTTCGATGTTCAGGATTTATGCCGGCAAAGACAATAAACCTGCTGCCTATTCTCCCGATAATATACCGTATACGCCTAAACGATCTTTGAAGATATCACTTAAGGGATTGAAACAAGGCGATTTCACTATGGTATTTGGTTTTCCGGGAAGAACCAATGAATACCTTACTGCTGCTGCCGTTAAACAAGTGATGACCGTAAACGATCCTGCTAAGATAAAAATCAGGCACCAAGCCCTTGAAGTACTCAACAGGTATATGCGTAGCGACGAAAAAACCCGCATACAGTATGCTGCGAAATATGCAAGTGTTGAAAATGCCTATAAAAAATGGCAGGGCGAAGTACTGGGCCTTACCCGTTCCGGGGCTGTAGATAAAAAACTTGCTTATGAAATGGAATTTACCAAACGCGTGAATGCTAATCCACAATGGAAAGCCGCTTATTCCGACTTGCTGCCCAAACTCAATGAAGCCTATGCAATGATTGAACCTTATGCGTATGCAAGAGATTATTACAATGAGGTGATGCCCAGGATAGAGTTGATGGGTATCGCAGCAGATATGAATAGTTTGGTTAATGCCTACGCAAAAGATGAGGCAAGCTATAAGAAAAGGAAAGAAGAATTACAGGTTAAACTGGAAGAAACCTATAAGGAATATAGCATGCAGGTAGACCGCACTCTCTTCGAAAGCTTGATTGCATTATATGCGGTTGATCAGCCAGGGAATTATGTCTCGCCTATTTTGAAACAATCGCTCACCAATCAGCAGCAGACTTACCTTGCCGTTGCCGCGGACCTTTATGCCAAAACTACCTTTGCCTATCCAGACAGTATCTATGCGTTACTTGCCAAAACACCTGCTGAAACAGTTGCAGCAATTGAAGCTGATCCTGCTTATCAATTGTACATGGATATGAATAAAACCTATACTACAAATGTTTCGCCTAAATTGAATGAATGGCAGAGCAATATCAATCAATGGCAACGGAGCTATATGAAAGCGCAATTGGAAGTGTTTGCCGAAAAGAAGTTTTATCCTGATGCCAACGGTACCTTACGGGTTACTTATGGAAATGTAAAACCCTATCAGCCAAGGAATGGAGTGAGTTACCATTACTATACCTACATGGAAGGGATCATGGAGAAGTATAAACCGGGAGATTATGAATTTGATGTTCCGCAAAAGCTGATTGATCTCTACAAAACAAAAGATTTTGGCCGGTATGGGGTAAATGGAAAACAACCCGTTTGTTTTATTGCAGCCAATCATACTACGGGAGGCAACTCCGGAAGTCCGGCGCTTGATGCGTATGGCAATCTGGTGGGGCTGAATTTCGACCGGGTTTGGGAAGGCACTATGAGTGACCTGAATTATGATGCCAGCATCTGCAGGAACATCATGGTGGATATCAGGTACATCCTGTTCATCGTTGATAAGTTTGCCGGGGCAACCAACCTGATTGCAGAAATGAATATATCCAATTCGAAATAACGGTTAAGGTTGTGCGAATACTTTTTTCAATAAGGAAGTGACCTGTGCAGCAGGGTCTTTTCTTATTTTCTGCTCTTCCTGTCCGATGGTATAAAACAAGGCATCTAAAGATTTATCTGTTACGTAGCCAACTAGGTCGGTATCAACTTTTTTGAATGATAGCCTGTTGTATTGGGTGAATACGTCTTTCCAATACGTAGTGGCATCGAATTTCTTTAAGGAAGTTTCAATTACGGGGCGCATTTTTTCTGCGAGTGCTGTGCTGCTGGTTTTGCGCAAGTATTCAGTAGCTGCAAAATCACCCCCTTTCAAAATGCTTAGTCCGTCGTTTACGGTCATCCCTTTAATGGCACCCAAAAAAATATCCCCTACTTCCTTAGTTGCATCTTCAGCGGCACGGTTCATTGATAGGATTGCTTTGTCGACCATACTTCCCATCCCTGCTTTGCGTAAAACTGATTCCACTTGCTTGGCTTCTTCTGGCATTAGGATTTTGAGCACTGCATCTTTATAAAATCCATCTGCAGCACCAAGTTTCAGGGTCGTGTTGTTAGTACCAACCGATAAGGCTTCTTTCAGGCCATCGATTATTTCTGCAGAAGTTAAATTATTGCCAGATTTTCGGTTGAGCAGACCATCCAAAGAACGGTTCGACTTTACCGTAGTATCAGTTTTGAGTTTCTTATTGAATTTATCCAATATGCCCTGTGCCTGTATTGATTGAAACAAGGCAAAAGTTAAGATGGCAAATAGCAGTTTTTTCATAGACATTATTTTATACAAATGTACAGGCTGCCTTGCTAATAAAGGGTTAAAATATTGGCCCGTTTATATAAGCATAAATGGCATCTTTAGCCCATATATTACTGATCCCGACAAATCAAATCATCAATCCTTTCAAATTATTGCATCGGGCTTTAGTATCTTAGCTTCCGTAATGAAAATTCTGATTAGAAATTAATCATCAACCATGCAAATTGCAGTTTTAGGAGCAGGGATGGTAGGCAGTGCCATCGCTAAAGATCTTTCCTTAAGTTATGAGGTGACTTCTTTTGACATTTCAGCAACTTCGCTGAGCAAATTGGCTGCGAATGGGAAAATCAAAACAGAAATCTGCGATTTGAGTAACTACGATGCCTATTCGAATTTCTTAGCACCCTTTCAATGGGTGGTTTGTGCAGTACCCGGATTTATGGGATATCAAGCACTTGAAGCCATCATCAATGCAGGTAAAAATGTAGTGGATATCAGTTTCTTCCCTGAAGATGCCTTGCAACTTGATGTACTGGCAAAGGCAAAGGGAGTGACAGCCATAGTGGACTGCGGCGTAGCTCCAGGGATGAGCAATCTTATACTGGGATACCATGACAACCAGATGACAGTGACCCATTTTGAATGCCTTGTTGGCGGTTTGCCAAAGCTACGTGTGTTGCCGTTTGAATATAAAGCCCCGTTTTCACCGATTGATGTGATTGAAGAATATACCCGAACAGCACGCTATGTTGAGCAGGGGCAATTAATCAGCAAACCCGCTTTAAGCGATGTAGAATGGCACGACTTGCCGCATGTGGGAACCCTGGAATCGTTCAACAGTGATGGATTAAGGAGTTTGATCTACACCATGCCACATATCCCGAATATGAAAGAAAAAACCCTTCGTTATCCCGGCCATGCTGATCTGATGAAGGCTTTTTTCAAAGCTGGATTTATGAATCGGGAACCTGTAGTAATACATGGACAATCCGTTGTGCCCTTACAGCTTACCACAAAACTGTTATTCGATCAATGGAAACTTGAAGAGGATGAGGAAGAATTCACCCTGATGAAAATCAGAATCACCGGGTATAAAGATGGCAGCCCACAAAACATTGAATACTTATTGTATGATGAAACTGATAAAACTTCCGGCATCAGTTCGATGAGCCGTACTACGGGATATGCCTGTAATGCTGCATTAAACGTGCTCATCAAAGGCTTGTTCACTGAAACGGGCGTTTTTCCGCCAGAGTTGCTGGGAAAGTCAGCATCCAGTTATTCCTTTATGATGCAATATTTGAAGGATAGGAATGTAATTTATCATCATCGCATTTCGGGCAGTGTATAAAAAATGATGCCGGTCTATAGAAATAGCCCGGCAATTAATAACCCCCAAAGAAAACGAGTTTTATAATTTTATCAATTTTGTTACTTTCCTGTCGTTGCCTTCCCCTACGGTAAGGATGTAAATTCCTGCAGCCATATGCCCCAGGTTGATTTTTTCAGTATTACTCTTGCAGCGTTGCTGAAAAATGCAGCTACCCGATACCGTATAGATGGCTACTGTTTTTCCTTTCAGCTCATAACCGTTGATGGTTGCGATATTCAACAATTGCTGAACAGGATTTGGGTAGATATTGATGATGCCCGCTGCCGGACGAACAACCGGAATCGTATCGTTGGGTAATGGAGATCCTGTGGCCAATGAACTGTCGCATGCGAAAGAAAGCAAAAAACTGTTCCTGATACCGTTCATGGCAAACAAAGAACGCATCTTTTTCTTTTGTCCCTGAGTGAACAGGTTCATGCAGGCATCACTGGTGAAATCCATATAATTCATGAACATGTCGCCGTTTGCATTTGGAGAACAACTGCTTACATGAGGAAAAGATGGGCAATTGTAATTGTAGTTGGCTTGCTGTGGCGTATCCATGATGCCATCGCTGCCACAATTTTGATCGCCCCAGAGGTGCTGCAATCCTAACCAATGCCCTACTTCATGTGTTGCAGTTCGGCCTTTGTCGAAATTAGTACGCAGGTTTCCGATTGATCCAAAAACATCGTAATTAATTACCACACCGTCTTTATCAGGTTGTCCGCCCGGAGGAGTTGCATATCCCAAACTGCTACCAAACATGCTGCAAACCCAGATATTAAGGTATTTTTTACAATCCCACGCATCATCACCACCTGCAGCAGAAAACTTCATTCCATCGTCGCCTAGAAAATATTCTTTACTGGTATATTTCCTGATGATTCCTTTTGAAGGACGACCTTGCGGATCTACCTGTGCGAGGCAAAACATGATGCGTGTATCTGCAGCAACAGCACGGAAGGCATCAGGTGTATTCGCAGCATCTGCATTAAGCCTGCGAAAATCATCATTCAAAACCTTAAGTTGAGAAAGTATCTGGGCATCACTTAAATTCTGTGCCCCATTATTAAAAAGAAGATGAATAACAACCGGAATCGTAATGATTTCATTGGCTGCTGTATCGCGTGCAACTGCTCCTTGAATTGAACTGCTATTTGTTCTGAATTGCTGTAAGGAAACCTGACCTACAGGTAACATCTTGAAGCTACAATCACGTTGTGCTTGGGCAATACCTATACACATAAGAGAAATCAAAAACACTACTGAGACCTTCATCAGGGAATATTAAAAATGATTATGAAATCATTTTTCAATATGATATTGACCAGTTTTTTCGAGGAATTGAAGGTAGTAGTTTTTACTATTGGAAGGAGCTCAGCATTTATAATTATGGAAAGTATAAATATTGTCTCAGAAGTAGCACAAAATTAATAACATAAACGAGAAAAAGAAATTATTTACCAATTATTTTCAGATTATTTTATAACGGGCCATTCAGTAATCCTAATTTTGTGTGTAAACCTATAACATGAAATGCATCGGTATTTTTTTGCTGAGTTTATTTTTTCTGGCTTGTAATAACCCTAAAACAGTAGATAGCGACCCTGATTTGATTCCTGCTCCAACCGGAATTGCCGCACCAAAAGATATATCTTTTACCATTTTAAGCCAGCATCCTCATGATACCAGTGCCTATACACAGGGGCTTGAGATGCATGATGGGAAACTATTCGAGGGTACGGGAGATTATAATAGTTCATCGCTTCGCATCACTGATTGGTCTACCGGCAATGTGGAAAAAAACCATCCCATGGGTTCGGATACAACTTTTGGAGAAGGCATCACCATTTTTAAGGATAAGCTCTACCAACTTACCTGGCAGAATAATATAGTTTATGTTTATGAATTGAAGAATATCGATAAACCCATTCAAACAATTTTCTGGCCTATGGAAGGATGGGGAATCACGCACGACAGCAGTTCGCTCATCATCAGCGATGGATCTGCAAATTTATATTTCGTTGACCCGTCAAATTTCAAGATCAAAAATACCATCGCGGTAAAGGATAACCTTGGCAATGTAAATATGCTCAACGAACTGGAATATGTAGATGGTTTTATTTATGCCAATGTGTATGAAACGGATATGATTTTGAAAATCGATGCAGAATCCGGCCATGTTGTAGGAAGAATGAATCTGGCCGGTTTACTTTCACCTTCAGATATTATAGCCTACCGTACCAATGTGCTCAACGGCATTGCGTACGACCGAAACCGAAACCTTTTTCTCATCACCGGGAAACGCTGGCCAAAATTATTTGAATTGAAATTGAATAACTGATACCGATTGGACAAACAATATAGTCCAATATCGGCTATCGCCTCATTGTACTATTTGTTTGA
>Ga0164292_10001436_pt1 | contig 19218 bp, 14 predicted proteins | sample GEODES117metaG_FD_111486 | JGI IMG/M metagenome (GOLD analysis project Ga0164292, IMG submission 111486) | Eutrophic lake water microbial communities from Lake Mendota, Wisconsin, USA - GEODES117 metaG | ecosystem: Environmental > Aquatic > Freshwater > Lake | place: USA: Lake Mendota...
ACCTTTGCCCGTCAAAAAGCCATGGGCATCATTCCTGCCAATGCCGTTTTGACACCACGCCCGAAAGAAATCCCCGCGTGGGAGTCTTTGAGCGCCGATCAAAAACGGTTGTTTTCCCGCATGATGGAAGTGTATGCGGCGGCTCTGGCCCACGCAGATTACCAAATTGGTCGCGTCATTCAGTCCGTGGCTGATATGGGAAAACTGGACAACACCATGATTCTTTTCATTCAGGGTGACAACGGTGCCAGTGCCGAGGGTAGCCTGCAAGGCACCACCAACGAAAATGCGACGGCTTTTAATGGGATCCCAGAAAGCTTAGACTACTTGCTCTCCCAAATGGATAACTTGGGCGGCCCCCAGACCTATAACCATTACCCCGTGGGTTGGGCCCATGCCATGAACACACCATTCCAGTGGGCCAAGCAAGTCGCCTCCCACTTTGGCGGGACCCGCAATGGTTTGGTCATTTCTTGGCCTGAGACCATTAAGGATCAGGGCGCCATACGGCCCCAATTTCATCACGTGATTGATGTGTTGCCCACCATTTTACAGGCGGCCAATCTTTCTTTCCCCAAAGAAATCAATGGCGTCAAGCAAAAGCCTGTTGAGGGAAAAAGCATGCTTTATACGTTTGATGATCCAAAAGCGCCTTCGCACCGCACGACACAGTATTTTGAAATGATGTCCAATCGCGCCATTTATCATGATGGATGGGTGGCTGCGACAACACCGCTACGTTTGCCGTGGGTTCTTACGGGGGCTGCCGCTGAGACGTCTCCGGATGACTTTAAATGGGAACTCTATAACGTTGCCAATGACTTCTCAGAGTCCAACGATTTGGCGGCCAGCAATCCTGGGAAACTGAAAGACATGCAGGCCATTTTTGATCAAGAGGCCAAAAAATTTGGCGTTTATCCTCTGGATTCCTCGGCGGCCACACGGTTGGATCCTGCCATTCGTCCCAGCCTGACCTTGGGTCGAACCTCTTTTGTATACTATCCTGGCATGACGCGCATTTCCGAGGGAACGGCGCCCAATACCAAAAACAGATCCTACACCATAACCGCAGAGGTGACCTTGCCCAACAGTCCGGCCAAGGGTATCCTTGCAACCACTGGGGGCAATTTTGGTGGCTGGGCACTGTTGGTCAACGATGACGGAAAACCAGAGTTTGCCTATGCTCTGTCGAATCAGCCAGAGCACAAAACCCGTATTGTTTCCGATACAGTGCTGTCTGGCGGCAAACACACCATCCGCTTTGATTTTGTTTATGATGGCGGTGGCCGTGGTCAAGGCGGCTTGGGAACGCTCTTCATTGATGATAAAAAAGTGGCTGAGGGCCGCATCGCGCGCACCCTGCCCAACCGCTTATCTCTTGATGAAACGTTCGACGTAGGGGAAGACACGGGAAGCCCTGTATTACAAGACTACGCCGATGCCATGCCGTACAAATTCACGGGGACACTGGAAAAACTGACGATTGATTTGAAATAACGAAAACAATCGTTGTCTTGGGGGGCGAAGGGCGTACGCTATCCCCTCCCCCCTGCTTAGTTCTGGAAAACAACGGGCCAGTACGGAAATAAAGAAGAAAGACTAGAGGGCATCGCTCCGCTGGGCTTGTTCTCGGCTCAGTACAAAAATAAAGGGAAAATACCACAGCACATAGGCAGCACAGGGAGTGTCTCGCAAAAAGGCACATCCTCTGCTGGCGCATTGATTTTTCTGGTGGGCGTACGTGGTCTCGAACCACGGACCTCTACGATGTCAACGTAAAGGTTTTGTGTTTTATCTGGCACTGTGATTATTAATTTAATCAAAAATAATAATGCTATAGTTACAGTCAGTCCTTAATCAATCTTAACCCATATTGACCAAAATACACCTTTCTGGTAGCACATAGGTAGCACACAACAAAACAACGTGGGATCCCATGGCAACGATCAAACTCAACTTTACCCAAAAGGCCTTGGATGCCCTGTCGCCGCAACCCCAGCGGTATTATGTGCATGACACCAAAATCCGTGGGCTGTGTTTGTCTGTATTTCCTTCAGGCACCAAAACGTTCATGTTGTATCGCAAGGTGAATGACAAGCCCGTCCGTATCACCTTGGGCCGTTTTGATGATTTGACCATCGAGCAGGCCAGAAAACAGGCTGAGGCTTTCAATAACGACATCGCCCAAGGCAACAACCCGAGGGAGGCCATTAACAGAAAACGCAAAGAATTGACCTTTGATGATTTTTTTCAGGTGTATCTGGAAAAACATGCTTTGCCGCATAAAAAGGCGGCGTGGTTTGATCAGGAACAATATGCACGCCATATCAAAATCCCGTTAGGGGTCAAAAAACTTTCTGACATTACGCGCATCACGGTTCAAGATTTCCACACCAATCTTGGGGCAACCAGCGGGAAAACATCCGCCAATCGCGTGATTGATATTGTGGCATCGGTTTTATCCAAAGCCATCGAATGGGGATATTTATCGGGCACCAACCCCGCCAAAATCAAAAAATTCAAATTGCAGTCCCGTGATCGTTTTTTAACGTCGGAAGAATTACCCCGTTTTTTTCAGGCCGTACAACAAGAGGAAAACGATACCCTGCGCGATTATATTTTGCTGTCGTTATTGACGGGGGCCCGAAAAGCCAACGTTCTGGCCATGCGGTGGGATCAGATTGATTTAACGCGGGGGGAATGGCGGATTCCTGAAACAAAAAACGGGGAATCGCAGCGGGTTGTTTTATCATCCGAGGCCGCGCAGATTTTAACCGCCCGAGAGCAGCACTATGGGCAATCCCCATGGGTATTTCCCAGCACAGGGGCCAGTGGCCATTTGCAAGACCCCAAAAAGGGCTGGCAACGCCTTCTGCAACGGGCAGAATTGCAGGATGTGCGTATTCATGACCTGCGGAGAACCTTGGGCAGCTGGCAGGCCGCCACGGGGGCCAATGGCTTCGTCATCGGTAAAAGTTTAGGCCATAAATCCATGCGGGCCACCGAGATTTATGCCCGCATTGATTTGGACCCCGTGCGTCATTCTGTTCAGACGGCGACAAAGGCGATGTTTGAGGCGGGGGGGTTGAGTTAAAGGGGGATTTATTCCCAAGTCTCATGCGCCAAAGGCAGCGCGTTTAATTCTGCCCTATAATGCCGCCATTGTGGCATGAAAGACGTCATAAATCCCTTGAAACGGTCATTGTGGGTGCGCTCTAATAAATGAACGATTTCATGCACCACAACATACTCAAGGCAGTGCAGTGGTTTTTTTGCCAGCTCTAGGTTCAGCCAAATGCGCCGCGCGGTGGGATTGCACGTCCCCCAACGGGTTTTCATGCGTTTGATGCCCCAAGATTTTACAGATTCACCAATAACCCCTTCCCATTTTTCAATCATGGCGGGAAGGATATTTTTTAAGGATGTTCGATACCACGCATACAAGAGTTGCTCTCGCTGTTCCCGTGTCATCGTTGGCAACACATACATCTCAAGGGTGGTGTTATTTTTTATCATCACACGCGGTTTGCTGTTCACCACAATCACATTCAGCAAATACCGCTGGCCCATGAAGTAATGGCTTTCGCCGCTGATATAGTCGCGTTCGGATTGCCGCACCTGTCCCTGAAATTTTGCCTGCTTATCCTTGATCCAAGATAATCGTGTGATGACAGCCATGCGCACGGCATCATCATGAATGCGTAACGGCACAGCAACCCGCACCCTGCCATCGGGCGGGTATACCGCCAAGTGCAGGTTTTTAATTTTTTTCCGCACAACATCAACGGTTATCCCGTTGACATCGATTTGATGACTACTGGTAAGCATCTTGCTTTTTTACCAATTCAAAAATGTGTTCAACCAAGGCATCATTGTCACCTATGCAGCCACGAATGGCCGCACGCACGGTACGCTCTTTGGCGATGTTCCCAAGCCAGTTATCCATAATCTTCCCTCGAATAGCATCATCAAGATCAATGGCCAGTTGTTCGTTTTTATCAAGGTTATCATAAAGAACACGGGCTGTCTTGTTCAGGGTGGCGGGATAGCGATTGTGTTGTTCTGGATTGCTTATTTTTCCTGAAAGGGCGATCAACTCTTTCAGATATTGTGCGTAATCCAGCGATTTTTGTTTGCGTTGTTCAATTAATGTATCCAATAAATCCGCCATTTCTGCATAATAACGGGGGTTTATCGGTTGTTCATCTGTAATCACCCGTCGCAGGTTGTTTTCCACGGCTTCTGAGGTTGCCTCGCTGTCGTCCTGCAAACTGGTGGGGAGGTCTTCCACAAAATCAACACCCTTTTCACCAATAATCTGCAACAGGCTTTTTTCATCAAAATTTGAAATGATGCGGCTGTCTTCCGCTTGGACATAGCTATCAATCAGGTGACGCATCGCAGGCTCTACACTTTTCAGGTCAACGTAATCCCCACTTGCCAATTTGATCGCATCGCGGATTTTGTGAAATTGTTCAGCTTCCTGTTTGATGGCGGTTGTTTCTGCCTCGCTATAGCCCGCCTCTGCCATATCGTTCGCAATGCCTGCATACGCCCGTAAATAGGCGGTGGTGAGTTTATACAGGGCAAGCCGTTTGGGTTCGTTGTTTTTCAGGGCATCTTTATCCGCCGTATCCTCTGCACAAAAATAATGCTGGTATTGCAATGTGCCTTTCGGTGGTGCAACAGATTCGCAGAGGGCCTTGATGGCTTCGCGGGCTTCGTCCAGACGTTCGCGCCCCTTTTTTATTCTGTCACTCAAGAGTCCTTTGACATCGTCCTCATCATAATCATCAAAGGCCTCACTGGTGTAATCTTGAATGGATGACTCAAGGCTTTTGAATAAATCTTTATAGTCAATAATGTAGCCGTATTCTTTATCTTCGCCGCCCTCTTTATCATCCAAACGATTGACGCGGCAAATGGCTTGAAAAAGTCCGTGGTCACGCATGTTTTGATCAATATACAAATACGTTGCAGAGGGCGCATCAAACCCCGTGAGCAGTTTATTCACCACAATCAGCAACTTCATTTGTGCAGGCTGTTCTTTGAATTGTTTTTTCACCCGTGTTTCAAAGGTTTCAGGGGATTCATTGCCCAGCATTTCGTTGTAAATATTATATTTTTTAATGCGTTCCGTTAAGCCCTCGCCGCCGTCTTCGCTCTTAATATCACCAATGTTGGGGGCGTAAGAGGTTACAATCGCGCAATGGCCTTTCATCGGCGTTTGCTGAAACAACTCATAAAAACGGCAAGCGTTGTAAATGCTGTCCGATACCAGCATCGCATTGCCGCGCCCACTCATCAGGCGGTCTTTTGTTTCCATATCCATAAGAATATCGGCAACAATCTTTTCAAGCCTTGAACGCGCACTCAGCACTCGCTGCATCGTGCCCCATTTTTGTTTCAGGGTGGCGCGGGCAATATCGTTCAGCCCCCGTGTTCTGGCATCAAACCATTGATTGATTTTCTCATGGGAAGAAAGGTATTGATTGATGTCGCGGGCTTCATAGCATAAATCCAGCACTACGCCATCGGTTACGGCTTCATCAAATTTATAGGTGTGAATATAGCCGCCAAAGGTGGCAATGCTGGTGGCTTTGTCGTTTTTCAGCAGCGGCGTACCTGTAAATCCAATAAAAACAGCGTGGGGCAGGAATTTTTTCATGGCCTTGTGCAAATCGCCTGATTGGGTGCGGTGGCATTCATCCACAAACACATACACATCGCCCTTGGCGCGAAAATCGGTGGGGATGGTGCGGTTTAATTCGCGCACATAATCCCCCACATCGCCGTCATCCTTGCCGCTGAATTTGTGGACTAATGAGCAAATCATGGCGGGGGCGGACTTGTTTAACACCGCCAGCAAATCCGCGCCGCTGGTGGTGCGGTGGATGGTCTCCCCTGTATTCGTAAAGCCCGTTTGAATTTGTTCATCCAGTTCGGTGCGGTCGGTAATAATCACCACACGGGAATCGGTTATATTTTCGCGTATCCACCGCGCCAGCATCACCATGGTCAGGCTTTTGCCAGAGCCTTGGGTGTGCCAGATAATACCGCCCTCGCGCCGCCGCAGTTTCTCTTGCGCGGCCTTGATGCCAAAGTATTGGTTGTGGCGGCACAGCTTTTTGCGCCCCGCATCAAACACGGTAAAATCGTGGATGATTTCCAAAAACCTTTTTGGGTCGCACAGTTGCAGGATGTCGCGGTCGAGGGGTTCCCCCGTCTCGCTTGGCTCTTTCCACGCCAGAAAATAGCGTTCGGGGGTTTCAATCGTGCCGTACCGCAGGCCTTGGCTGGTGTTGCCCGCCATCACCAGCTGCATCGTGCTGAAAAACGGGCGGATAAATTCGGGTTTTTGGCTGTCGTAGTTTTGACGGATGCCCTCGGTGACGCTTTTGCTACAACGCTTAAGTTCCAGCACCCCCAGCGCGATACCGTTCACATACAATACAATATCGGGGCGTTTGGGGTGGGTTTTTTGGGCAGGGTGCGGGGTGTGTAGGGTAACTTCCTCGGCAATGGCAAAGTGGTTTTTGGTGGGGTTTTTCCAGTCAATCAGAAACACCGTTTCATGGTTCTTGCCCACGTCGGGCTGTACCTTGATGCCATAGCGCAGCAGGCGGTAAACGTCCCTGTTCGCGTCATACAGCCCGTTGTGCTTGATGATGGCAGCGTTTTGCAGTTCATGCAGGGCTTTGTTGATCAGGGTGTCACTGTGCCCCTGTTGTGTTAAAAAGGCACGCAATAAATCGGGTTCGATGTTGCTGTTGCCCGCGCGGTATTGCCAGTTGCCCAGATAGGTATAGCCAAGCTGCTGCTGAAACAGCGTGATCATGCGGTTTTGCGTTTCGCGTTCGGTTTCAATGTGGGGCATCATAGCAACCTCGTCTTTCCTGTTAGCAATTCTTGACACATCCCCGTTTTCAGGGCTTTGGTTTTGGCAAGGCGGGTTTCAAGGGTGGTTATTTCCGTGTCCATATCGGTGAGGATGGCGGCAATGGCGGTTTGTTCGGGGAGGGGTGGCAGAGGGATTTGATATTGAGAAATTTGTGGGGCAGTGAGTTGTGGGACTCCCGTGCTTTCAATGGTAAAAATAATGTTTTTATTTATGTATTCAGCAACATAAACACAACTAACATCTGCTAATTTTTCCAAAACCAGTAAACGCCCAATCGCTGTATAAGCATGATTTCTATATTCACAATGCCCAAGAGTGCCTCTTGCTGTAACAGTGATAGTGTCAGGATTATGGTTGTTATAGGAGCAATAACTATATAGCCCTTTATTTGTTAGCGCGTTAGAATATACAGGATATAAATGTGTTTCATCCCAAAAATCACTTGAAGTCGTTGGGTCAAAATCTCCACCAGCAGTAATATGGAATACATCCCCCAACCGTTTCACCTCCCACTCCCCCGTAAAGCCAGCAAGGCGGGTTTTTCCCGTCAACAGTTGTTGCATGGTGGCGTGTTTCACGGCGCGTTTTTTGGCAATCAGGGCGGTGAGGGAGGCAATCAACCCATCCACATCCGATAACACCCCCGCGATGGCTTTTTGTTCAGGCAGGGGTGGCGCAATAAAGGGAATGCTTTTTAAGTCCGTAAGAGAAAGCCCCATTACGGTGCTTCCATTTCCAAGTGATTCAATATACTTAGATTTTTTTTCAAACCAAAAGTACAAATACAAAATATCTAACGAGTTACTTGGGAAAATAGCCTTCATATCTTGATTGATAGTTACATCCACTTGATAAATTACAGCCTTTCCCAAAGCCATCCTTGTCGATGTTATTAAACTACCTTTTGGTATCAAATTTGTTGCGCTGTGTTTTACACCCTCAATAGTGATGTATTCTTGAGTATATAATGGGTTAAAAGTTGCAAAATCTTTCACGGTTACCCAAGGAATATTTCCGTCCCAAAACGCTGAATTTGAACGGCTTGGAGTTCCCCCACCAACTATTTTTTCAATCACCTCCCCCAACCGCTTCACTTCCCACTCCACAGGAATCACCCCCACCTCGGTGCGTTTATAGCCCTGCGGCAGGTTATCCCCGTGGCTTGCGGCGTGTTGTAAGGGTGCGGTCATGCGTGCCCCGCTGTGGGGGACATGGGTAAGAAAAAGGCATTTCGTACACATGTCGCGGGTGATATGGGTAAGAAAGTCATTTTTTTACCCCTATCCAAGGAAACATGTATAGAAAAACGCGATTTCGTATACATGTCACGGGTGATCTGTATAGAAAAAGGCAATTTCGTATACATGTCGCGGGTGACATGTAAAGAAAAGTGGCATTTCTTTTATAAGTTGTTCGGGACATATAAAAAATCTTTATAGATCATGTACATTGGCAAGGCACTTGACCAAATCGTTATTGATATAATAATTTTCACGTCCCAATCGCACTTTTCCCATCAATCCAATGCCATGTAAAGCATCAAGGTATTTAGTCGCGGTTAGACGTTTTACCATCAATTCTTGCTCTATCCACTGTATCTTGGTGTAGGGGTGGCTAAAAATCACGTTCAGCAAGTCTTGGCTGTATATTTTCGGCAGCTCTGAGCGGATTTTATGCTTGTGGTGTTGCATCACGTCTTTAATCGCCCGCACCAGGCGGGTTGTTTGAATGGCGGTTTGTTCAACCCCCAACAGCATATAGAGCACCCATTCCTCCCACGCGCCTGTGTCGCGCACGGTTTGCAGCAAACGGTAATAATCCGCCTTGTGTTGATTGATATAGCGGGAAAGATACAGCACGGGGCTGGACAGTAACCCTTGCTTAACAAGATATAGAATATTGATCATCCGCCCCGTTCGGCCATTCCCATCATAAAACGGGTGGATGCTTTCAAACTGGTGGTGAATGATGGCCATTTTTATGAGTGCATCCAACGGGCTGGCATCATCATCATTGATAAAGGTTTCAAGGTTGCCCATGAGGCTAATAATCTGCGCCGGCTCTTGCGGCGGGGTGTAAATCACTTCCCCCGTGCGGTCGTTCTTTAACGCTGTGCCTGCTACTTTGCGAAAGCCCGCGCTATTTTCCTCTAGTGTCGCTTGCATCTGCAAAATATGGTTGTTGGTCAGCAAGCCCGTTTCTTTTACCAACATAAAGCCCTGTTTCAGCGCAGCGGCATAATTGTAAACTTCTTTGGCGGCTTTTGTGGTGAAGATGTTGGCGTTGGCATCGCTTTTATACAGTTCATCATGCGTGGTGATGATGTTTTCAATGGCAGAGCTGTCTTTGGCTTCCTGCAATGCCAACGTATTGAGCAAAATGTTTTGATTGGGGATAAGGTCGGTCACGCCCTTTAACTCCCCAAGGGCTTTATGGGCGCGAGAGGCTTGCCGAAGAATAGGCACAGTCTCAAGGTCAATGGCGAGCGGTAAATGCGGCAATGTGTTCGTTATGTTGGTCCCTACCATACAAACCCCATCTTTTTTAAATGCCCGTCCACTTTAGCTTGCAAGGTTTCCGTCTCGGTTAACAGCGCGGGCAAGGGGGTGCTATAGCGTTCTTCCAGCTCTTTAATGCGGTTTGCAAGGGCGCCCGTGACGCGCTGCATCTCCCCATCAATCCGTTTTTGCAAGGTGGCCAGCCATTTATCATGGATGGTCAGGGTTTTAATATCCGCAATATCAAGGCGGGCGTAGTGCTGTATCACCTGTTCATAAAGCTGTTTTTCCAAGTCTTTTGCTTTTTTATCCAGCTCTGCCCCTGTGTTTAATATCTCTTGCGCCTGTTTCAATAGGGTGCGCTCGTCGGCATCAAGGGCTTTATTTTTCAGACGGTCAGCTACACTGGCTTTGGTCAGGTCGCCCTTATCACTTAACGCATCCGCCAGTAAACCATCCTCGCCCGTGTACTCTTCTTTGAGTTCTTCCAGCTTTGCAGTCAGGGCTTCGCTGTCGGCTTCCAGCTGTTGGATGGTTGCTTGCTGCGCTGAAAAATACCGCGCAATCACTAACGTGGGGGGGATTAAATCCGCCTTGTACTTTTGCTTGCCAATGGCAAAATCGGGTTGTTCGCCGTCCTTTTTATTCTTGGTATCGGTGAGCAGGCGGATGCTGTTGGCTTTTTTCCAGCCCTCTGCCTTAATGGCCACCACGTCATCATAGAGCGCCTCGCCCCAGTATTCGATCAGGTGTTGATACACATCGTATTTATCCAGCAAGGGAACGGCGGCAAAACGCACCAATAAATCCTCGGCTATAATTTCCAGCGTTGCCTTGGGTGTACCGCTGTTTTCCATATTTTCCAACAAGGCAAGATGCTGCCCCTGCCATGCGGTAAACACCGCGTTTACGGTATGGGCGTATTGGGTAAATTCAGGGTGGTTAAAAATGGTTTGGCGTACCTCGCTGGCCTTGACTAAGGGCAGTAAATACCCCTTGCGCGGACTATCCGTAAACAATGCCTTTTGCAGGGAGGGAAACACCTGCCAATAGGGGGCAAGGGCTTCCACATCCCGTACGGGAATGCCGCCCATTAAGTGAGCGGCAATGTCGTGAATGTCTTCCGCCTCGCCGCTGTCAATATAGCGGGGGATGTTCAGGTTGTAATCGTTGGTGGGGCTGGCGATTTCATGGGCTCCTACCATGCGGGCATATTTTGGCACATCTTGCTGTTTGGTGAAGGCATCCACAATCTTGTGAATGTCTTGCGCCCGCAGGCGGTTTTTATTGCCGTCTTTGATAAAGCCCTTGCTGGCATCTATCATAAAAATACCCTTGCGGGCGGCGGCGTGTTCCTTATCCAGCACGATAATACAGGCGGGGATACCCGTGCCATAAAACAAGTTGGCAGGTAGCCCGATGATGCCCTTAATAAACCCCCGTTCAATCAGATTTTTGCGAATCGCCGCCTCGGCATTGCCCCGAAACAACACCCCATGTGGTAAGATCACCGCCCCTTTGCCTGTGCTTTTCATGGATTTCAGGATATGCAGCAAAAAGGCATAATCGCCATTTTTTGCGGGCGGTGTGCCGTATTCAAATCGGTTGAAGCGATCATTGGCGGGATCTAGCCCTGTGCTCCACGCTTTTGTTGAAAACGGGGGATTCGCTACAACAAAATCAAAGGTTTTCAGGGCATTGTTTTCAAGAAAGTGCGGGGATGAAAGAGTGTTATCCTTCCAGATTTCCGCCGTGGCGTTATCGTGCAAAATCATGTTCATTTTTGCGAGTGCCGCCGTGGCGTTATCATTCTCTTGCCCATAGATGGCGAGTTTTACAGGGGCTTCATCCACTGCTTTGAGTAAGAGAGAGCCAGAGCCGCAGGTGGGGTCATACACCGTTTGCTTAGAGGATGTTGCCTCTTTAATGCCCAGCACCTTCGCCATAATGCGGGATACCTCCGCAGGGGTGTAAAACTGCCCCTTGCTTTTGCCTGATTCGGTTGCAAAATGACGCATCAGGTATTCATAGGCATCGCCCAGAATATCATCCCCATCGGCTTGGTTCTTGCTGAAATTAAGGGCGGGGTCTTCAAAAATCGCAATCAGATTTGACAGGCGTTCTACCAAATCCTTGCCCTTGCCCAGTTTGTTTTCATCATTAAAATCAACAGCGCGTAATTCGGGCAGGTTGTTTTCTTGCGCCAAGGGGGTCAGGATGTGCTTGTTTATCTTATCCCCTATTTCTTTGTCATTTTTCAGTTTTACCATATCGGCAAAACTGGCACCCGCTGGCACAACAATGGTTGCATCACGTTTCCCTGCATATTTATCGGAAACGTATTTTACAAAGAGCAGGGTCAGCACATAATCCTTATATTGCGAGGCATCCATACTGCCCCGCAATTCATCGCAGCCCTTCCAAAGCGCACCGTATATTGCGGATTTCCGAATCGCCATAATTCTTGCCTGTTTTTAGTATTGAGACATTACTAACCTTTAATCACAGTAACGGTAAATGTTAGTATATATCTATCAACCAACGTCTATCCCAAACGCCCTTTTTTGCCAAACGGAAATGCTGTTATTCCAGAATTTTGCGCATTTCGGCCAGCTTTATCAACATAGCCACAGTGCGTTCAAATTTTCGGTCTAGGTGGGTTTCATAACGGGACAAAGTATTGATTTTGTCCGTGGGAAGGGATGCGGATTGCAGAATGTGCTGGCGAATAACAGATTGTGCCTGCAGATTGGCAAGGTAATTTTGATACATCGGCAGGCAAATATCCCTGATAAACATTTGAAATGAAAGGGCGGTCTTTTGATAGCATTCGGGGTCTTCGCTTAAATGTTCTTGCCAATGTTCCCAAATATCGGGATGTGCTTGTTTTTTCAGGGTGGCATAAGAGGCAGTACTCTTGATAAGGGTGTTAATATGGTCAATAGATGCCATGGTTTCGGCAATATCAGCGTTTCTGTCTTCGTTTGGTGTGTAAAACCATTCCTCCAGCGGCGATATTTTTAAGGATTTTGCTGTGCCAACCCCTGCCATGGCGGCCAGCATCGGTGCAGTATCAGGAAAAATGGGATGCAGAATTTTGGAAAGTGTTTCTTGATGAAGGCTCAAGCCAGCCCGCTGTAAACGGCGTTTTCGCCAAATAATATCAGCTAGTTCATCCACCAAATGCCGCTCGGTCATGCCCTTTGGATCATATTCAGCCAACAGAGCCTTGTGGATGTGCCGAAAATCATCGGGGTTTTCCCACGGCAACACAGAATAGGCGGATAAAATACCGTGGGTTAAAGCGTTTGTAGATGTCATAAAACCTCTGTTAAAAAACCATGCCCCCCTGCTGATTCCGCTGATTCCGCTGATTATGCTGCTGGCTTTGGGGATCAATCAGCGAAATCAGCGAAATCAGCGGGGGTGATGTCCTTATGTTTTGGCTTTGGGGTTGATGATCCATTCAGATACATTATCTTTTTTGATCAAAAAACCATGCTCTTGCAAGAGGTTAACGGCCATTTTGTACCGCTGCCGATGTTTTCGCAAGTGGTTGGGGCCGTAACGACTGATGGTGCTCAGCGTCAGAGTTTCGTGGTTTTTATGAACGCACCACGCCCAAAGGGATTCTGCATCCAAAACATTTTGGGGCTTGTCGTGCTGGGCGAATATCCGCAGGGCCTCCAACAAAAACCACCGCGCACAGATGATGGCGTTGTGCATGGTGTTTTCACCAATCGTATCACGAATACCGCATTCAAACACATGGAAACAAGCGGCCAAACGGGCGGCATTTTCCGCGGATTTACTGGCAAAATCCTGAATCTCCACCAAGTTTCCATAGGGTTTCATGGCGTATTCGACCTCATGATAATAATCAACCCACTGGTCCTTGGCCACATCATTCAATTTCAGGCTTGGGGGCATTAAACGGCCATCGCTGGCCTGTTCATCCACAGGCAAAGGGGTGTCCAGCATGGCGCGAATGCGACGGGAAAACCTCGCCAGATGCGGCAAAGTTTCCGGCGGTTCTTGATAATCACGCGTGCCTGCCGTGGGGGTGGGCTGGATCATAAACATACGGGCCAGAAAGCCAATATCACGCCCCATGCCTTTGCCCATGCTCATAAGGTGTATCATAACCGAGGGCTGCATCATCAAAGAACAGGTAAACCGACGCCCCACCAGACGCGCATCTTGCATATTTAAGCGGTGGCGATTGTATTCTGTCCCATCCCATAACGTGTTCAGAAAGGCAAAAAATCCCAAGCAGGCCTCAGGGGCCATGCCGTTAGAGCCAACAAACAGACCTGCTTCATCGCTAATTAACCCCGCCGATGGACGATTGGATTCTAAAACAACGGACAAGGTTTGCTGGTTGATATCGGTGTAAAGCAGTTGAGGGCACACAGGTGGCGTAGGTTTTTGTATGAGCAGCTCTTCCAGTAAAGCCGTGTATTTTTCGGACTCTGGGGGTTTATCAATGACGGCTTTCAGTTTATTTTGCAGGCCTGTTTTCTTGGTTTCCCAAAGGGACAGATCATGGTTATGCTTTTGGTTTTCCTTATGAAAAGCATCCAATTTTTCAATTTGCCATTCTTTGGCTGCTCTGGAAAAAGCCGCATCGGCGGTGCTTTTTCGCTCTCCCGAGGGGACAATGGCAGCAAAATAAAGCGAAATCGGCCCCACCATCTGGGCATCCCGCCGAACATTGGCCAGCCCCTGACAGGCCAAACTGACCTGCGTTAAAGCCGCCATCACCACCAAAGAAACGTCTTGTTTGCCGTATTTTTGATGCTCTAACACCGCATTCCGAATAATTGTGGGTAAAGCCTCTACAGGAAAAGGTTCGGGCGATGATGCGTCAGAAAATAGGGGCTCGGGTTCTGGATACTCTGGGCAGTCTTCCCAAAATTCATGATTTTGCAATTGGCGGATGGTTTCTTGCGGGTCCACAAAAAAAGATAAATCATTGAAATCGGAGGCCTGCATCCCTTTATAATCCTTATCAAAGCGGGGATAGGTCAGAAAACAACCATAGTGCTGCGCGAGCTTTTTGGCGGTATTGAGGCCAATATTCTCGGCCTTTTCCCAATCGTTATCGGCGGCAATAATGCGTTTTAAATCAGGGCGTTGCTGAACGAACACTTGCACAACAGCCTCAATATTGGTCACGCTCAAACAGGCTACAACGGGCTGTTTGAGGACCTCGTAAATTGTGGCCGCCGTGGCGTACCCTTCGGCAAAATACACACAAGTTGCCTTCTCAAGACAGCCCAACACATGAAAATATCCCGTGGTTTTACTGCCACTAAAAAATTGTTTTTTCCCATCAGGATCAATGCTTTGAATGCCAAACAAAACCCCTGAGAAATCCCGTAAAGGCACAAGGATTTTCCCATCATGAAAGCGAAGGCCATGGACCCCCACCTGTTTTTTTCTTAAATAGGGCGATGTGCCAAAATCGGATGCGTTATCCCAAATCGCTTGAATTTTCTCGTTGTTTTTGCTAACGTTTTCTTCGCCTGTTATTGGGGTAGTTGTGGTCATTTATAACCTCCCCAATAATGTTTTGAGTTGTTTCATGGCCTCGTATTGGCCGATGTCTTTGATGTAGGCCCAAAGGGCAATCAAATCACCACCCCGATCCCCTGTGGCAAAATCCCCCCATTTTCCGGTTTTAAGATTGATTTTGAAACTGCCAGATTTTGTATCAGAACGCGTAGGATTGAGGGCCACCCATTCGTGGCCCTCTCGTTTGCCATGGTGGCAACTAATTATATGAAAACAATGCAATTTCATCCTTTGGAATGATCCCATTGAGTTTATTGATCTTTTCTTGATCTATAATGGGAATATCCAACAATTCGTTTTTAAAATCCTCCTGCACCCAAGAAAAATTCCAAATAGACGTTTTTGCGTCGGTTACTTTCTTGCATAATTTTTCTTGAAACTCTGGGTCATATTTTATTCCCAAAGTGATGTACTGTATCCAAATTTCCATCTCTCCCGTGTTTGGAATATCCTTGAGTTTTTTAATAATTTTTTCCAATAAACCTTTCTTCTGCTTAGGATCATTTTCGCATGCTAAAAAAAGACTAATAATCGCAGCGGCTTGTGGATAAACCCTAGGGTTCTTATGAGCAATATCCGTTACAATGCTAATTAAAACAGCGATATTTTCATGATTTTTTAATTCTTCATGTTCTGCTACTGTGGTATAAAAATCCTCAAGAGCTCTGACCAACTGCCCACAGTTCGGGAACTGCGTAGAAAGGTCATGGATAATCAGTAAATGTTTCTGGAGGTCTTTTTCTGCTTGTTTTTGCTTTATCCAAAACAGCTTATCGCTTTTGATGGATCCTTGAATGACGCTGCTCGATGCTTTTGTTTTTCCATCATGGATTTGCATACCCAAATCAATCAGAACCTCTGTAAGGCACTTAAGAATTGCATCGTTATCTTTTGGGGAATGAGAAAAAATACGATAATCATCGCGATAGCGAAGGATTTTATAGTTGCCGATTGTTTGCTTTTCCAAAAGCTTGATTAATTCTAAGTCTGCATAACCCAAAACCATCTCAGCAATAAAATCCATTAAAACGGACCCTTGGGGAATACCATTCGTTTGACCATCACACATATCCATCAATAGACAATCGATTTGATTGCCAAACAATTTTTTGTCGTGTCGCTTTTCCTTAGCTTCCCGTTTCCCATGAATCGCCCATGCAATAGCATGGGTATAGATCGAACCATAGCAATTTGTAATATCTGTATGGGTGAGGCATGGGAAATCGAGGGCCAGTGCGATAGAATGCTGCTCTACTTCTGTCCACCAATCTGATATTTTTTGTGCTTTATCTGTTTCCTTGCTAAGAGACTTTCTGGGTAAGCTCAAACACTCAATGGTGTCATTTTTTGAAAACATTTTGAAACGATCTTGAAGGGTCTTCCAGTTGTCTTTGGAAGTTATTTTGTCAACCAGTTGAGCATAAAGCACGGGATTGATAATCTGCCGAGGACGCCAAGCATATTTTCCATCCTTATTACTCAGTATTGTATGATTAACATCATCACAATTCCTTGGGTTTTTTGTGTTTGATTTATTGAAATTGCTGAGGCATTTAATTTTTTTGTCTACATAGGATAGAATTCCGTTGAATGTAAAATATTTTGGAAGTTCTATGGTGCAGTAGCTTTCTCCTTTCAGAAAATGCTCTCTGGCTTCATCATGCGTTAATTCTAAAACGCATTGACTTTTCTTGTTTTCAGAAATTATCTCAGAATCTGTCATAGGTATTGTTGAAAAGGTTGATTATTTTAAAAACCATTTTTTTGATGCAAAATAGCAAAGATTCTCTGTATATCATAAGTCACATTTCCCTTGGCGCAATCTTTGATGATCTCCAAAAGGTATCTTCGGGCATTGTCATACAAAACATCAGGGGCAACCGTGCTTTCTGCGGCAATGTCCACCCGATCGGTACGGGTGCGCTTTCCCTGAAAATGATAACGCTGGGTGGCAACAAAGGTTTTAAAGCGTTCAGGATAATGGGCTGCCATCCACAAAACAGCATCCATGGGACGGTCATACCCCATAGTATCGGGCAGGGTGAGATCATAACGTTCCCTATACGCCCACAAAGAGGCCAACGGCAGCGCAGGGCTATTTTGCGCGATCACGGCGACATTGCGCAAACGCTCCAAAACTCCCAAATCAGCCTTTTGTAAAAGGGACAGCACGGCCTGTTTATAATCCTTCCCCTTGGAAAATCCCGTGAGACTTTCAGGGCAATCAATATGATTGCGGCTTAAAAAGTCTTGCAGCACTTCAGGACTGGATTTTTCAATGATCACGACTGCTTTATAGGCGCTTTTTATCTTTTCCTGCGATATTGCCGTCATAAATCCGTATTACCCAATGTTAATCACTGGATAAACAACATAATAGAGTTATATTTTAATGTACAACGTTAAATGAAGATTAATAAAATAGGCCATGCCAAAAGTAGCACATAGGTAGCACACAGTATTTTATACGGAAGGGAACTTTGTTTAAGTCATTGATTTTTCTGGTGGGCGTACGTGGTCTCGAACCACGGACCTCTACGATGTCAACGTAGCGCTCTACCCCTGAGCTATACGCCCTAAAAAACACAAGGTACTTATGCGGATTCCTAAGGAACCTGTCAACACTCCTTAGGACTTTTTCTTTTTCAGGCCAAAAACATAGGAAACCACTTTGGCAACGGCTTCGTAATGTTCAAAGGGGATTTCTTCATCCAGATCCACCTGATAAAGGGCGCGGGCCAAGGGGGGATTTTCCACCAGAGGGATGTCATATTTTTTGGCTTCCTCCCTGATTTTCATGGCCACGGCATCAACCCCTTTGGCCACGACAATGGGGGCGGCGGCGCTTTCTTTGTCATACACAATGGCAATGGAATAGTGGGTGGGGTTGGTGATAATGGCCGTGGCATCCTTCACCTTGGCCATCATCCGTCTGCGGGCCCGCTCTCGCCGGACTTGTTTGAGCTTCGATTTAACCTTGGGGTCCCCTTCAGTTTGTCGGTATTCTTCCTTAACCTCTTGCTTGGTCATCCGCATCTCTTTGCGAAATTGGAAAAATTGAAAGGCATAGTCCGCCCCCGCAATCACCAGCATGGCCCCCATAGCGCCCCCCAGAATCCGCAGGGCATAATAACGCAAATACACCATTTGATCGCCCAAGGATAGTGTCGGCAAAAGGGTAATCTCTTCCCCAAAAAGGGGAATCACCAAAGAGGAGACAATCGCCCCAATAATCACAAGCTTGGCCAGATTTTTTGCCAGCTCCACAACGGATTTCATGCTGAAAATGCGCTTAAACCCCTTAAAAACCGAAATCCGATCCAATGATGGGGTGATGCTTTGTGTGCTGAATAAAAATCCGTGTTGCAAAAAAGATCCCAAAAATCCGGCCAGCATCATCAGGACCGCAAACAGCCCCATAACCATGCCCACGCGCAGCACGATACCGAGGAAGATGGATCTCAGGCCCTCGGCCGAAAGGTCCATGTCATGAACGCGCCCCAAAAAAGGCGTCATAAAATCCGTTAATTGAACCCCCAGATCCGGCAACACAATCATCAGGGACAAAGCCCCGCCCAGCAGAATAAAAAAGTGGGACAATTCCTTAGAGGAAACCGTTTGTCCTTTTTCCTTCGCCTGCTCCAGCTTCCTCTGCGAGGGGTCTTCGGTTTTTTGGGAATCGTCCTGATCTTCGGACATATCAGCCCGTCACAGCATAACGTTGCAGCTCTTCATCCGTCAGCGTTCTGGCTTCATCGCACAGCATGATGGGGATGCCGTGGCGAATGGGATAGGCCACTTTGGCCTGCAGGCTGATGAGCTCTTGATGATCGGCATCATAACGCAGGGGTCCCCGCGTTTCAGGGCACACCAAAAGACTCAGCAAAGCAGGATCGGGCGAAGACATAAAACCTTAGCGCATTAACAAAAGGGCCAAACACAACAGAGCCGCCGCCTGAAACAAAACACGGGCCTGCATGATCCTGTTGGATTTCAGACGGGCTGCCTCAGATGGGCGAACAAAATACGATAATCCCAGCAGCAAACTCAGAAGGGTCAACCCCATAAACGCATAAAGAAGATAAGACATCAGGCAGCCCCCCGCAGATTTTGAATAAAGGGAACATGACGCTCTTTCTCGACCTCGGTGGGGCTGAAAAGACGCGCCGGCCTTAAGGGGCGCTCTGCCGTAATCCCCGATGAAAGCCCCTCTTGCGTTTTTGGGGACGATTCTGCGGCCAT
>Ga0164292_10001437_pt1 | contig 19208 bp, 15 predicted proteins | sample GEODES117metaG_FD_111486 | JGI IMG/M metagenome (GOLD analysis project Ga0164292, IMG submission 111486) | Eutrophic lake water microbial communities from Lake Mendota, Wisconsin, USA - GEODES117 metaG | ecosystem: Environmental > Aquatic > Freshwater > Lake | place: USA: Lake Mendota...
ATGCCGCCCATGATGGCCAGCACGATTTCCTGGCGCACGATGACCGCGATGGTGCCGAGAGCACCGCCCAGTGCGAGCGCGCCCACATCGCCCATGAAGACCTGGGCCGGGTAGGCGTTGAACCAGAGGAAGGCGAGGCCCGCGCCGGCCATGGCGGCACAGAAGATCAAGAGTTCGCCTGCGCCTGGGATATAGGGGAGGAACAGGTAGCGCGAGAAGATCGAGCTGCCGGTCACATAGGCGAACACGCCCAGGGCCGAGCCCACCATCACCACCGGCATGATGGCCAGGCCGTCAAGGCCGTCGGTGAGGTTGACCGCGTTGCTCGAGCCGACGATGACCAGATAGCTGAGGATGACAAAGCCGAACACGCCCAGTGGGTAGCTGACTTCCTTGAAGAAGGGCACCATCAGGCCGGCCTTGGGCGGCAGGTCCACATCGAAGCCCGAGCGCACCCAGGTGAGGAACAGCTCCAGCACCCGCCAGTTGGACGACTCGGAGATGGAGAACACCAGGTAGACCGCCGCCAGCAGGCCGATCACCGACTGCCAGAAGTACTTCTCGCGCGAGCGCATCCCCTCGGGGTCTTTGCGCACTACCTTGCGCCAGTCGTCCACCCAGCCAATGGCGCCGAAGCCCAGGGTGACGATCAGCACGATCCAGACGAAGCGGTTCGACAGGTCGAACCACAGCAAAGTAGCGACTGCGATTGCCAGCAGCACCAGCACGCCGCCCATGGTGGGCGTGCCGCTCTTGGCCAGATGGGACTCCACACCGTAGCTGCGAATCGGCTGGCCGATCTTGAGTGCGGTGAGGCGGCGGATCACCGCCGGGCCGGCCAGCAGGCCGATCAGGAGCGCGGTCATGGCGGCCATGACGGCACGGAAGGTCAGGTACTGGAAGACCCGCAGGAAACCGAATTCCGGCCCGAGGGTTTGCAGCCAGGTGGCCAGGCTCAGGAACATCCGCCCTTCCCTTCTTGTGTGCTCGCTTGCGCGTGGGCGGTGATGGCCTCGACCACCCGCTCCATCTTCATGAATCGGGAGCCCTTGACCAGCACGCTGGAGGCCCGGGGAAGTTGCTGTAGCACCGCGGCATGGAGCGCCTCAATGCTGTCGAAATGGGTGCCGCCCATGGCGCGGGATTGCTCGCCGAGCGTGAGCAGGGCGTCAATGCCGCGCGCGCGGGCATGCTCGCCGACCTCGGCATGGAACTGCGGGCCCTGATCGCCCACCTCGCCCATGTCGCCGAGCACCAGCAGGCGCGGGCCGGGCAACTCGGCCAGCACGTCGATGGCGGCACGCACCGAATCGGGGTTGGCGTTGTAGGTGTCGTCGACCACGGTGAGGGCGCGGCCGGCCAAGGACAGGCCGACGCTGCGCGAGCGCCCCTTGACAGGCTCGAAGGCCTGCAAGCCACGGGTGATGGCCTCGGCCGGCACACCGGCGGCCAGGGCGCAGGCCACCGCTGCCAGCGCGTTCATCAGGTTGTGGCGGCCGGCGATGCGCACGCTGAACTCAAGACCGCCGACGGGCGTGAGGGCCAGCACCTGCCAGGCGCCGTCCTGCCAGGTGGCGGTGTCAAGCAGCACGCTGGCGGTGGGGTCGGTGCCAAAGGTGAGGCAGCGGGCGCTGGCGCCAGCCGGGGCCTGGGCAAGGAGCCCGCGCCACAGCGCGGTGTAGGCGTCACCCGCCGGGAAGACGGCGGCGCCGCCTTGGGCCAGGGCAGCGAACACGGCGCCGTTCTCGCGTGCCACGGCTTCCACCGTGGCCATGAACTCCTGGTGTTCGCGCTGGGCGTTGTTCACCAGGGCCACGGTGGGTCGTGCAAGTTCCGCCAGGTAGGCGATTTCGCCCGGATGGTTCATGCCCAACTCGACCACCGCCACCTGATGCCCGTCACGCAGGCGCAGGAGCGTCTGGGGCAGACCGATGTCGTTGTTCAGATTGCCCTGGGTCGAGAGTGCCGCCTCGCCCCGCCAGGCGTGCAGGATGGCGGCCACCATCTGGGTGACGGTGGTTTTGCCGTTGCTGCCGGTGATGGCGATCAGGGGTCCCTCGAACCGGTTGCGCCAGGCAGCGGCCAACTGGCCGAGTGCCAGGCGGGTATCTGGCACCTCCAGGCCGCTGGCACCGGCTGGCACGCGGCCGGCGTGGGCCAGCACCGCAGCAGCGCCGGCGGACAGGGCCTGCGCCAGCAGGTCGTTGGCGTCAAAGCGCTCACCGCGCAGGGCGACGAACAGGTCGCCCGCTTGCAGGCTGCGGGTGTCGGTGTGCACACGGGCAATCGGGGTGGCACCGTCGCCGACCAGGCGGCTGCCCGGCAGCCAGGCAGCCGCGTCGTGCAGGGTGAACAGGGCGCGCATCAGACGGCGCCTCCGGGTGGGGCGGGGTGGGCCAGTGCGCTGCCTGGGGCGGAGTCCACTCTGCCAGCGCGCAGCGCCAGTGCCGCGCGGGCCTGCTCCCGGTCGTCAAAGGGCAGGCGTTCGCCCGCCACTTCCTGGAAGGTTTCATGGCCCTTGCCGGCCAGGAGGATCACGTCACGGGCGTCGGCGTCCCGCACCACCTGGGCGATGGCGCGGGCGCGGTCCACCTCGACCTGCGCCGTCTCGCCGCGGGTGAAACCCCGCAGGATCTGGCTGATGATGGCCAAGGGGCGCTCGCTGCGCGGGTTGTCGCTGGTGACCCGCACCGCATCGGCAAGTTGCTCGGCCACCGCCGCCATGCGCGGGCGCTTGAGGGCGTCGCGGTCGCCGCCGCAACCAAACACGCACCACAGCCGGCCACCGCGCTGCGCGGCGAGCGGGCGCAGCGCGCCCAGCGCCTGGGCCAGGGCATCGGGCGTGTGCGCGTAATCCACCGCCACCAGCGGGGCGCCGGCTTGCTGCAGGCACTCCATGCGGCCAGGCACAGGCATCAGGCCCTCACAGGCGGCCACTGCCTCGGGCAGGCCCAGGCCCAGCGCACGCAGGCAGCCAATCACGGCAAGCAGGTTGGCCACGTTGTAGTGGCCGATCAAGCGGGTGGCCAGGTCGATGCGGTGCGCGCCTTCGCAGACGGTGAACCGCAGGCCGTCGCCGGTGTAGGTGATGTTCAGGGCCTGCAGACGGGCTGCACGCGCTGCATTCGCCGTAGTCGCGGTACTTGCTGCATACGCTGCATCCGCGGGCCGCTCGCCACCCGAGGGCTCGCCACCCGCAGGTTCGCAGGCATAGGTCCACAGCGGCAGGCCGCGGGCGGCCAGGTGCTCGGCGAGTGCGGCGCCTTTCTCGTCGTCGAGATTGACCACCGCAGCCTGCAGGCCGGGCCAGTCAAAGAGTTCGGCCTTGGCGGCCCAGTAGGCCTCCATGCTGCCGTGGTAGTCGAGGTGGTCCTGGGTGAAGTTGGTGAAGGCGGCCACCGCGATACGGGTGCCGTCCAGCCTTCGCTCGGCCAGGCCGATGGAGGAGGCCTCGATGGCGCAGGCGCCCAGGCCTTCGTCGGCAAAGCGCCGGAACTGCGACTGCAGCAGCACCGGGTCGGGGGTGGTGAGCCCGGTGTAGCGCACCTGGCCGGGGCGACCGGTGCCCAGGGTGCCGATCAGCCCGCAGCCTTGGCCCGCAATGCCAGCGCGGGTGACGGCCTGGGCCAGCCACCAGGCGGTGGAAGTTTTGCCATTGGTGCCGGTGATGGCCAGTACGCGCAGACGCGCGCTGGGTTGCTCGTAGTAGGCGGCGGCAATGGGGCCGGTGGCGGCCTTGAGGCCCTGGTAGCTGGCCACCGGCAGGCCGGCGTCGAAAGCGAAGGCGTCGACGCCCTCGGCCTCTACCAGGCAGGCCAGCGCGCCGCGCGCCAGGGCGCCTTGCACATGGTGGCGGCCGTCGGTGGCGGCGCCCGGCCAGGCGATGAAGCCGTCGCCGGCGTCGATGCGGCGGCTGTCGCAATGGAGCTGGCCCCCGGCCGCGCCTACGCGCTGGGCCATCCAGCGGGCCGCTTCACCGGGGTTGTGCAGGCGTTCCATCAGAACGACTCCTCCACACCGACCACGATCTGCGGCTTGACATTCATGTCGGGCTGCAGGCCCATCATGCGCAGGGTCTGCTGGACCGTCGTGCTGAAGACCGGCGCGGCGACTTCGCCGCCGTAGTACACGCCGGTGCCCGGCTCGTCGATCATCACCGCGACCACGATGCGGGGCTTGTCGACCGGTGCGAGGCCGACAAAGAAGCCGCGGTACTTGCCCTCGGCATACCCTTTGCCCTCTTGCTTGCGGGCGGTGCCGGTCTTGCCGCCCACCGAGTAGCCAATGGTCTGCGCCTTGGGCGCGGTGCCGCCCGGGCCAGCAGCCATGAACAGCATTTGACGCACCGACTGGGCGTTGTTCGGGTCGAGGATGCGAACACCCGCCGCTTGCGCCTGCGACTTGAGCAGGGTCACAGGCACCAGCTCGCCGTCACGGGCGAACACGGTGTAAGCCCGCGCCAGTTGGAACAGGCTGACGGACACACCGTAGCCATAACTCATGGTCGCCTGCTCGATCGGGCGCCAGGTCTTGTAGGCGCGCAGGCGGCCGCTGACGATGCCCGGGAAGGGCAGTTGCGGCCGCTGGCCGAAGCCCACGCTGCTGAAAAGCTCCCACATCTCCTTGGGCTGGAGCTTCATCGCCATCTGCACCGTACCAACGTTGCTCGACTTCTGGATCACCTCGGCGACCGACAGCACGCCGTAGGGGTGGGCGTCGGAGATGGTGGACCCGGCGATAGTGATGCGGCCCGGCGCGGTCTGGATGGGGGTCTCGGGGCGGACCAGACCGCGATCGAGCGCAAGTGCGACGGTGAAGGGCTTCATCGTCGAGCCGGGCTCGAAGGTGTCGGTCAGCGCCCGGTTGCGCAGCTGGGCGCCCGAGAGGTTGACCCGCTTGGCCGGTGAGTAGCTGGGGTAGTTGGCCAGGGCCAGAACCTCGCCGGACTGCACGTCGAGCACCACCACGCTGCCGGCCTTGGCCTTGTGCTGCTGCACCGCGTCGCGCAGCTTTTGGTATGCGAAGAACTGCACCTTGCTGTCGATCGACAGCTGCAGGTCGCGGCCGGGCACCGGCGGCACCTGCTCGCGTACGTCCTCGACAATGCGGCCTAGCCGGTCCTTGATGACGCGGCGCGAGCCGGGGCGGCCCGCCAGCTCTTTCTCGAAGGCCAGTTCCATGCCCTCCTGGCCACGGTCCTCGACATTGGTAAAGCCCACCACATGCGCGGCGGCCTCGCCCTCGGGGTACTGGCGCTTGAACTCGGTACGCTGGTAGACGCCCTTGATGCCCAGGGCCAGCACTTCACGGGCGACGGACTCTTCAACCTGGCGCTTGATCCAGACGAAGGTCTTGTCATCGTCTTGCAGCTTCTTCTCGAGCTCGGCCCGCGGCATCTCGAGCAGCTTGGCCATCTGGGCCAGCTTGCCCTTGTCCCGCTCGACGTCTTCCGGAATGGCCCAGATGCTCGAGGCCGGCACCGAGGTTGCCAGCAGCAGGCCGTTGCGGTCGAGGATGCGGCCGCGGTTGGCGGGCAGCTCCAGGGTGCGGGCAAAGCGGACCTCGCCCTGGCGCTGGAAGAAATCATTCTTGATCACCTGCACCCAGGCGGCCCGTCCGACCAGGGCCAGAAAGCCGGCGGCGATGAAGACCAGCACCAGGCGGCTGCGCCACACCGGCGTCTTGGACGCCAGCAGCGGGCTGGAGGTGTAGAGGACGCTGCGGCTCATGGTGCAGCGCCCTGGGTGACGTAGACGGTGATGCCGGCGGTGGCCGGACGCATCTGGAGCTGGTCTTTCGCGATCTGCTCCACCCGCAGGGGCGTGGCCTGCCCGCGCTTGTCGGCCAAGAGCCGCTCACGCTGGTTGTCGAGGCGGCGGGCCTCGGACTGCGCCTTCTCGATCTCGGTGTAGAGGTGGCGCGACTCGTACTGCAGACGCACCAGGTACATGGCGGAGGCCATCACGCCAGCGAGCAGGAGGATGTTGACGCGCAGCATCTCAGTGCACCGTCCCCTGCGCGGTTCTGCGGGCGACCCGCATGATGGCGCTGCGCGAACGCGGGTTACCCGCTACTTCAGCGGCCGAAGGCTTGATTCGGTCCAGCGCCTCGAGCTTGAGGACCTGCCCCTGCGCGAAGGGCACCCGGCGGTCCACCACCTCGCGCGAATGGCGGGCGATGAACTGCTTGACGATGCGGTCCTCCAGGGAGTGGAAGCTGATCACGACAAGACGGCCTTCGGGTTGCAGCAGGTCCAGACTGGCACTCAGCGCCTGTTCGAGCTCTTCAAGCTCGGCGTTGACGAAAATCCGAAGAGCCTGAAATGTGCGCGTTGCAGGGTCCTGGCCCGGCTCGCGGGTTTTGACCGCGCCAGCCACGAGTTGGGCCAGTTCAGCGGTGCTTGCAAGGGGGCCCCGCTCCTCTCGGCGAGCAACAATCGCCTTTGCAACAGGAAGAGCAAACCGTTCTTCGCCGTAGTCACGAATCACCTGCGCGATCTGGCCGACCTCGGCCGTGGCAAGCCACTGGGCCGCACTCTGTCCGCGCGTGGTGTCCATGCGCATGTCCAGCGGGCCGTCGTGGCGGAAAGAAAAGCCCCGGGCGGGGTTGTCGATCTGGGGCGAGCTCACACCGAGATCCATCAGCACCCCGGCGCAGCTGCCTGCAGGCAGCTCGCTCAAGTGAGCAAAGCCCTCGTGACGAATGGAAAAACGCGCATCGGAGATGCGCGCGGCTTCGGCGATGGCTTCGGGGTCCTTGTCGAAGGCCACCAGGCGGCCCTGCGGGGACAAACGCGAGAGGATCTCCCGCGAGTGGCCGCCGCGGCCGAAGGTGGCGTCCACGTAGCAGGCCTGCGCACTGTGCACGAGCGCGTCGACGGCTTCGTGCAAGAGAACGGTGGTGTGGGTCCATGCGTTGTCCACCACGCCGCCGTCAGAAGGAGAAGTCCTTGAACACATCGGGCATCTGGCCCGCCATCGCCTCGGCTTCCTTGGCTTCGTAGCTGGCCTTGTCCCACAGCTCGAAGTGGTTGCCCATTCCGAGCAACATGGTCTCGCGCTCGATCCCGGCGGCTGCACGCAGCTCGGGAGAGATGAGCACACGGCCGGTGCCGTCGAGCTCCACGTCCATCGCATTGCCCAGGAAGATCCGCTTCCACCACTGCGCCGACATCGGCAACTGCGCGATGCGCTCGCGGAACTTCTCCCACTCGGGGCGGGGAAAAACCATCAGGCAGCCGTGCGGGTGGCGGGTGATCGTGAGCTGGTTGGCGGCCGTCGCAGACAGCACCTCGCGATGCCGCGTCGGCACGGAAAGCCGGCCCTTGGCATCGAGGCTGAGAGACGAAGCGCCCTGGAACACCGCTTTGATTCCTGCGAGGGGTGGATAAAACTGTTGACGGGGAAATCAGCCTTTGCGCCGAGGACGCAGGCACTTTTTCCCACGAAATTGCACTTCCTCCCACTGTAGCAGGAAAACTCTTCTGTGCAAGGGGTCCCTCCCCTGCTTTTTTCTAATGAAATCAAGGACTTAGCGCCGACTTCCAGACCGCTTTCTCGATGAAAAGCGTTAAGAATGAAGCACTTAGCGAGCCGAGTGAATGTGAAACCTGAAGGCTACAGGGGGCCGCGCAAGCTTCATCCGGGCAAAAGGCAAGCCGGGCGGGCGTCGAAGACGCTCGCCCGGAGCCAAAAGGGGGTGGGAAAACGCCGGCAGCGGCCGGCGTGGGAGGGGATCAGTCCCCGAACATCTTCTGCTTGAGTTCCCGGCGCTGCTGGGCCTCGAGCGAGAGCGTGGCGGTGGGACGGGCCAGCAGGCGGCCGACGCCGATGGGCTCACCGGTTTCGTCGCAGTAGCCGTAGTCGCCGGCGTCGATACGCGAGATGGACTGCTCGATTTTCTTGAGCAATTTGCGCTCGCGGTCGCGGGTGCGCAGCTCCAGGGCGTGCTCTTCCTCGATCGTGGCGCGGTCAGCCGGGTCGGGGACGATGACGGTCTCCTCACGCAGGTGCTCGGTGGTCTCGCCTGCGTTGTTGAGGATGTCCTGTTTGATCTGTTGGAGCTTCAGGCGGAAATACGCCATCTGCTTGTCGTTCATGTACTCCGCGTCCGGCATGGCCAGAACTTCGGCGTCAGAGAGTTGGTCGACCGACTTGGTCTTCCAGTTGTTGGCGAGCTTGGGGTCTTTTTTGACCGGTACGAAAACAGGGGTGGTCACAGGGCGGGAGGGCGTCTGGTAATAGCTGGCCTTGGCCGCGGTCGAGGCCACTGCCTGGGCCATGGAGGGCACGGTAATCTGTGCCAGTCTGGCCGAAGGCTTGGTCGCCCGGGGGGGCATGCCGGGCTGGGGCGCAGCAGGAGGGGTGGGCACACTGGCCGGCGCTTTGGGCGCTGGGACAGGGTGGGCAGGGGCCTTGGGCGCCGCCGCAACGGGCGCAGCACGCGAGGCCGGAGCCGCAGTCGCCTTGGATGAAGCGGCGCTCTTGGCGGCGGTGGGTACGGGAGCGGCCTTGGCAGGCGCCTTCACAGCTGGTTTATCAGCCGGTTTGGCGGCCGGCTTAGCAGCTGATTGGGAGGACTTGGGCACTGATTTGGCGGCAGGTTTGGCTGTAGCGGAGGCAGAAGGCTTTTTGACCGCCGGCTTGGCGGCGGCCTTCTTGGCGGGAGACGGACTCACTTTGGCAACGACTTTCGCTGGAGTGGCCTTCTTGACGACCGCTTTGGATGCTGGTTTGGCGCCGGCTTTGGGGCTGGCAGCCTTCTTGGGAACGGCCTTCTTGGGAACGGCCTTCTCTGGCGAGGCCTTCTTGGAGGCGGCCTTGGGCGGGGCGGCCTTCTTGGCGGCTGCCTTCACGGGGGTGGCCTTGGCGGCCGGTTTCTTCGCCTTTGCGGCGGCCTTCGGTTGCGGCTTCACTTCCTGCCTCCTGGCTGCGTTCCCTCGGCGTGGCTCAATGGCACCCCGGGACCGTCGTTGGTCGTCTTTCGGCCGGGCGGCCGACGACAGAAGGCGGTGTTATACCCTGATTGCCGAGCCATCCCGCCGGGGGTAGTCCGCATGTAGTCAAAAGCGTTCAGACGAGGCACTGCTGCAGCCCCTGCTCGAGGATGTCACGGGGCAGGTCGATGCCGATGAACACCATCTTGCTGGAGCGCACCTCTTCGTCACCCCATTTCGGGCCGAGGTCGCTGCCCATCAGCTGGTGCACGCCCTGGAAGATGACCTTGCGCTCGGTGCCCTTCATGTCGAGCACGCCCTTGTAGCGCAGCATGCGGGGGCCGTAGATGTTGACGATGGCACCCAGGAAGTCTTCCAACTTGGCGGGGTCGAAAGCCCGGTCGGACTTGAAGACGAAGCTCTTGACGTCGTCATCGTGATGGTGGTGGTGGCCATGGCCCTCCTGGGCATGCGAGGGATGGTCGCAATGCTCACCATGGGCATGGTCGTGACCATGGTCATGATCGTGGGTGTCGCCGTGAGTGTGGCCGTGAGTGTGGCCGTGGCTGCCGTCCTCGAGGAAGTCCGGGTCGATCTCGAGCTTGGCGTTGAGGTTGAAGCCGCGCAGGTCAAAAACCTCGGACAGCGCCACCTCGCCAAAATGGGTCACCCGCTGCGGCGCGCGCGGGTTCATGTGCTTGAGGCGATGTTTCAAGGCCTCCAGCGCCTCGGCGTCCACCAGCTCGGACTTGCTGATGAAAATCTGGTCGGCAAAGCCCACCTGGCGCCGAGCTTCCTGCCGGTCATTGAGTTGTTGGGGGGCGTGCTTGGCGTCCACCAGCGTGAGAATGGAGTCGAGCAGGTACGACTCGGCGATCTCGTCGTCCATGAAGAAGGTCTGGGCGACCGGGCCGGGGTCGGCTAGGCCGGTGGTTTCGATCACCACCCGGTCGAACACCAGCGTGCCCTTGCGCTTCTTGGCGGCCAGGTCCTGCAGCGTGGCCCGCAGGTCCTCGCGGATGGTGCAGCAGATGCAGCCATTGCTCATTTGGACAATCTGTTCCTCGGTGTCGGAGACCAGGATGTCGCTGTCGATGTTCTCGGCGCCGAATTCGTTTTCGATCACGGCGATCTTCTGGCCGTGGGCCTCGGTGAGCACGCGTTTGAGGAGCGTGGTCTTGCCGGCGCCGAGGAAGCCGGTGAGGATGGTGGCAGGGATCAGGCTCATGGGTGTCTTGCGGTCGCGCTGAACATTCGAAGGTGCGGGAGTGTACCGGTCCCCGGACGGATGGGTGCCAGACCCGGTCCATGTCCGGTGCCGGCGGACGGGGGGGCCGAAGGTCCGGGGGCGCTCAGCGGGTCTGGACGACCAGCCCCTTGAGGTACTCGCCCTCCGGGAAGAGCAAGGTCATGGGGTGGTCGGGCGCGCCGCCAAGCCGCTCGGTAATGAAGCCATCAGCGCCCGCATCAATCGCCGCCGAGGCCACGATCTTGTGGAACAGGTCGGCGCTGATGCCGCCCGAGCAGGAAAAGGTGAACAGCACGCCGCCCGGCGGCAGCAGCTTGAAGGCCAGCCGGTTGATGTCCTTGTAGGCCCGGGCCGCCCGCTCGGCATGGGCGGCGGTGGGCGCGAGCTTGGGCGGGTCGAGCACGATGGCGTCGAAGCGGCGGCCCTCCTCGATGAAGCGGCGCAGGCTGGCGTTGACGTCGGCGTCCAGGAACTCCGCCCGGGCGGGGTCTAGGCCGTTGAGATCGAGGTGGGCGCGGGCCCGCGCCAGCGCCGGCCCGGAGGAGTCGATGGAGGTCACCGCCTGGGCGCCGCCCTTGAGCGCGGCGACGGTAAAGCCGCCGGTGTAGCAGTAGCAATTGAGCACCGAGCCCAGGCCAAGCCGTTGGACCACCTCGCGCAAGCGAAGCCGGTTGTCACGTTGGTCGAGGTAAAAGCCGGTCTTGTGGCCGGTGGCCACGTCGAGGCTGAGACGCCAGTCGTGCTCGGCGATGGTGAGCTCGGTGCTGCCCTCGCCGCGCAGCCAGCCGGTGGCCGGCGCCAGCCCCTCGAGCTGGCGGGCGCTGGCGTCCGAGCGCTCGAAGAGGCGGGCGAGGCCGGTGGCCGCGAGAAGGGCATCGGTGATGACCGCCTTCCAGCGCTCAACGCCCGCCGAGAGGAACTGGGCGACCAAGGTGTCGCCATAGCGGTCCACCACCAGCCCGGGCAGGCCGTCGCTCTCGCCATGCACCAGGCGCAGGCCGTCGCTGGCGATGGCAAAGCGCGTGCGGGCCGCGATGGCGCGGCGCACCGTGGTGTCGAAGAAGGCCGCATCGATGCGCTGGGCCTCGTCGAAGCTCCACGCCCGCACCCGGATGCGCGACGCCGGGCTGAAGGCGGCCCAGCACAGGAAGCGTCCGTCATGGCCCTCGACACGCACCGTCTCGCCGGCGTCGGCGCCCCCCTTAGCGATGGCCGATTCGAACACCCAGGGGTGACGACGCAGCAGGGAGCGCTCCTTGCCTTCCTTCAGACGGATGGATTTCATTGGCCCGATTGTCGCCGGGCTGGTGCTGTGCCGCAGTTGGGCCGGCGCCGGCCTCAGTTCTTGCGCCGGGCGCGCGGGTGGGCCGCGTCGTACGCCTGGGCCAGGTGCTGGAAGTCCAGGCGCGTATAGACCTGGGTGGTCGAGATCTGGGCATGCCCCAGCAACTCCTGCACCGCCCGCAGGTCACCGCTGGACTGCAGCACATGGCTGGCGAAGGAGTGGCGCAGCATGTGGGGGTGCACCGGCATGGCCAGGCCGGCACGCAGACTTCGCTGGCGCAGCACCTTCCACACCGCCTGGGCGCTGATCCGCTTACCGCGCGACCCAAGGAACAAGGCCGCATCCTCCCCCGCCGCGACCCGGGCGGGCTGCTGGCTGCGCAGATCCATCCAGACCGCCAGGGCCTCGAGGGCCTTAGTGCCGACCGGCACGCCCCGGCGCTTGCTGCCCTTGCCCAGCACCTGGGCCTCGCCGGCCTGGGCGTCGACCCAGCCGCGCGCGATGGCGGACGCAGCGATGTCCAGACCGACCAATTCGCCCACCCGCAGGCCACAGCCGTAAAGCAGTTCGACCATGGCCACGTCGCGCGCCTCGGTCCAGGGGTCGGCGCTGGCGTCGCGGAAGGCGGCCAGTTGCACCGAGTCGTCCACGCTCAGGGCCTTGGGCAAGGGGCGCGGCGACTTGGGCGCTCGCACGCCGGTGACTGGGTTGGCCGGCACCAGGCCCTCGCGGCCCAGCCAGGTGTAGAAGCCCCGCCAACCCGAAAGAATGAGGGCAATGCCGCGGCCGCTGCGACCGCCGCCGTGCATCTGGGCAATCCAGCGGCGCACATGGGCTGGCTGTACGCGCAACAGCTCGACGCCGGCCTCGCGGGCATGGGCGGCCAGGCGCTGCAGGTCGCCGGCATAGAGGTCGACGGTGCGCGGCGCGAGGCGCTTGGCGACGCGCACATGCTCGAGGTAGCGCTCGGCCAGGGGGTCGGGCGCGGGAGGGGTCAGCGGGGTGGACAGCGCTGACGCCGGCGCTTTTGCGCCTGCGGACTCAGCCCGGCCCGCCGAGGCCGTGCCGGCGCGGGGACGGCCTGTTTTCATGGGGCCTCGCTCCTGACGCCTTACTCCTGGCGCAGACGGGCCAGGGCGGCGCTGGCGAGTTCAGCGATGCGCTCGAGAAAGTCGGTGCCCATGCCGCTGGTGAAGCGCTGGGAATCGGGCGAGGCCAGCACCAGCAAGCCAAAGGCCGGCGTGGGCTCGGTCACCGGGCCCTCGCGCAGCGGAATCAGCGCCAGGGACTGCACCGCCTTGGGCTCCTCGAGCCACTGCAAGGCCTCAAAGCCCGCGTTGACGCCGCAATAAGGCTGGGTGAGGGAAGAGGCAAAGGTGCGGGCGTCGGCGCTGGCGCCCTGGGCAAAGTCAGCGCCCTGGTAGGCGGCGCTCACGTCCCAGACCTTGAGCGCTACCTGCGGCACCATGAACTGGTCGCGAATCTCCGCCACGATGGCCGCCGGCAGCTCGCCCGGAGTGGGCACCTGCAACAGTTGGCGGGCCCAGCGCTGGAGCCGGTCGGAGATGACCATGTTCTCGCTGCCGGCGCGGATCATTTCCATGATGCGCAGCTCGAGCACCTTGATCTTGTCACGCAGCATTTCGGCCTGGCGGGCCTGCAGGCTCACCGCGCGCTGGCCGTGCGGACTGGTCAGTTGCACCGCCGACAGCAGCTCGGCGTGGCGATGGAAGAACTCGGGGCTGCTCGCCAGGTAATGGGCGATATCGTCTTCGGTGATCGGGTTCATCGCGTTCGGGTCGGTGGTCATGTCGTGTGTCGCCTCAGGGTCGCGGTTGGTGGGGGCTTGGCGCCGCAATGGGTCAGGGCAAAGCGTGTTCGGGTTCGGGCGGGTTCGGGCGGATTCGGGTTATGGCGGATCGAGCAGGGCGGGGGCTTAAGGACTGACGGGGTGATGCGCGTCCGCATCCGGGACCTCAACCTCGCCCTCAAAAACCGTGGTGGCCGGGCCGGTCATGCGCACCGGGCTGCCCTCGCCGTTCCATTCGATGGTGAGCATGCCGCCATGGGTCTGCACGTCGACCTGGCGATCGAGCTGGCCCAGGCGGATACCGGCCACCACCGCGGCGCAGGCGCCGGTGCCGCAGGCGAGGGTCTCGCCGGCGCCGCGCTCCCAGACACGCAAACGGGCCTGCCCGCGGCCCTGCACCTGCAGAAAGCCGACATTGACCTTGTTCGGAAAAGCCGGGTGGCGCTCGATCTGCGCGCCCACCTGGGCCACCGGCGCGGCCTCGGCGTCGGGCACCAGCAGCACCGCATGCGGGTTGCCCATGGAGAGCACCGCCACTGGCCAAGTGCGGCCTTCGAGGGGAATGCCCCACTGCTGCCATCCCTGCGCCTCCTGCCGGGCGGCGGCGGGCAGGGCGGCCGGGTCGAAGGGGATGTCGGTGTGGCCAAAGCGCGGAGCGCCCATGTCCACGGTGACACGGCCATCGGCGAGCAGCTCGAGATGCAACAGGTTGTTGACCGTCTTGACCGCGATGCGGCGCTTGTCGGTGAGGCCGCGATCGACTACATAGCGAACAAAGCAGCGTGCGCCATTGCCGCAATGCTCCACCTCGCCGCCGTCGGCGTTATGGATCACGTACTCGAAGTCGATGCCTGCCGCAGGCGAGGGCCGCACGCTGAGGATCTGGTCGGCCCCGACCCCGAAATGGCGGTCAGCCAGCCAGCGGTACTGGGCACGGGTGAGGCCGAGGCGGCCGCCGGTCTCGTCAAGCACGACGAAGTCATTGCCCGCGCCCTGCATCTTGGTGAAGCGGATTCGCATGGCGGGATTATCCGGCAGCCATGATGTAATTCCACGATGGTCCGGCCTCACCTTCTGCTTCATCCGCAGCGCGAACCCGTCGCGCCGCGCCTGTCCGCCACCCTCTTGCTGCTGCGGGACGGCCCCGACGGGCTGGAGGTGCTGATGACGCGCCGCTCCGCGACGGCCAGCTTTGTGCCCGGTGTCCATGTGTTCCCAGGCGGGGCGGTGGACCCGGAAGACGCCACTTGCCATGACATCGCCCAACGCCGGCCCGGGCAGGACGACGCAGCCCTGACCCACGCGGTTGCCGCCATCCGAGAGAGTTTCGAGGAGCTCGGTGTGCTGCTGGCTCGTCACCCGGACGGGCGAGCCGCCAACGCCCAAGACATCCGCGCGATGGACCGGCGTGCACCCTTCGCCGAGCAGTGCCGCGCCCGCGGGCTCACCTTGCCGGTCGACGAGGTCTTCCTGCTGGCCCGCTGGATCACCACCCGCGACAACCCCAAGCGCTTCAACACTTTCTTCCTGGTGGCGCGCATGCCGCCAGACCAAGAGCCCGTGGCCGACGAGGCCGAGCAGTTCGAGCCGATCTGGATACGGCCGGCGGACGCGCTCGCGCAGCATCAGGCGGGCAAATTCCCGATGATCTTCCCCACCGTGCGGACCTTGCAATGGCTGGCCAAGCAGACTGACGCCGAGGCAGTGCTAGCGGCTTGCGCCAGCGAGGAGCCGCTGTGGAGCGTCTGCCCCCGGCCCGGCCAGGTCAAGGGCAAGCGCCAGCACTTCATGGACCATGACCTGCCTTTTGGTGAACTGGCCCTGGTCAGCCCCGACGGTCAGTTCTTACCCGACCTCGACTGGCAGCACGAGCGGCCAGTGCGCCTGTTGGCACACCTGCAGCGCCTGACCGCGCCCAACGCAGGGATGATGACCGGCCCGGGCACCAACACCTACCTGGTGGGGGGGCCAGACACCGGCTGGCTGGTGGTCGACCCGGGCCCGGACGACGCCGGCCACATTGCCCGTATTGCCGCTGCCACCGGCGGGGATGTGCGGCTGATCGTCTGCACCCACTCCCACACCGACCACTCGCCCGGCGCCCGCCCACTGCAGGCGCTGTGCCCGGGCCGGCCGCCCGTGCTGGGCCTGGCCTCGCGCGACACCGCCCTGCCCGCCTGGGCCTTCACGCCGGACCGCGAACTGGCCGACGGCGAGCAGCTGGTGCTCGAGGGCGGCGGCCATCGCCACACCCTGCGGGTGGTGCACACGCCGGGCCATGCGGCCAACCACCTGTGTCTGGCGCTGGAAGAAGACGGTCTGCTGTTTTCGGGCGACCATGTGCTCAATGGCAGCACCACGGTGGTGGGCCTGCCAGACGGGGACATGAGCGCCTACATCGACTCGCTGGACACGCTGCACGCGCTGTGCGGCGCGCTGAGCCTGAACTTCATCCTGCCGGCCCACGGACATGTGATGGCCGACGCACCGGGCGCCATCGCCCGGCTGAAGGCTCACCGGCTGGCGCGCGAGGCGCGGGTGCTGGAGGCGATGCGAGCCCAGCCCGAGGGCGGCCCGGACAAGTGGGTGCCAATGGCCTATGCGGATACGCCCGAGGCCCTGTGGCCGGTGGCGCGCCGCTCGCTCATGGCGCATGTGGCGCGCATCGAGACGCTCGGGTTGCACCGCTGAGCCCAAGCAGCGGTGAGCAAATTGCGCTGAATGAACGGCGCCAAAAAACGGCGTTGAATAAAGTGTGGAGTCCGCCGGTACGCCGGATTCTGTGCACCGTGGTTGCCCACGGCGTGACCGCCATTCCTCTGGGCCGCCCGTCGCCGGAACGGCTCGATGCTACCTACCCGCCAGCTCCCCGGGACACAGATCAACGCTGGCCTATTTGGTATTGCTGCGCGTAGAGATTGCCCGTTTCACCCGCGCCTGCTGCCCCCCTTGCGGGCGGCGAACCGACGCGACTCGTCTCTGTTGCTCTGATCCTCACCTCACGGTGGGCAGCCGTTAGCTGCTACGCTGCCCTTTGCAGTCCGGACGTTCCTCCAGTGCGCCCTTTCGGGCCTTGCACCAGCGGCGGTCTGGCGGGCTCCACGGGCGTTATTATCCCTGCCATCCCCTCATGAGCTTTGGCGTGATAACTACACGCCCGCAAGATCCATGATTCGCATCGCCGAAATCAAGCTGACCCTGGCCCAGGCCGAGTCGCCCGCCTCCACAGATACCGCCCTGCGCGCCGCTGCCTGCGGCATCCTTGGCTTACCGCCCGAGGCCCTGGGAGATATCCACGTCTTCAAGCGCAGCTTCGACGCCCGCAAGGCGGAGCTGATGGCGGTGTTCATCGTCGACATCACCCTGGCCGATCCGTCGCAGGAGGCCGCGGTGTTGCAGCAGCTGGCGGGCCGGCCGAATGTCGGCATGACGCCCGACATGGAATGGCGCGCGCCGCTCACCCCGGAGGCCGCTGCCGCTTGGGCGCTGGATCACCCGCAAGCACCGCGGCCGGTGGTGGTGGGCTTTGGCCCCTGCGGAATCTTTGCCGCCCTGGTGCTGGCGCAAATGGGCCTGCGACCCATCGTCCTCGAACGCGGCAAGGCGGTGCGCCAGCGCACCAAGGACACCTGGGGCCTGTGGCGCAAGAATCTTTTGCAAGCTGAGAGCAATGTGCAATTTGGCGAGGGTGGCGCAGGGACCTTTTCCGACGGCAAGCTCTATAGCCAGATCAAGGACCCGCGCCACCTGGGTCGCAAGGTGATGGATGAATTCGTCAAGGCTGGCGCACCAGAAGAGATTCTCTACGCGGCCCACCCGCACATCGGCACCTTTAAGCTGGTGAAGGTGGTGGAAAACCTGCGCGAGCAGATCATCGCCCTGGGTGGCGAGGTCCGGTTTCAACAGCGCGTGATCGACTTCATCATCGAGGGAGAGGGAGACAACCGGCACCTGCGAGGCCTCAGGGTGCTCGATCAGTCGAGCGGCGAGGTCAGTGGGCAGGTGACTGAACTGCGCGCCGACCAGGTGGTGCTGGCCCTGGGCCACAGCTCGCGCGACACCTTCGAGCAGCTGCACGCGCGCGGCATCTTCCTCGAATCCAAGCCTTTCTCGGTCGGCTTTCGGATCGAGCATCCGCAGGGCATGATCGACCGCGCCCGCTGGGGCCGGCATGCCGGGCACCCGCTGCTGGGCGCAGCCGACTACAAGCTGGTGCACCATGCAAGCAATGGCCGCGCCGTCTACAGCTTTTGCATGTGCCCGGGCGGCACGGTGGTGGCCGCCACCTCGGAGACCGGGCGGGTGGTCACCAATGGCATGAGCCAGTACTCGCGCAACGAGCGCAACGCCAACGCCGGCATCGTGGTGGGCATTGACCCGCGCGACTACCCCGGCGACGACCCGCTAGCGGGCATGCGCCTGCAGCGCGAGCTCGAGTCGCGCGCCTATGTGCTGGGCGGCTCGACCTATGAGGCCCCGGGCCAGCTGGTGGGCGACTTCATTGCCGGCCGGCCCTCCGTCGAATTCGGCGAGGTGCAGCCCTCCTACAAGCCCGGCGTGAAGCTCGGCGACCTGCACCAGGCACTGCCCGCCTACGCGATCGAAGCGATGCGCGAAGCGCTGCCCCTCTTCGGCCGCAAGATCGCCGGCTTCGACCGCCACGACGCGGTGCTCACCGGGGTGGAGACGCGGACCTCGGCGCCGCTTCGCATCACCCGCGGCGACAACTACCAAAGCCTAAACCTGCGCGGCCTTTACCCCGCGGGCGAAGGCGCGGGCTATGCCGGCGGCATTCTTTCGGCAGGGGTGGACGGCATCAAAGTCGGCGAGGCGGTGGCACGCGAACGACTGGCCGTGGCCGCCTGAGGAGCGCCCGGGCGATTACTCCCGCGCCGGGTCTAGGCCGAAGGCCTGCCACTGCGCCTGCAAGCGCTTGCGTTCCGTCGCGTCCAGTGCCACCAACGGAGGCCGCACACGCAGCCAGCCCTCATGGCCAGATTTGAGGGCCATGAGGCCCTTGAAGGCGGCGGTCATGTTGTAGCCGCCCAGGATGGTCAGAAGTTCCTGAATGCGCGCGAGCCGGCCCGCCGTTTGCGCGCCGGCATGGTCGTCCACCAGGCGCTGCACCAGACGCGGCATGAGGTTGGCGATGCCGCTCACGGCACCGAGCGTGCCCTCGGCGGCCAGGGCCGGAATATCTAGCTCATTACCCACCCAAACCTGCAGCGGCGGCATGAAGGCACGGGCGAAGGCCAGGGAGTGCTCACGCTGGCAGAAGCTGTCCTTGAGGCCGATGAAAGTGTCGGGATACAGCGCCAGCAGGGTGCGAATGACATCATGGTCCAGCGTCATGCCGGTGACCTGGGGCAACTGATAGAGCATCACCTTCAGCCGCGGGTCGGCCACCTGGTCGATGACCCAGCGGTAGGCGTCGACGATGCCCGCGTCGGGCACGCCCTTGAAGAAAAAGGGCGGCAACATCAGGCAGCCGGCAGCCCCCAGGTCGGTGGCATGGCGGGTCAAGGCCACCACATCGGGCAAGGCGGCGCAGCCCGTGGCCACCAGGATGCGGGAGGCCGGCACGCCGCCGCGCACCAGCGCGTCGACGGCGTCGATGCGCTCCTGCACCGAGAACGAAGGACCCTCCCCCGTGGTGCCAAACGGGGTGACGCCGGCGCAGCCGGCCTCGATCAGGTCGCGGGCATGGCCCACGAAGGTGGCATGGTCGACCGAGAGATCGGGACGCAGGGGTGTCATCAGGGCCGGCCAGATGCCGGACATCGGAGGGCGGTTCACGGTCACGGGATGATCAGGGTCTGATAGGGGAAGGCCTCGATCCTCGCGTGAATCGGCCGGATCGCCACGCGGGTTTGGCCCAATGGGAATCTGCAGCGGGTCAGCCTACGATCCGGCCCCAAACCCCGGGCAG
>Ga0164292_10001440_pt1 | contig 19178 bp, 17 predicted proteins | sample GEODES117metaG_FD_111486 | JGI IMG/M metagenome (GOLD analysis project Ga0164292, IMG submission 111486) | Eutrophic lake water microbial communities from Lake Mendota, Wisconsin, USA - GEODES117 metaG | ecosystem: Environmental > Aquatic > Freshwater > Lake | place: USA: Lake Mendota...
ACTACAAGGAGTTGGTCGCTCCTCTACCCGATGATATCGAAGCGGCCGCGGACGCGGTCAATGCCGAAATGGAAGAAATGATTCGCAAAATGCCTGAGCAGTATTTGTGGGGCTACAACCGCTACAAGGCACCTAAGTCTAAAAAGCTTCGGGAGCAATGACGAGTATGCTCTAAAGCGGTTTAGCCGCAAGATCCGCTCTACGCGCATGGGTGGTGAGGACTTCAAGAGCCTGACGACCAGTTTTGTTATAGATCGAAGTTTGCACCACAGCCGTCATTCTTCCCTGGTGAATAATTTTTGACTGCGCGTGGATAGCCTCGCCCTCACCGGGACTGATATAGGTTGCCGTGACACCCGAGAGCATCCATTCCTCACCCAAAGCCGCATTGGCCGTTACCATCCCAAGCGCGAGGATGACACCGCCTTGGACATGTCCAACCCGATTGGCGACGTGGGGACCATTTAACACCTCACAATACGCGCCACGCTCTTGAGAATGGGGATGAAAATTTAAAAAATGTGACGCAAAATCCTCTCCGGTTCTCTCACAATGCTCGATACTGGCCTTGACGCGTTCAAGGATCCACTTTTCATCGTTTGTCAGCGTTTGTAAGTCTAACGGTGGATCGACAGGCGCTTTTTTTTCAACCCAAGGCACCGCTGGGAGCGAGGCGCCGTTAGGTACGGGCAAGATCATGAAGGCACCATAGCCTACAGCGATCAACGTGTTGTCGGCTTTGATATGGGTCAAGCTCACACCTTGACCACCCTTGGCACCTTGCAAGTGGCCTTGGGTATCCGTCACAGCCACTACTCGCCCCGTCGGTCTCGCGCCAGTGAATTGAAGACTCAATGACACTGTGGCCAATCGGGTGCGATCATCCAATCCGTAACGTATGCCTGTCGCCAAGCCCATGTCAGCCAAAATAGCGAGTAATACAAGGTGCACGCTCTGATCATGGTCGGTATTTTGTGGTTCTGGATCGATATGCACTTCCGAATGCTTAGAGCTCGCATTGTCGTAGACAAAGTCAAAGAAGTTGCCGCAAAAGTGATAGCCGGGTGTACGTGTGAGTGCAATCGCCCGCTTCGCTTTTTTAAAAATGGGGTGATTGTCTAAGTCTTGCGTGTTCATGCTTAAACCGTGCTCCGCCCCGTCAACGCCATGAGTCGCTGCTCAATAATGGCTTCAGCTTCATCGACAATCCGTCGAACCAATACCGCACAGGTTGGAATGTCATGAATCAAGCCCTGAACCATACCAACGGTCCAGATCCCGCCTTCGATATCACCCTCCTCATAGACGCGTCGCCCTTTGGCGCCTGAGACTTTGGGACCAATCTCCTCTATTGAAGCACCAGACTTTTCCATATCTAAAATGCTCTGCGCCAGCTGGGTGCGGGCAACGCGACTACTGTTGCGTAAGCTGCGTAAGATCAATGCCGTATCTGTCTCGGCGTTATCGACAATCGCTTGCTTGATATTTAAATGGGCCGGGGACTCTTGGGTGCACATGAAGCGGGTGCCCATATTGATGCCCTCTGCGCCAAGCGCCAAGGCCGCAACCAGCCCTTTTCCGTCACTAAATCCACCAGAAGCAATCACAGGGATGCTGAGTTTTGCAACGGCCGAAGGAATCAGAATGAGCCCGGGGATGTCTTCTTCACCGGTGTGACCCGCGCACTCGAAGCCATCAATACTCACCATATCCACACCGATTTGCTGAGCCTTGAGTGCGTGACGCGCAGTCGTACACTTGTGGATGACGGTAATGCCAGCGGCTTTGAGCGCAGGCATATGAGCAGAAGGATTATTTCCCGCGGTTTCAACAATTTTGACACCGCAATCAATGATCACATCCCGGTAAGCCTCGTAAGGAACAGGTTTGAGAGTCGGTAAAAATGTGAGGTTTACGGCGAAAGGTCGATCTGTCATCGTGCGTAAGCGCGCGATTTCATCTCGTAAGGCTTCGGGTGTAGGCTGAGTCAACGCCGTCAGCGTGCCTAGTGCACCCGCATTGGAAACAGCGGCGACGAGCTCGGCCCGACCGATCCACTGCATGCCTCCCTGAATAATAGGATGCTCAATTCCAAGCTTTTTTGTCAGTGCTGTATGCAAGATTGCTCCCTTTTTTTACTTTACTTTTTTACTCTACTTTAATTTGGACAAATCACCAGCTCAGCAGTGACCAGAATAGGATTCAAACCTCTGGCAAGCCGCCCTTCTGAAATCCCGCCTTTGTAATCCACCATGGCGACATCAAGCTCAGCCACCGCATGCCCTTGCGGTCCGCGCACGATACGTCCTGAGCGAATCAATAACTCCGTAACAAAAGGTTCTACTACCCTGGCGTCTTGAAACACTGCACCCACAGTGCTACCAACACCACCAAAAATTGTCGCACGCTCAATCTTGTGTGCGCGACAAAAGTCCTCTAGGGCCGAACAGAAATCAATATTGGGCGCGAGCCTCAACGCATATGCAGTCTGATGCTCCGACTTGGAGGTCTTTGGGTGCGGCGCTTGCGAATCGTCGACCACGGGCATAAATAATGAAAAATTTGTCTCGAGGTCAGGACCAACTGTGAAGGCTGCGGTATCTAGCCCAATGCCGCTCAGTGCGATGGGGGTCGCCACGATGATTTGATCGGGCAGTAAATGGCCACAATGCCGTCGACCATCTGGCTCAATCCAAACGGCATGAGAGTGCAACCAAGGACGACCATCCTTGAGGCCGTAGGTGACGGTCGCCGTTTCAAGCGTAACCTGACCCTCAACAAAAAAGGTGTCGCTAAAATAGACGGCGTGTTCAGGGGTTTTTGAAAGAGCCGGCATTACGTAGCTAAATGAGTCGAACGCACCTCCATTTAACGTGAACGCACCACTTTTTACACCATTTGCCTTAGCGAGCTCGGTGACTGCGCTTAGCAAGGTTTGCCCAGTGGCGAGCGAACCTTGCAAAGCAAGTGCTGAGGTAGGCACATATGAAATACGCTGCGAGTCGGCTATTCCAGGGTGGGCAATATGACGCATAGTGGGCATTTAAAGAGGATGAATGTTCTATTTATAGATCATAGCGATTATTGCCGACGTCGTACGAGTTGTCGTTGATTGGGTAATATTAAAGATTGCGTCAGCATGCGCTAGATTCGCCCTACTCAGCAAACAGGACACGTAACATGGATTTTTCCCTGACCTCCGCACAACTCGAGCTGCAAGAACGTACTCGACGCTTTATCGCAGACAAGATTATTCCACTTGAGACGGACCCACGCGCGACTTCTCATGGACCCACTGAAGAGCTTCGCGCTCAACTTGTGGGCCTAGCCCGCGAAGCAGGCTTATTGACCCCCCATGCCTCGATCGAAATGGGTGGCTTGGGACTGAGTCACACAGACAAGGCGATTGTCTTCGAAGAAGCCGGTTATTCGACACTCGGTCCAACGGCGATGAACATCCATGCGCCCGACGAAGGCAATATTCATTTGCTGGAAATGGTGGCCACCGAAGAACAAAAAGAGCGCTGGCTGCGCCCACAGGTGCAGGGATTCACGCGTTCTTGTTTTGCGATGACAGAGCCCCACCCCGGTGCGGGTGCGGATCCCTCGATGATGCTGACGACTGCAGTCAAAGACGGTGATCACTATGTGATTAACGGTACCAAATGGTTTATCACGGGTGCACTAGGCGCTACCTACGTCATCATCATGGCAAAAATGGAAGATGGCTCTGCCACCATGTTCTTGTCTGACATGAATCGCGAAGGCATTAGCGTCACTCGCCAAATGGATGCCATGGATAGCTGTTTTACTGGCGGTCATTGCGTCATGGAATTTACGAATGTTCGTATTCCTGCGACCGACGTGCTCGGGGAGATCGGCCGTGGCTTTAAGTACGCGCAAGTGCGCTTAGCTCCTGCCCGCCTCACTCATTGCATGCGCTGGCTTGGGCAGGCTCGCCGTGCGCATGATATCGCCACAGAGTACGCGCGCACACGTCAAGCATTTGGACGCGCGCTCGGAAAGCACGAAGGCGTGGGCTTCATGCTTGCGGACAACGATATGGATATTCAGACTTCACGTTTGCATATCGCTCATACGGCTTGGCTCTTAGACCAAGGACAAACTTGTAACTTTGAATCCAGTCGTGCAAAGGTTACATGCTCAGAGGCCGAATGGCGCATTGTGGACCGTTGCGTACAAATGCTGGGTGGTCAAGGTGTCACTGGCGAAACGATTGTGATGCGTATTTTTCTGGATATGCGCGCGTTCAGGATTTATGACGGCCCAAGCGAAGTACATCGCTGGAGCATGGCCCGCAAGATCTTGGACGCAGCGGATAAACGCGCAGGGGTGCACTCAGGAGTCAAGGCATGAGCGCTACAGCATTGCATCACGCACTGTTTAGTCTGCAGGGGCGTACAGCGCTCGTCACAGGCGCCTCGAGCGGCATCGGCCGCCACATGGCAAAAACGCTCGCACAGGCGGGCGCGCACGTCATCGTCGCTGCACGACGCGTGGACAAGCTTCACACACTTGTCGACGAAATCAATGCCTCGGGATCACAAGCCACTGCCGTATCACTCGACGTGACAAGCGCTGACAGTGTCAAGGCGTGCTTTGATCAAATCGAAGCTCTTGGTCTCGTGGCAGATGTCATTATCAGCAATGCCGGTACAACTGTTGCGAAACCTGCGCTTGATCAGACCGAGCAAGACTGGGACGATGTCATTGACACCAATTTAAAAGGCTGCTGGATGGTTGATACAGAGGCTGCTCGACGGCTTGTCAAGCACAAGAAGAAAGGCAGCATCATTAATATCGCGTCTATTCTCGGCGAACGTGTCGCTGGAGCGGTGGTGGCGTATTCGACGTCTAAAGCGGGCGTCATTCAGTTCACTAAAGCACTTGCGCTAGAGTTTGCACGCTACGGTATTCGTGTGAACGCGCTTTTACCTGGGTATGTTGTTACAGATCTCAATAGCGAATTTTTAGCGAGCGAGGCGGGTAAAAAGCTCGAATCCCGCGTACCCTTTCGGCGCTTTTGTCAGATGGAAGATTTGGACGGTCCCTTACTTTTGCTCGCCTCAGAAGCAAGCCAGGCCATGACGGGCACGACCTTACCCGTAGATTGGGGGCATCTGGTGAGCTCGCTATGAGTGATACGACCGCTCACCCATCTAGTGAATCCAACACCTATGGACAATTTAAGCTTGAGGTGTTGGCAGACTGGCTGCGGGGGCAAGGGATTGTTGAGCGCGGCGCGCTTTCTTGTCAGCCCTTGACGGGGGGGCAATCAAACCCCACGTTTTTGCTGACAAACGGCTCGCAACAACTGGTCCTCCGCAAAAAGCCGCCCGGTGTTTTGCTGGCTTCTGCGCACGCCGTTGATCGGGAGTATCGCGTGATGAACGCGTTACAAAACAGCGATGTCCCAGTTCCAAAATTGTATGCATTTAGTGATGACCTTGAGATTGTCGGCACGCCTTTTTACATTATGGAGTTCCTTAAGGGACGTGTGATTGTGGACCAGTCACTACCAGGCATGTCTCCTGCGCAACGTAGCGCGATTTACGAAGAAATGAACCGTGTGATTGCCTCGCTCCACCAAGTTGATCCCAGTACGGTGGGTCTTGAGACCTTTGGTAAGCCGGGAAATTACTTTCAACGCCAGATTGCGCGTTGGAGCCGCCAGTATCTGGAGTCCAACACTGAGAACATTGAGTCTTTGCATGCGTTGATTGAATGGTTGCCTCAACATATTCCAGCGGGCGACCAAACATCCATCGTGCATGGCGACTATCGTTTAGACAACTTAGTATTCCATCCCACGCAGCCTCGTGCCATCGGCTTACTCGACTGGGAACTCGCAACCCTTGGACATCCGATGGCTGATTTTGCTTACCACTGCATGAGTTGGCATATACCCGCCACGCTTTGGCGCGGCATCGCCGGCTTGGATTTAGCGGCATTAGGGATTCCAGACGAGACAGCGTATGTCAAACGTTATACCGACGCGACAGGTTTTGCCGGTCAAGAGCACTGGGACTTTTATATCGCCTACAACCTGTTCCGCATGGCTGCTATCTTGCAAGGGATTGCAAGACGCGCGGCGGATGGGACGGCCTCGGCGCCTGATGCAAAGGAGACCGGCAGTAAGGCACGACCGCTTGCTGATATCGGCTGGCATTACGCCCAAAGGTACGAGCGCTCAAAACGCTGAACCTTCTCAAAGACTGGCAACTTTGAGTCTTGAGGCTGCTTTGCGGATAAGGGTTGCGATCACGTCACTACGCGCTTCCTGATGGTGTGCCGCGAGCCGATCTAAGGCTTGCGACACATCAGCATCCAGAATAATCTCTACGCGCTTTGCGCCATTCGCGATGCGTTTGCGACGATGCTCCGCGGTACGCTCGACGGCAGAGATTGGCTTGGCAAGTCTGGGGCGACCACGCCTCGATAGTCCGGGCAAAAAACCTTGACCAAGCAAATTCTGTGAAGTGGCTAAAGAGCTTGGCGAAGAAGCTTTAGGAAGCTTGTCATGCTTGGGCGAGTTAAGGTCTTTTTTACGCGCTGTTTTTTTGGAAGTCTTTTTATCAGACACCACGCCAGGCGTATTTAACTCATCCGGAAGACCAAAAAGATCAACTGTTTTATTTAGGCTCATTGAAAGGCTCTTAATAATAAAAATATCCGGTAAATAATTTTACTATAACCCTTGCGCATTATGTGACTCGACCGAAGCATGCGCATCAGCACCCGCGGGTGGCTGTTGATCACCCGCCCCGAGCGCAAGCTGCAGCATGGCAGTATCGCGCCAAGCACCCGCCTTGTAACCTACCGATCGAAACAAGCCCACCTGCTCAAAACCATGACGTTTATGAAGTGCGACCGAAGCTGGGCTGCTGTCACCAATCACGGCAATCATTTGACGAAATCCGGCTTGCTCGCAACGCCTGATCAAGTCCATTAACAGTTTGCTCCCGATTCCCTCGCCAGCCAATCCTTCCTGAACATAGACGGAGTTTTCAACAGTAAAGCGGTATGCAGGCCTTGCACGATACATCGTAGCGTAGGCATAACCCACAACGACACCTTCACGCTGGGCAACAATATAGGGCAAAGCTTTCTCTACCACGGCTTGCCGACGCGCAATGATTTCCTCGACAGTTGGCGGGATGATTTCAAAAGAGGCCGTGCCATACAAAACATGGTGCGAGTAGATTTTTTGAATCATTTCACAGTCACTTGGCAGACTGTCACGGAGTTGAATTTCATGCACTTTCACGATTATTTCTCCGACAGGTTCTTTGCATTCATTAATTCAAGCACGGCATTCGCAAAGACCTCGGGGACCTCCTGCGGCATGTTGTGTCCGACCCCTGGAATAACGCGATGAGAGCGAGGCCCCGTAAAGCGCTGCGCATGGGGTCCAACCCTGGAGGGCGGACGCACACCGTCATCTTCTCCATCGAACGTGATGGTAGGCACAGTAATCGCAGGCTGCTGCGCCAGTCGAGCCTCAATCTGGGCGTAGGCAGGATCTCCCTCGACCAGTCCAAAACGATGTCGATAAGACTGAATCACAACGTCGACAAAGTCTGGGTTATCAAAAGACGCAGCACTCTTTGCAAAAGTGTCTTCATTGAAACGCCATGTCGGAGACCAGAGTTTCCAAAGTAAATGCGTGACTGCACGACGATCCTTTTCAAGACCGGCACGGCCTCGCTCGCTATGAAAATAATATTGATACCAAAGACGATGCTCGTTTTCAGGCAAGTCTGGCACCATCGCTTGTGCGATATTTTGAATGTTGTAACTATTGAAGGATACGAGGCCTTTACAGCGCTCTGGCCAGAGCGCTGCCACCACACAGGCAGCACGTCCACCCCAGTCGTACCCCGCTAATACTGACTGAGGAATCGCCAAAGCATCCATCAGCGCAAGAAGATCAGCACCTAATGCGGCTTGTTCGCCAGAACGCGGTGTTTCTTGATTCAAAAATCTGGTCGGACCGTAACCACGTAAATATGGCACGATAACCCGACAGCCTGCTCCGGAGAGTATAGGAGCCACTTCGCTGTAGGCATGAATATCGTAGGGAAATCCATGCATCAAAAAAACGGGTGGTCCCTCTACAGGACCTGATTCGACATATGCGATCTCGAGTACACCGGCACGTATTTTTTTAAGATTTTGCATGTCATGTCTCTCCCAAATAGATATCAAATGTTAACAGTCGGAGACACCGATAAAGGGATTGTCACAGGACCATCGTTGACCAGGGCAACCTTCATGTCTGCAGCAAAGATTCCGGTCTGAACAGGTACGCCGCTCTGACGTGCGAGTTCAACAAATCTATCGTAGAGACGCCTCGCTTGTTCAGGAGCCGCTGCGCGACCAAAACTCGGACGCGTGCCTTTCGATGTGTCAGCAGCCAAGGTGAACTGCGACACGATGAGCAAAGAACCGTTGATATCTTGAATCGAGTGATTCATCTTGCCTGCTTCGTCAGAAAAAATACGAAGCTTGAGTATTTTCTCTAATATTTTTTCTGAGATCGTATCGGTATCCCCGTGCTCTGCACAAACCAGCACCAAGAGTCCCTGACCGATCTTTCCAACGATGGCCTCCTCTACGGTCACGCACGCTGTTGAAACTCGCTGTAACAAGACTTGCACAAGTTTTCTCCCGCTGACTCAAACCTTCATTTTAACTATGTGCGTTAGCGGACAGTCTGACACTCTCGCCAACGATATATTAAGGGTGATGGCATGCCAAGCTATTTTCATGATGCGCTGATCATTCAACGTAAAAGCTGGCCGAAAGCGTATGTTGATCACAAAGTCGTGTGAGGGGACCATAAATGCGAAACTAAAAGCTTGCAGGCTCTAACCTCAGCAAGGCGCCGTCCGCGGCATCCGTTAAAAGGTAAATCAATCCGTCTGGCCCCAACCGCACATCACGAATACGGCCCACTTGGCCTTTGAGCATACGCTCCTCGCGTAAGACCTTATCGCCGTCTAGCTCCAGACGTACAAGACTTTGATCGCGCAGAGCGCCAACCAAAATATTCCCATCCCAGTTGATAAATTTGTTGCCTTTTACAAAGGCCATTCCTGAGGGTGCGATAGACGGCGTCCAAATATACGAGGGTTGCTCCATACCGCTTTTGACCTGTCCCTCACCAATCTTTGTTCCGATGCCGTAATTCACGCCATGTGTAATGACAGGCCAGCCGTAATTGCGTCCAGCAAACAAGACATTGATTTCATCGCCACCCTGAGGTCCGTGCTCATGGGTCCATAGCGCGCCTGTCTGAGGATGAATGGCTGCCCCTTGGATATTACGATTGCCTAACGTCCACTTCTCTGGTTTTGCCTCATTTTTCTTAACAAATGGATTGTCGTAGGGGACACGACCATCATCGTGGAGCCTGAGTACTGAACCAGCATGATCATTCAGGTATTGCGCTCGCTCCTTATCGCCGCGATCACCCAGTGTGAGAAACAAATGGCCAGTTTTATCAAAAACAATTCGGCCACCAAAATGTTGTCCGCTACGCGTTTTGGGCTCCATGCTGAAAAGCACTTGCACATCTATCATCCGATGTCCTTGGAGTTTTCCGCGCGCCAAAGCCGTGCCCCAGCCGCCTGGTCCGGGTGCGTTGTAGGACCAATAGATCCAGCCATTACTTGAGAAATCGGGATGTAAAACCACATCAAACAAACCACCCTGACCTCTGGCTACGATGTCAGGTAAGCCTTCGATTGGCGTTGGATCAAGCTTGAAGTGCTTGTCGAGGATGCGCATCCGGCCGGCTCGCTCCGTCAACAACATCCGACCGTCAGGTAAAAAAGCCATTGACCACGGGTTTTCTAGCCCTCGCGTAAGCGTTGAAACACGGAAAGCCTGTTTGTCGGATTGAATGATGGGAGATTGCGTTTGCGCTTTTGCCGCTGAAGTCAGCAAAGGTAAAAGTGTCACCACGATTAATAGAAAGGACTTGAAACAAGTTAGTATGTTCATCATTATCTAAGTGAATATCTTGAGGCAGAAAATGTTTAATCTTGAAAACAACTTCTGATCGTGCCGTATCACATCATTATCGAATTAGAGTAATGTCTTTAAGAAACTCTTACAAGAGTACTTTCTAAAAAAGAGTTTATGTAATAAGCTCGATAAAAAGAGGCTAGCAATCTACCCTGCCTGTCGGGGACAATGAGTCCTGCGGTGTTGTAGCACTTGGATTTTTAACTGCGTCAGAGGAAAAACAATGCGCTTTCGACGATTGAGTGTCCAATGCTTTTTTGCCGCACTTGGCTTATCCCTAGCGAGCATCCTAGCAACTGTTCATGCGCAGTCATATCCCACTCGCCCCATCACACTCGTTGTCCCATACAGCCCCGGCGGCTCTACCGATCCGGTTGCTCGACAGTACGCTGCCCAACTCCAAAAATTGCTCGGAGTGGACGTAACGATTGAAAATAAACCAGGTGGCTCAGGCACGATCGGCACTGGGTTGGTAGTGCGTGCCAAGCCTGATGGCTATACCCTCGGCTTGGCTACAAATAGCATCCTTGCCTATCAACCCTTGGTCAATGCCAGTGTCACATTTAAAACACCCGATCATTATCAACCCCTCGTCAAACTTGGCTCAATGCCAGTCATTTTGGTGGTGCGTGCAGATGCACCATGGCAAAAATTTGATGATTTTGTCCAACATGTAAAACAAAATCCAGGCAAGGTCAGAGCTTCCGTATCCGGTCTTCGTACGGTTCCTGATTTGGTCGCACAGGAATTCAACAAAGCAGCAGGAACCAAGTTGCGCACTGTTCCTTTCACGGGAGGTAGTGGTGAGGCACTTGTTGCGCTTTTAGGCAACCGCGTGGAGGCTACGCTCTTTACAGGTGCAGTAGGAATTCCGAGCCAAGTGCAGGCAGGCAAGGTAAGAGTGCTTGCTGTTTTTAAACAAGGTGTCTACAGCCCGGTGCCTGAAGCGCAACCTACGGTTGATGCAGGATATATGACGACGCTCGCGGCATCTTTTTATATCATTGGGCCTAAAGGCATGCCACCTGACGTGATTTCTAAGCTGAGCACTGTTTCAATGCAAATTGTGCAAAGTCCTGAATTTAAAAAATTTGCAGAAAGTGGTTATGCCATCGACCCGAAAGGTCCCGATGCGCTGAGTGCTGAGATTATCAGTGATACAAAAACCTTTGATAGTTTGCTCAAAGAAATGGATCAAAAATAAGCGATACTAGAGGTAAAGATATTTTCCCCTAAGAAATAAAATTGGCACTGGTTCCGATCGAGTATCTGACTGTCAGGGTATGTTGGCTTCTTGGCTTGATCATGACAAAATTATCAAACGCATTTGCACTTTCAACGCAGACCATTTTTTGCCAAGCAACAGAACCGAGGTCATTCATTTTTGACGCAGTTTCAAGCCAAGGATTCCACACTACTGTGCTGTGACTGTTGGACTTCTCAATCTTGATTGTGCGGCCAAGTGCGCGATCGACGATGAAGCATTCGTTTAAAGTATTTAAATACACACGGCCTGTTTCGCCTGTAAATCGTATAGCGCCCACTTGTGTTTTTCGTATATTTTGATCAATCAGGTCGATGAAATCATTGCCCTCTATTCCCTCGATCTGGATATCATCTATCTCACCCACATTGAAGTATGCATGTAAGGCTTCAGTGATAGTAATGGGAGCTTCGCCTGTATTGGTGGTGGTGAGCGAAATAGATAATGCTTCGCCGACTGAAATACGAGAAACTAAAGAAGCGTTCAACGGGTAGCGCGTCGCCACTTCATGCGTGGGCATCATCCTGAGATCGATGTCGATAGTACCCAAAGATTCCATCGATATCTCAGCAACCTCCCAGTCGCATAGCCTGGCATAACCATGTGCGGGTGCTGCCTGCTCGGTTGGGTGCGCACCGAACCATGGCCAACAAATGGGCACACCAGCACGGATTGCACGACCAGAAAGCCAATGCGTTGGGTCAGCGCTCCAAAGCACCGGCTCAACTTGCGATCTAGGTTTCCACTCAAGCACTTGGCCGCCCTGTAGGCTGATAGTTGCCGTTGCCAGAGGATGGTTGACGTGGATGAGAACGACATCCTGCTCAGTTTGCTCAAAAGTAATGGGATTGAACTCACCAAACCGATTTTGGAGTTCTTTGAGTTTGCTCATGGCGGATCATCCCATCAACCGTTGACTTGAATCATGATGGTAGATGATACGTGGGGTCAGGCGGCCAAGTCAAAGACCAACACTTCTGCGTCTTCGCCCTCTCTCAGGATCAACTGCGTCTCGCCGGACAACTTGGCCGCGTCACCTGTGAACAGTTGCTGTCCATTCACAAGGAGCGCACCTCGCACTAGGTGCACGTAAGCTTTGCGCGTTGGATTTAAAGCTAGCGTGAATGACTCAGAACCATTAAAAAGACCTGCGTATATCCGCGCGTCTGCATGGATACTGACGGAGTCATTTGCACCATCGGGTGAAGTAATTAATCTGAGTGTTCCTCTTTTTTCAGCGTCTGCAAACATTTTTTGCTCGTAACCGGGAGGTACTCCAAGTTGATTAGGTTCGATCCAAATTTGTAAAAAGTGTGTGACGTCGTGTTGTTCGTGGTTGAACTCACTGTGCACCACTCCACTACCCGCACTCATGCGTTGCACATCGCCAGGGGGAATCGCGGTGCCGTTACCGATATTGTCTTTATGCGCAAGTGAACCAGACAGCACGTAACTGATAATTTCCATGTCGCGATGGGCGTGGCTGCCGAAACCTTTGCCGGGCGCAATACGATCCTCATTGATGACGCGCAAGTTTCCCCAACCCATTTGGGCTGGATCTTGGTAACCCGCAAAGGAGAAGGAATGAAGGCTTTTAAGCCATCCATGATCGGCGTAACCACGATCCTGAGATTTGCGAATGATCATATCTGTTGCCTTATCAAGAAATATACTAAGTCTGAGCGCCTATCATATTAATTGACAAATTTTGTGGCTCACCATATAAGTGGTGAGCCTATTTCTTATATGACCGCACACCTGACCTACCAGTCAGGCCAGTCCTTGTGGCGAATTTTCGCATGGATAAAGATGGACAACCTGACGATACATGACGCTGGCGTTCTTTTCGGTTGGAGATTTCAGAATATATTAAGAGGGTCGGAGCGCTCGTTCGCTGTAAACTAATAAAAGTTTTATTATTACTCAACAACATAAACTTCGTAACCTCGGAGATGACAAAGTGAGCGATTCCCAACAAAAACGCGTTGACGCCTACACGATCGACGGTGATTTATTTATCGCGCTAATAAATGATGAAGAGCAGTACTCAATTTGGCCGGCAAAAAAAGAAATTCCTGCAGGTTGGAAAGCTGTAGGATTCAGCGGTTCGAAACAAGAAGTGTCAACCTATATTGACGAGCACTGGACCGATATGCGCCCAGCTAGTCTAAGACAAGCGATGAATCAGCAAATCAAACACTAAAGAGCCTAGATCGTTAATAACTTCAAGGCGACTGATACGATGGATCTGACTTTAGAGGGGCAAAGTCTTGTCACTTCAGATTTTCTGGTACGCCAGGACTGGGCGGAGCGATATGCCGAGACAGCCCATGAGACGTGGGCGAGCCTTTTAAGTTCACTTAAACCCCTGTCTGACAAAACTTCTTGTATGAAGCTTCGTCAAGGTCACGAAATTATAGCTCTTGACACAACACGTATACCTAAATTCGAAGACCTATCAAAACAATTGACAGCGTCAACCGGCTGGCAAATAGTCGGTGCGAATGGTTTCATTCCGAACGAAGCATACTTTAAACACCTCGCTAATAAAAGATTTCCAATGGCGTGCGAAATTAGATCTCTCGATGGCTCTCAATTTCAAGAGTTTCCGGATCTGTTTCACGATATTTATGGGCATACGCCCTTACTCATCTACCCCGAAGTCTCTGAACTTCTTCAGTCGAGCGCACGCGGCATACTGAAAGCGGCCGATTTAGGGCGCCAAGATTTGGTAAAAAAAATTGCTGCGGCTTATTGGTTCACCATCGAAGTCGGCTTAGTGAAAGAACACGGCGATATTCGAGTGTATGGTGCTGCGATTGCCTCCTCGCCAAAGGAAATGATGTACGCAACAAAAGGGCTTTTACCCAACTTGATCAGGTTTAATCTTGATCGCGTGATGAGAACCGAATACAACATGTTAGATCTACAACAAACGTATTTTGTTCTTGATGACATCGAAGACTTAAAGAGTTTGGCACAGCAAGATTTTTTTGAGCTCGCTCTTCGATTAGAGAACCTTCCAAATCTTGCACAAGGTGAAATCTGCCCGAGCGATGAGATTATTCAGCTAGGCAAAAATAATCAGAATACTGTCTCTTAACGACTGAATCAAACTTACCTAATTCGAATTAACAAATATGTCACTAAATCAATATTGCCTGAGGCCAGACGTCGTCGTCGAACCACTCGTTTGCCGCTGGTATGCATGGCCACACATGGTGTCACCGGCGACGGCTTGCCTAAACGTCACATATCGCTACTTGCCCTTAATGGAGTCATTTGTTTCGGCGCCAAGTGCTCATGCGGCAGCTTGTAACGATCCAAAACTGAGAGGAGGTCCTTTTGTTGATCTTCCGGCGTCACGGTTAGAAGACATGCGCGAACTGATGGCCACTTCGAAACGTAACTTAGCAGACATGATCCAGTTTGGATCAGACTTGCGCGAGGCCTTACGATTAATTTTGAAAAACAGTGATGGGTTTAGCATTGAAAAATACTACGCATTACTGCCGGAGAGCATCAAAGGTTACGTTGAATTATCTTATTCTCTTTCAGGCTCGCCGGATATCAAAGTTTTCGAGGTTCTGTTATATGCGAAAGGCATACATAGGCCAGACACTCAAAGCGCGTTGCTTTACCAGGTTAAAGACGACTCTAGACCGTTTGCAATGAGTACACCACGATTACCTTCGCCCAACGCACTAGAAATCAATCAACCATTTCAATCAGATGTCTACGATTTTCTAGCCAAACTACGGAGCACGCCAAAGTCTTTAGACGAAATTGTACGTATACTTTCAATCCCAGAGGAAAAGATTGAACTGTTACTTAGCCTTTTAATTGAACATCGCGGTGAGCGACCTCACAAACAAGAACCTAATAAAACGTGTTGGCGTTACTTTGGGCACGCTTGCGTCTTAGTCGAAACCCCGTCTGGGGTAAACATTTTGCTTGATCCGTTCGTTGCCTACGACCGAGAGGGAGATCTCAATCGGTTCACTTTAAAAGATCTGCCAGAGCATTTGGATTTTGTCGTTCTAACGCACAATCACGCTGACCACGTATCGATCGAAACCTTGTTAGCAATCAGACATAAAGTCCGAACAGTCGTTGTCCCTTCTAGTGGCAGCTCTTTAGCCGATCCTTCGTTGAAACTGATGCTTGAATCGATTGGCTTTAAAGACGTCATCTCACTTGAATCATTTCAAGACATATCAAAAGGTGACTTGCAACTCACAGCCCTCCCATTCTTAGGTGAGCACGGCGATTTAGACATTCGCAGTAAGGCTGCCTGGCTGGTTAAATCAGGAGATCAATCTTTGCTCTTTGCAGCGGACAGTAACAATCTTGAGCCCAAGCTTTACGACCACATTAAAGAGGCTTACGGAGCAGTTGCAACAATTTTCATTGGTATGGAATGCTTAGGCGCGCCCTTTAGCTGGTCTTATGGCCCCTATCTACCCATGGCGATTGATCGAAAGAAGGATCAATCACGTCGCCTAAACGGATCTGACTATGAAAGAGGTCTCAAGGTCATCCAAAGTCTTGGGTGTGAAAATGTATACGTGTACGCAATGGGCGCAGAGCCATGGATGCAGTTCGTCACGAGCATTGACCCATCAGAAGAAAGTATTCCCGCTATCAATGCAAAACAGTTAGTGGATCACTGCTTGTCGATTGGGATAAAAGCAAAGCGATTGTTTGGGTCATACGACCAACAAAGCGCTTAAATAAAAATGATTAACGGAAACCGACTGCCATTAACGGATGCTCAATTAAACGTCTGGTTTCATCAGCAGATCGACCCTAAGGCTACTGGCTACAACATCGGTCAGTCGATCAAGTTCAAAGGCAATCTCGACCTAAATCGTTTAGCGTTCGCGCAACAAGCCGTCATCGATCGTTTCGATAACTTAAGATGCCGCTTCGTTGTCAACAATGACGAACCGTTTCAAGTCATTGACGAACAAGCGAGCGCTACAACTCAAACTTGGGATATCAGAGATTTAAGATGCCCTGAAATCACAGCGCAAAAGATCATTTCGAATGAAGCCGAGAAGGTCTTCGACTTAGAGCGAGACCTTTTATGTCGCTTCGGCCTCATTCGAATCGCCGATGATCAATGGGAATGGTTCTGGATAACGCACCAGCTCGTCAGCGACAATTGGGGCAATCAGGCTGCCTTGCAATACATGGCTGAGGTTTATGTAAACACAACGCTAGGGACCGAGCCTGCACCGACGTCTTGGGTTCAGACAGTGACGGATGTTCTCGCTTATCGAGGCAGTGATCGCTACCTAATAGATCAACAATATTGGCGAGCAAGCTTAGACAGTCTCGAATCTGTCGGTTCCCTCGCAAACGAACCAATACCAGTTCATGCGCCGGATGTCCCTACCCATTACAGTAGTCGGATTCCCCGGGAGAAATACGATAGGATCGTTACAGCAGGTCAATGTTTAGGCGCCACGCCCTTCGCTGTGTTGGCTGCCACTTACGCAACCTATCTTTCGCGCATAACTGGAAAATCTGACATTTGTCTTGCCATGCCTGCCTTGGGACGTGACAAGCAAACCCGACTTGCTGGGGGGATGCTGTCTAACCCTGTTGCACTCAACATTGCCATAAAGCCTTATGACAGCTTTGGTGACATCATTCGCCAAATATCTAGCTCAATGTTGACGGTCTTGCAACATAGTCAATACCCCGCTTTTAAAATCAATCAAATCCAAAGCACCAAGCACAGCATAAGCCCGCTTAACTTAGGTATCAATCTACTCAGTTTTCCACTAGCACTGGATTTTGGAACTATAGAAGCCCGCTTAAAGATCCTGAATGCTGGCCCTGTTGGAGAGAGTGCGCTACTCATTTATGACTATCAAGATGATGAGGACGTTGAGCTTAAATTTGAGTACGAGTCTCACTATTTCGAACGAATCGCGATTGTTCTTCATCTGGATCGACTCACAGAACTACTTAAGAATCTGCCTCACGCAGATACACCAATCGCATTGATCGATATTATTGAAGACACTGAAGAACTCGCAATCATCGAACAGTCGCAGGGAGAGTCCGCTGTATTTTCTAACAATCACTGCACTCTTCCCGAACTCTTTGAGCAACAAGTCATCCGCACGCCCGAGGCCACAGCACTCGTATTTGGAGAGCAGACTCTCACCTATCTTGAATTAGATCAAAGAGCCAATCAACTCGCGCGCCATTTAATTACTTTGGGCATAGGACCTGAGCAGATCGTAGCCTTGGCACTCCCTCGCTCAATCGAGATGATGGTCGCCTTACTTGCGGTGCTTAAGTCAGGGGCAGCTTACTTGCCGCTTGACCCTGAGTATCCCGCCGCACGTCTGTCCTTTATGCTAACGGACAGTCGGGCGAGTCTACTGATAACTTTAGCTGATTCCGTCGGCACGGTCATGAGTGAAGTCATTCAAACTTGGCAAGCTGACAACTCAGAGAACGCCGTACTTAACCTCAGCGACAAACAGATCCACGTTGGACTTGCCCAGTTTGATACCGCTCCCGTTACGCAAGCTCAACGTATTACTGCTCTACATTCGAGCAATCTCGCGTACCTCATCTATACCTCCGGCTCAACTGGTCAGCCTAAAGGAGCTGGCAATATTCAGTCAGCGCTGATTAACCACATGAACTGGATGCAAAGCGCTTTAAAGCTATGCGAAGGCGACCGTGTTTTACAAAAAACGGGGATTGGCTTTGACGTAGCGGTAGGAGAATGGTTTTTGCCACTCATGGCTGGTGCAACGCTTGTTGTGACAACACCAGACGGGCACAAAGATCCAGTTTATCTTCGAGCGATGATCGAACAGCACAAAATCACGACTGTGCATTTTGTGGCATCAATGCTTGGGATGTTTATTGAAGACATTACGCAGGGTCAATGTGACTCTCTTCGCCAGATCATCACTAGCGGAGAGGCCTTAAACGGATCAATACAAGCAAGAACCTTTCAACAGCTACCAAAGATAAAACTTTGGGATTTATACGGGCCAACAGAGGCAGCTATTCACGTTACCTATTGGGAATGTAAAGAGAGCCACGGTCACCAGCCACCGCCAATCGGCCGGCCTATCAATGATACGCAGATCTACATTCTCGATGCGAGCTTGAATCCCTTGCCAGTTGGTGTAGTGGGTGAGCTCTATATTGCAGGGGCAGGTCTTGCGCGTGGCTATCTCGGTCGCGCAGGGTTCACCGCTGAACGCTTCGTGGCTAATCCGTTTACACCTGGCACAAGAATGTACCGCAGCGGTGACTTGGCGCGTTGGACTCAGGATGGTGTCTTGGAATACCTTGGGCGGGCCGACGCGCAGGTCAAGATTCGCGGCTTTAGGATTGAGTTAGGCGAGATCGAAGCGGCCCTGCTATCGATACCAGGAATTGCACAGTGCACCGTGCAGGTCAGAGGCGAGGATGCGGCTAAGCAACTCGTGGCCTATCTCGTTGCGGGTGCGGGTGTAGCTTCTGATGCGGCCATCCCTGAGCCCTCTGTTCTCAGAAGCACACTTTCTAGCACCCTACCCGACTACATGGTGCCCGCCGCCTTCGTGGTGCTTGAGTCTCTACCCCTCACGCCAAATGGCAAACTCGATGTGCGCGCACTGCCCGCGCCTGAGATCACGGGTGATGGCGACTACCGCGCCCCAGTCACTGAGCAAGAGCAACTCATCGCGAGCCTCTACGCTGAACTCACTGGAGTCACCCGTGTCGGCCTAGATGACAGCTTCTTTGCTATTGGCGGACACTCATTGCTCGCCATGCGTTTAATCTCTCAACTCCGTGCTCGCATGAGGCTTGAGATCTCTTTACGCACTCTCTTTGA
>Ga0164292_10001443_pt1 | contig 19170 bp, 17 predicted proteins | sample GEODES117metaG_FD_111486 | JGI IMG/M metagenome (GOLD analysis project Ga0164292, IMG submission 111486) | Eutrophic lake water microbial communities from Lake Mendota, Wisconsin, USA - GEODES117 metaG | ecosystem: Environmental > Aquatic > Freshwater > Lake | place: USA: Lake Mendota...
AATTGGCTCAGTCCAAGCACGAGCAAATACAGGTGCGAACACTAAATATCACCAGATCAATCAACGAAATAAAACATCCCTCTGGGCTCAGATCGGTGGCGATCAATTCATTTCAGAACAACGATATGTCCCTGCCGTTATTGAAGTCCCACTGAATTCCTACATTCCAGTCGAGGCAAGGTTGACTACCCTCAATCTAGAAGGCGCAGCCGCACAAAGCTATAAAACTCAATGGCTAGCCAATAAATCTAAACTTGATCCAGTTGTGGCACCGCCCATAAAGGCAAAACCAACCCCAACTCCATCCACTCCAAAGAAGATAACAATCATGTGTATCAAAGGAAAAACAGTAAAAAAGATAACTGCGCTAAACCCCAAATGCCCATCTGGCTATAAACGCCGGTAATTAGGACACCATTTTCACTGGTATCCCGCCACCATTGACTAGGTCGGCGCATCAACAAATGATGGCAAAAATGGAATCGTTGCAGTGCACTTAAGCACTCCAACTGGTTCAGTCGCACTGATTTAATACCCACCACCTTAGGTCTGGTGTAAAGAGGCGCACGCGTGATGCGTAGGTTTGGGCTTACATTTCAGAGTCAGCTCATCTAAAACCTTGAGAGTCTAGGAAATCCTCAAAGTCTGGACGAAGAATCTGTGCACCAGATGCAGAAAGATGATTTGAGTCAATGTACAAAGATTCTCCGCGCTCGAGCTTCCTGCAATAAACCTCGGGACATAAAATTTTATGCGTATCCAAATAATCTACCTGGATTTCTTTGGCCCATGTACGAATTAGATCATCCGCCTGCCTGGATTCTTGAGTAGAAATTTCAAAAGGTTTTGAAATCACTTTTGGTGCTTCATACCCCAACAACTTGTCCAACATTGATATCGAAGGAGCCGACTCGTCCAGAACAAAAATAGGGTTCTGCCCAACAATTAAAAACGATTCACTAAGTTGCTGAAGACTATTAAGATCCTTGAGCAAATTTGAGTTCTTTTCGAGAAGATCAGATTGCCAATACTTCGAAACAATTATCAAATCAGGCTTTAAATTCCTAACAGAGTTGATTGTTCTAGATGAGTTAACCTCACCGCCGAAATCACCTACTAAAATCAACTTCATTCCTCTTGCCCTGGATAAGTCCCAAAGAAGTAGTGAGTATTGAGACGCGTGAGAATCTCCAACCAAAGCAATTGTTCCTTCACTCCCCCCGCCAGGAAAACTACACGGATACTGAAAGAGGGACTGCTCGCGGATGCAGTAATTCTTAAAATCAAGACCAGGATTATCAACGACGGAAGTGTTCAACACTCCGAAAAAACCTGATTTGGTAACTGGAATAGCGATGATCGAAAGTGCTAGAGAAAAGCTCGTCAGAATTACTAGCCATTTGCTTTTCAGTTGAGTTGTTCGGGTTTCGCTAGAACTATCAAATTGATGAAACCTCAGCTCAACAAACCTATAAATGAGAGAGCTAGAAAATATCGAAAGAAGGACGGCCACAATTTGAACTACTTGCGTTACATCACCAAACTTTCTTTGTGCGTAAGGAGACTCAACTAAGATATAAATGATCGGGAGATGGACCAAATAAAGTGAGTAGGAACGATACCCAAGATAGACAAAAACCTTATTGAAAATTCTAGGAATTGCCTCTAAAGAGCGACTGATAATCAGAATAGCTGTTATAAGAACAACCACTAACGTAATGAAGCGTTCTTCAAGTCTTGGGGCAAAGACGATAAATACGATGAAGAAGCAATTCAATAAATTCCTGGCAGGTCGAGAGATGTTTTTCTTCACATGGTTAAATCCAAAAAACGAAATCAAGCCACCTACGGCAAATTCCCAGAATCTGGTAATAGGCGAGTAAAAAGAAAAATTCTGAGGCACCGCAAAGTAATTTGAATATAATTGCACTAGATACTGATCATTAAATGTTAAAAACAGAGAGAGTAGCCCGATGATGATGAAAAAGACTTTTGCAAGAGTGTTAAATCTTTTGCGGTTCATCACGTAGAGGATAAGAAAAAACATAGGAAGAAAAATGTAGATTTGTTCTTCCACTGACAAGGACCAAAAATGTAGAAATGGGTTTTCTATCCCAGGGTTGAAATATTCTCCGCCAAACTTGTAAGCTCCAACATTTCCTAGCAAAAGTATTCCAGCAATAGACTGGTTCACGGTAATACTCTGTAGACCTACATCTCCGATCAGCAACAGAATTGGAAGAAAAAATAGAATTGTGATCCCAAAAGCAGGAGCAAGCCTTCGGAAACGGTTTTTGGCAAATCTAAAAAAGTTGCTTCTTAATGAATTAAGGTTTGGAGTTTTATCAAAGAGCACAAAAATTCGGGGTGTTATTAAATAGCCAGAGATTACAAAGAAAATGTCTACACCTAGATATCCAAGGTGAAGGAATGTTTCGGGCAAGTGGAACAAAAGAACAAGTAGGATTGCTAATCCTCTTAGTGCCTGAATATCGCTCCTGAAGCCGGTGCGTTCAGGCTTTGTATTCATGCGCACATTCTTTCAGATCTAACGCACGACCAAACGGACTAAGGCCACGGACCCTTCGGTGCCTCGGGGAAATTAACATTTGAGATTTGAGCCCAACAAGGTAATGCCGCAGACGCTGGAAATGGATTTTCATCAACATTTTCACTGGTATCCTTAAGCCATCGACGCACCCGCATCGATGCACTTCCCCCAAAGTGAGCCACATAGGCCACTTACTTGCGAGTCTTATCAAGACCCTGGCCCATTCGTGGCCATACCCGAGACGCGCTTGTCGTCTCGATTGGTGTAATTCTTCATGTCTACTCTACAAACACGTACCACTGCGCCCGGAAAAGCTCGTCGTGCTGCCAAAGGCAAGCCACGCCACACAACCGCGCAAAAGGCAGCCCGCAAGAGCGCTGCACCTACCAAGTCACCAGCTCGCGGCACAACTAAGCCAGCAGCTGCAGTAACTACAAAGCCAAAGTCAGCGCCAACACGTCGCTACACAGATATTGATCCAGCAACTGTTTCGAAGAAGGAAGCTCGTAACCTCGAGCGTTCAAAGCTTCGCGCTTCACGTTTCCAACAGACAATTGCACCAAAGCCAAAGACTGAAAAGTCAGAGCGCACAGAACGTTCAGAGCGTACGGATCGTCCAGCACGCACTGAGCGCACAGATCGCGCACCAAAGACAGAGCGCACAGATCGTCCAACCCGTGATGCACGCCCTGCAAAACGCACATCATCTAAGCCACCTTCACGTGCTGAAAGATTTGTAAAGGATCGCGATACTCGCACCACTCGTGACTTCGAACGTCCAGCCGAATCAGATCGTCGCCCAACAACGCGTCGCGAAGCTGTTAAGGCTAAAGAAGCCCGCAGCAGCGATGGTCGTCCAAACTTTGTTCCACAAAAGCGTGAGAAGTTCATCCCAGGATCTAAGCCACGTTCAACACAGAAGCCAGCACGTGATCGACGCAATGATTCACCAGCGTTTGCTCGTGATGATCGTCGCGCTTCAAAGACACATTCAAGTATTGCAGTTGATTTTGGTGCAGATGACACTTACATCTCAACAAACCTTGCAGATGCCAACCTCATTGATGCAACACCTCTTACAGAGGTAACAACAACCTTCCGTGACCTCGGTATTGCACCAGCACTTTCAAATGCCTTAAGCATCCAAGGAATCACACACCCATTCCCAATCCAGATCGCAACACTTCCTGATGCTCTCGCTGGCCACGACATCCTTGGTCGCGGACAGACCGGATCAGGTAAAACCCTTGCTTTTAGCCTTGCCCTGCTTACAAATATCAGCGGACAACAAGCAAAGCCACATAAGCCTTTGGCACTTGTTCTAACCCCTACACGTGAGCTCGCTCAGCAGATCGATGAAGTTCTACGCCCACTAGCTCGCGCTATCGGCCACGAATCAGTTGTTATCGCAGGTGGAATGCCATATGCAAAGCAAATCACTGCAATGCGTAAAGCAACAGCAATCTTGGTTGCAACACCAGGACGCCTAATCGACCTTCTTGATAAGGGTGAAGTACAACTAGATCAACTTCAGATCACAGTGCTTGATGAAGCAGATCAGATGGCAGATATGGGATTCCTTCCAGTCGTTAAAGAAATCCTTGATCAAGCAAAGCTTGATGGACAACGTCTTCTCTTCTCAGCAACTCTTGATCGTGGTGTTGACTCACTCGTTAAGCAGTACCTGAAGAACCCAAAGACGCACTCACTTCAAAACGATCGTGCATCTGTATCAACAATGGAGCATTACATCCTCGTAATGAACCCCGGCGATAAAGATGACATCACCGCACAGATTGCAGCTCGTAACGGCAAAACTATTCTCTTCGTCAAGACACAACGCGGTGCAGATCGTCTCTGCGACAAGCTAGCCCACGCAGGCGTTCCAGTTGGAGCACTCCATGGTGGCAAGTCACAAGCAGTGCGTACACGCACACTTGCACTCTTCAAGGATTCAGCAAATGCAGCTCTCGTCGCAACAGATGTTGCAGCACGTGGTATCCACGTTGATGGAATCTCGCTTGTTGTCCACGTAGATGTTCCACAAGATCACAAGGATTACCTCCATCGTTCAGGCCGTACAGCTCGTGCGGGTGAATCAGGCGCTGTTGTAACCCTGACAACATCAAAGCAACAGAAGTCAGTCTCAGGACTTACTTCTCGTGCTGGTGTCACGCCTAAATCAGTTTCAGTTACTTCTCTGAGCACAGAATTGATGCGAATCACCGGAGCGCAAGAGCCTTCAGGCATTCCTTACGTTCCACCAATTGTTGAGAACAAGGGACCTAATCGCGGTACTCGTAAGCCGCGGCCAAATTCGGCGCAGAGACGACGTAGACCTAGGTAATGACGGTAAAATTGATTGTGTACGGAAGTAGCTAGAATCTAATAATTATGCTCAAAAAAAGGGACTCTTGGTGAAAGAAGACAAAAAATTGTGCGCAACGGAACTCAAGTGATTAGACGCATTCGGTTAGGTCTACATAGGCGATTATCGCGGTTGAGGGACTATTTATTGTTTGTGCGAGTGCAAAACCTGCTTGGTGAAATGGCTTTGCATCCAGATTTTCCTGCAAGTGCGGGCAATGCAAGCCAACATCTCACACAATTGCTCAAGGGCTCTCAGAAAAGCTTGAGTTTACTCGCAAGGATTGGACAGGAATTAGGAGGGCGAGAGGTAAATCTCCCCTCAAGCATAACTGAGATATTTGAATTAGATGATGAAAGCGCAAAGCTACAGACACTACTGGATTACTACGGAAGTGATAAAGGAAGCTTTCACGGATACTCCGCAGCATATTCATCGATTATCAACCGGCTAGGGAAGAGAAATTTGCGGATTCTCGAAATCGGTTTAGGCACGAACAATACAGATACGATGTCAAATATGGGTGCAGACGGAAAACCAGGAGCTTCATTAAGAGCATGGAGAGACTTCTGCCTAGATTCCTCTGTTTTCGGTTGCGACATCGACGACAGGATTCTCTTTAGCGAAACTGGGATTAAAACTTTTCAGTTGGATCAAACAAGTGAAAATTCATGGCAAAAACTAAAGAATCAAATCAAACACGATAAATTTGATTTGATTATCGACGACGGCTTGCACTCACCATTGGCTAATCTTCAAACAATTCTCGCAGCCGAGGATCTAGTTACTCCTGGAGGTGTTATCGTGATTGAAGATATCGCTTATCAAAGTTTTCCGATCTGGCAGATACTTTCAATACTTTTAGAAAACACGTGGGAAGTCAAACTCGTTCAAGGAAATCATGCTTCTCTCGGAATACTGACCAGACGAGCATAAATCTCACCACCTTGTTTGTATAACTAGTTGAATTCCACGACGGGCGCGAAACGCTGAATTGCGCCCTCGATTATAAGTCTGTCTCAGTCAAAGCCTGATTTTCTTCCAGTTTAACTAAGTTTAGGCCTCAGCAAAGTGAAATATCAGTTCAGGCTCCATACTTCATCATTCAATCTTCAGCACATCAGCTGTCAAATTGCAATCGTCGATATCCATTTAAATCAGAGAGATTCTCCGACCTGTTTTTCCAGTATAAAATTGGCGATGTCAGGTAGAGCTTTAGTTTCAATGTTAAACTCATGTAGGGAGACGATCTTTGAGTACAATCCAGAAAAGAGAAAAATGGAAATTGATGATTTAAACTTAGCAATGCTGCGTCAGTTTACGATCGAAAAAAGTTTAGCTCTTGCCTATACTGCAAATGACTTTGTACTAGAAGTCGGACCCCCACGATTAAATAACGCATTGAATAGTCCGGTGTACCAAGATCACCCAGAATGGTATTTCAACCTGCAAAAGACATGTGAAGATGTTGGTGCGCGTTATGCCAGCTTAGACCTAGATCCGGGAGTGAATCCTACCTTTTTTGGGTCTCTAGAAGATCCAGACCTTAAACTTCCGACAAACCAATTCACTTCCGTTGTTTGTTACTCAATTCTCGAACACTGTCAAGATCTAGTTGCTGCGGTTAGAAACATTTCCAAAACTTTAATTCCGGGTTCTCACGCGCACTTCCTAACGCCTTGGGATTTGAGATTTCATGGCCCAAGACCGGATTGTTGGAGAATAAGTGATGATGGATATCGGTGGTTACTACGAGATAGTTTTGAAATCGAAGAGATTGAATACCTCAACCAAGCCAACAGACAACTTTCGCCTATCGCCATCTATGTGAGAGCAAGGAAAAAATCTTAAAGGTATTCAGATAGGTCTACCGGCCATGAATTAAATCGAACTGCTCGATCATCAATAAAGACATCTACTATTGGTTTTCCCATGAGTAAAACATCGTAAGACACCCCGTGGCGCTTTAGCCATTCTTCGGTGGACCTAAATTGTTCCCAGCCCCTTGCTGTCCAAATTATTACTGTATGACCATCATTATGAATCGCATTAACTGATTCGATAGCCCTAGGAATTGGATCAGCTAGCGGTCGATCAAAAGTTCGCTCTTCCATACAAATGACGCCATCCATGTCGATCGCAATTACTTTATTCAATTTACTCTCCTAATGTGGTCTCGTCTTGATCGAATAACGTGCACGTGCTGATATTCACTTTTCAAATGTACTGCCTGGCCCAGCAAATACTCCTGTATGAGCCAAAAAATGGCATCCCAGCCTGCTGCTATAGATGCCGTAGAGCCTCCCGAGAAACGTGGATTGACCTCCAAAACATTCGGTGTATTCCCAATTAGCTGAAGATTCAACGGCCCAAGGGTTCGATAGTTTTGTGTCAATGCCCTAATAAGTTCCAGTTCATATTCATTTGCATTCCGCGTTCGGGTTTCCATTACCTCTCCATCACTCACCCGGATGCGCTCTCTTGCAATCCCAGCGAACTCACCTTCCTTCGAGACATAAAAATCCAGGCTCACCTCTGGTCCTTCAATGAAATCTTGAACGAGCATAGATTCATTAAAATGTTCCGCCGACAATCGTGAGGTTGCAACTTTAAATATGTTTCGTGACCCAAACCCAAAACGTGGCTTGACAATTGAAAACTCGGCAGCTCCCGTGAAGATTGGCGTTCTAAAGCCCAACGAGTCAAAAAAAGATTGAATATTCGACTTGTCACTCAGCAATATCGAGTCGGGGCACCCGAAAAAACAGTTGTCTATCTTCTCTTGGGATGCCCAATTTGCAAGAGCTCGACAGGCTGAATCCATAAAAGGCAATAAAAGCCCCCCCGTGCTTCCCTTGTGCATATGATTTATAAATTCAACAAACTCAAAAGATTCAAAGTTGGGGCCCGTTACTATATCCACAAGATCAGCAATAGGAGGATCGACTTCAGAAGAGCCTTCAACGCTCAACACAACAAAATTTTTGTCGAACACCTCAGTGAGTCTTTTTAAAAGTAGTTCTACAAATGTTGTGCGATTACCGGCACCGAAGAGCATTACTTTTGGGGGTTTCTCCCTAAAACTCATCTGACAGAACCCCCAAATAGCAATCGATTCAATTGAACACGCCAAAATTGTGAAGCTTTTCTTTTCATCAAACTAGTATGCACTGAAGAATCAAACCTGTATGGAATTGGTAACGGGTGCAGGTTTTGGTCGTTCAAAATCCATTCTTGCCAAGATTCATCGTAGAACCCAAGGTTGTGATAGAGCCCTTCTCGCATCAAATAAACGTTTTTGGAATTAGCCTTCAACTCTAAAAGCAAAGACAAGCAAAAAAATGAAGAATTAACACAGTGCAATTCAGCTGCACCCTCAATTAATTCAGAGAGTTCCATATAGGGAACCTGCCGAGGATTAAAGACAATTTTGAAGCCCCTCTGTTCGATATCTTGGAGAACTGAAGAGGGAATTTCTCGGATGGTTCCAGGAAAATGATCCACCAATGCATATGGGACGTCAGGAACGGGATATTTGGAACCAATCTGCGCAAGCTTTGCATTTAGCTGCAGACTGTCCCGAGAAGCAATTGGTACTTTGGCGAATTCATAGAAAAGCGCATTAAAATCTACTTCTGGGCTGAGATGCGATCGGACAACCAATAATTCATAACCTAAAACTAGCAGATGTTGTCTCTGTGCCTTAGAAAATGTAAGAGCCTGTTTAGAAATAGGTATGTTAAGTGAAAGTGTTGCTTTAAAAGCTCTTTCAATTGGAATGAAACTAATTTTATCACTTGATAGAACCTGGGAAAGGAAAGTTATATGTGCCTCTTGGGCAATGACAGTGATCTTCTTGCCATTTTCGGCAAGATACTTGTATATCGGCAAACAAGTGATCTGATCACCATAACCCATATGAGGCAAAACAATGATTTCTGAACTAGAAATTGCTTTTCTATTGGACCGATAAAGACTGATGGCTAAGAGCACAAAAGCAAGACGGGCTCGCGACTTTCTAAAACCTTGAAGCAATTTATCAGAGAAAGAAACTGATTCGACATTCACTGGGGAATTCTAACTGTTTCCAGTTCTGATTAAGTGAGAATCAGACAAAAAGCCCAAATTACTTTGTTTTTAATGAATTATCTGTTTTTATACATCCATGGACAATAGATGGGATTGGCCGCAACCGCAGCACTTACGTTTGCCAGTGGCACAACCATGGTTGAGCGAAATAGAGCGAGATTACTGCATCTCTGCATTGGATAAGAATTGGATCGGCTCAAACGGGCCCTTTAACTTGCGCGCGGAAACACTTCTCGGTGAACTTTTTGATCAAGAATGTCTTACCGTCGCAAACGGGTCAGTTGCAATCATGCTGGCTTTACGTGCACTTGGTTTAGGCCCAGATGATGAAGTCCTTGTACCTGACCTTACATATGCAGCGACGGCTTCCTCAGTCATAAATGTCGGTGCGACACCAGTGCTCTGTGACGTAAATTTAGACGATTGGGCAATTTCAATTGAATCTATGACTGCTGCAGTGACACCAAAAACTAAAGCCATTATTGTGGTTCATCTTTATGGACAACCAGCAGGTATGACAGCGCTGAAAGATTTTTGTCAACAAAACAATCTTTTCCTTATTGAAGATTGTGCAGAAACTTTTTGTGGCACATACAATGGCGGTAAAGTAGGAACTTTTGGTGACATCTCAACCTTTTCGTTCTTTGCCAACAAACTGATAACAAGCGGCGAGGGGGGTGCGGTTACTTCGGCAAACCCAGCTTTGATCTCAAAAATGCATTTACTCCGTGGGCAGGGGATGGATCCAGAACGACGATACTTCTTTCTTGAGCCTGGCTTTAATTTTAGAATGACCAATCTGCAAGCAGCAATTTTAACGGGACAAATTGAACGATTCACGGAAATTCACCAGCAGCGTGCCCGGGTAGAGAATCTCTATACCGAGTTGCTTGGTGAAAACACAACGAGAGTCGTCAATTTTTCCAACCGAACGAACGCTCCTTGGCTCTACACAACAACATTGAGGAACGTCACGGAATCAATGAGATATGAAATTGCACAACAACTTGCCCTAAAGGGCGTCGAAACTCGCCCAATTTTTTGGCCCTTATCATTAATGCCAGCTTTCAGACAATTTAGGCAACCAACCGGAAAAAATGCGGCCCAATCAATTAGCCAATCAGGAATAACTCTCCCCACAGGAAATCACGTAGGTGACGAGGACATAAGACTAATTACTCAGACAATTAATGACTACATTGGAAGGTGCGTTTGACGATGCCGCTAATCGAAGTTTCAGTGGGAGAATTACTTGATAAGTTTTCAATTTTGGAAATTAAATCAAGCTTGTTAAAATCAGATGAACAAAAAGTAAATGTTAGAAATGAAATTTTGTCACAAAAAAATGCAGTTGACGAATATTTGACTTCGTCTGAGATAAATGAATCATACTTAGCTCTTAAACAAGTTAATCTTCTTATTTGGCAAGGCATGGATAGAGTCTTTGAAATTGGTGACTCCCCGACAAAGGAATATGATCCACTAACTCGCGAGATTACTCGATTGAACATGGAAAGAGCTTTCCTCAAAAAGAAAATTGATTTACTTAGCAATTCTAAATTTACGGAAGAAAAAAGTTACTTTATTTTGAATGATCAGTAAATTCAAAATATGATCGCCACGGAGAATCATCGGAAAGTTGGTCCTTGTCGCCAACACTAATTTCAAAAATTTTCTTATTAGCAGATTCTAAGAGTCCAAAACGGCTGGCAAACTCGCGCAATCGCATTTTGAGGACTAAAAATTTTTTCAGTGAAATCACTTGCAAACCGCGTTGCCTTGTAATCATAACTCTTTCCTGATACCCAAGGTAGGCGCGCCTATTCGAAATACCATCAATCATTTGTATGACCGCACGTTCACTAAATATTCCTGGCGGTCCTACCAAGTCGAACACTTTGAGGATCCAGTCATAATCGCTGGCAATCGAGAATTTTGTTGAGAAGTCGCCGACTGTCCTGCAGACTTTAACTGAAACGACTATCCCCTGATGGGGTAACCAAAAAACACACGGATTCATGTATGAATTCCCTTGCCCTAGATTGGGAATGGGAGCTAGAGCATTTGGAAAATCGCGAGTATCTAACATAAAGGTTGAAAAACAGGAAAATTGCTGGTCTCCAACTAAATCATTGATGACTCTTACAGACTGACTATTTACGAAGAAGTCTCCAGCATTAAGGAAAAGTAGGTGATCCTCGTCAGGAGGATTTTGCTCAAACAACTTCGCCATGGCCGAATTTAACGCAGGATAAACGCCACTAGGGGTTGCCTGATGGACCGCGAATAGTGGATCATTCAATTCTTGTATATATTCCCAAGTTCCATCAGTAGAGTTCCCATCCAAGATCAATACCTTGCGAATAAGTGTACGATCTTGAGAACAAATCGACGAAATTGTCCTTCTTAATCCAATCAAATCGTCTCGAACGACTGTGACAATATTCAACAATTTCGATTCCGCCACTTTGTCAGATAAATTTGAGTTTTTGAAATCAAAACTTCTCCTCGGCGAATAATCATTCCGAAAAAAGAGTCATCTAAAGTTTCGCGACTTGTAGAATTCCTGGCAGTCCAAATCGGAAAATTTAAGGCACGAAGATCTTTTTTGAAATCAAAAAACGTCTCATCCTCAATTGTCTCAAATTTTGACTCTTTCCAAAGAATTGAAAAAATGGATTGATCATTTCTGTGCACATACTGGCCCAGTAAGGTTTCGTCTCGCAAATAAATCGAATCGTCAATGTTCGAAATCTTAAACCAGTCAAATGCTAATTTGGAACTTCTTCGAGCCATAAAAAAGCAGCCTGCTTGGAGTTGGGGCGACCGAAGAATAGGAGGATCTGGGTTCAAATGGCTCAGTAGTGAAGGCTTAGTCCAGCGAGATTCACTAAAGTCGTTAATTCCAAACTGTCCTTGTTTGTGCGCAAAAGCCAATCCACCTTTCTCCATAGCCATTTTGCAATACTCCCTGAAGCGAAGGATTGCGGCTTCAGAGGAAAAATTAAGTTCACAGCCAGCATCTAGATAAAAGAGTAAATCAAATTCCCCAAACTCGCCTAAGAAAGCATGATTCACTAAAGCCGGTTTCCATATCCAGTTACCAAAGCCGCGAGGGTTCTGTTTCACAAAATCTTGTTTTGCAGCCCAATACTCAGGATTAAGTTTGTAAAGTACCTTTGAATCTGCACTAATAGCAGTGTGCTCGGGAAAAGCTTGCGTAAATTGTCTTACCAACCTTTCAGCTGCCCTACTGAAGCCCAAGGTTCCATCTCCAAAAGTTAAGAACAGTATTTTCAAGAGAATCCCTTTATTGAACTTGGAGAATTATCTTGAGGAATCAAATTCTTGATTGTTCTTGCCACTTTAAATTTAGATATCCAATTTAGTGACATCAACATTCCATCAAAGGGGGCTAATGGAGCGGTGGAACTCTGTAGAATCGTTTGTGCCAAGTTGCGGGAAATCATGTAAGCTTGTGCCCCTGCCCTTATATCGTGCGCAACAAGGTTAAAGCCCATGCCAACTCTTCTTCGCACTCTTAATCTCTTTTGGAAACGATGAAGAGGCTTGATTCTAGTCACATAAAATAGTGATTGAAAAATGGTTGACTCAAAATTGATTAAATTGCGATGAATCTGATCGATTAGACCAGTATTTACATATCCGAATTGCACTAAATCAAAATTGATAAAATCTTTTCGTGAAATCATCTTCTCAATCGCACCCCAGTTATGAAGAAGAACATCATCTTCAAAAATGATGGCATGAGTAGAGCAAGTTTTTAAAAAGGCTTGAATCGCCAAAACGTGCGATTCCCAACAAGCCTGGGCCGGGAGAGACAAATTGAAGCTTGCTTGGCCCTTCCCAAAGGTCCGTGCATCTATAGCAGTTATCATCTCGAAATTTAAATTGAGAGAATTGAGCGAATTGGTAACCTTCGTTCTTCTGTCGGTTCGACTTTCTAAATTAATAACATAAATTAACGGGATTTCATTTATTGCTGGCACAGATAACCCTATCTTTACTCAGTATTTCAACCTAGAGAGTATCATTCGTGAATACTTGAGGTATCTGGTTTAAGGGGCGAAAGCATGCTTAAAAGGTTTGTTTATGGGCTCAGAGAGCTTGGGCTCGACTTACCCAAAATAATCAAGGCACCTAAGGGTATATTCCGATACTGGAAGGATTTTATTAACTTTCGGAAGTTGAAACCTCCGGGAAGAATCAATATCTCGCCAGCCATTCAAGACTTTTATGCGACAGCGGGGAGTGCCGACGGGCATTACTTTTGGCAAGACTTAATTTGTGCCCAATGGATATACAAAGGATTGGGCAACAAGCATTTAGATGTAGGTTCAAGAGTTGACGGCTTTATTGCGCACGTATTATGTTTTCAGGAAGTAGATTATTTGGACATAAGACCGATGTCAGTTGTGATTCCAAACCTAAATTTTATTCAAGGAGATGCTCAATCGAAACTAGCATCCTTGGCTGAAAAGTATGATTCGGTCTCGTCCCTCCACGCACTGGAGCATTTTGGACTAGGTAGGTATTCTGATTCATTGGACGCAACAGGACATATAAAGGGACTGGCAAACATCGCCAACTGTGTAAAAATTGGTGGTTCATTATTCGTGAGTTATCCAGTCGGCAACAATGTGACGGAATTTAACTCACAACGGCTTCTGCACCCCAATTGGGCAGTAGAAATTCTTGGGGCACAATTTAATCTTGAAAAGAATGCCCTAATTCCGTGGCGGGGTAATCCAGAATTTGATGTTGACTTAAACAAGTTGAACGTCGATTCCCCAGGATTCGCGGTTCTACTTCACCTTAAGAGGATATTTTGAATTCGACCAACTTCTTTCGAATTTCAATTGTAGTACCGATCGGTGGGGCAAACCCTAGCTGCGAACATATTAGACGGTGGCTTCCGTCTGTAGACTTTACTAAATTTCAAATAATTATTGTCCAGGATAGTTTAGATGAATCGGTCGCTCTAGAACTTCAAGAATTAACAAGTGCACTAGCCCATATTCAAAAAGATTCTTTAATCGTTGAGACGGTCACTCACAAAAATGTTGGAAAATCAAGAAATGCTGGAATGAGACTAGCGAGTGGAGACTGGATTGCGTTCTGGGATAGTGACGATATTCCAGCACTACCCCTATTTAGCGAAATGCTTGATGGAGCCGAAACACTAAAAGCAGATCTTGTTGTAGGACAATTTTCGGAGAAAAATGAGAATGGCGAAGTCATTTTAATGAGTGGAATCAATTCGATACCAGACCTAATTGCTGACCCAGGAATCTGGCGAATGGCATTTAGAAGATCGGCCATTGAAGGAATTCAATTTCCCAATTACTCAATGGGAGAGGATCAAGTTTTTCTTTACAAGGCGCTACAAAATGTTGGACACATTCAGTGGTCTGACTTTTGTGTGTATACATACCGAGTAGGGAATCCAAATCAAATCACGAATCAACGAGCAAAATTAAGCGAACTTGAATTGGCCATAAGAGATACCTTGAGGCTTGAGGCAAGAGGAAATTTAACTAAGACTAGTATTCTGCAAGCTTGCCTGAATATGACACTCACGCTAATTTTCGGTGGAACTCGACATCAAAGATTTAAAGGATTCTCTATCTTGCTCGTTATACTCGGACGTGAGCGCTGCTTCAGATTGCTCTCCAAGATCATTAGATCGAAAGTTAACTCTAGAAGAGCAAAACATCGACATTCTCTGGTCATTTCTTTAGCAGGAGGGCTGGGAAACCAACTCTTTCAGTATGCCGCTGCGCTGAGCTACAATTCAAAAAGCAGAATTTTTTTTGAGAGCCAGTATGGTGGCCCGAGAAAAAACAATGACGGCCTTCCTGAGATTTTCAGTTTTCAAAAGCAATGGATTTTGATTGACGATGCCAAGCCGATAGCATGGTTTCCACAGAAGATTTACAATTTTCTTATTCGCGCGTCGGGGATGAGAGAAAATAGGCGTTTTTCCAAGCTGATTTGGCCACTAAAGTTACTTTTTTCCTTTATTTTGTTGCTCAGGTTCAGCCGTTGGATGAATATCTCACTTTCTAAAGGTTTGGGAGGAAAAACTAACCCGCCACCTTCTCGAGATACCTATCAAATAGGGCTCTTCCAGAATTCAGAAAACTGTCTTCGATCAGAAGTCTTGTCCAGCCTGAAGCTGCTTCGGCTGACCAATCCTTCATCGGAGCTTGCAAATTGGATCGCGAGAGCGAAAGGTCGGAAAATTCTTGTGGTTCATGTTCGTTTAGGTGATTATTTGCTGGAACCAGATTTTGGAGTACCGGCTCCACAATACTATTTTGAAGCTATTTGTAGAATTCGAGACCTAAATGACTTCACCGACATCTGGGTTTTTTCGAACGACTTAGAAGAAGCAAAGAAACATTTGAGTTTCTTAAATTTTAGTTATGTCACTTGGGTGCCTGAAATCGGGAACTCTGCCTCCGAAACTTTAGAATTAATGCGCGAAGGGTCTGCTTTTGTGATTGCTAACTCAACATTTAGTTGGTGGGGTGCATTACTGAGTAAAACAGAAGGCGCGCAAGTTATTGCTCCGAAACCATGGTTTTTTCGAGCAACGCTGCCTGATGGCATTATTCCAACGGATTGGGAAACCATTAATCCGTGGAAATCACAATTTGATGACAGTCACAATTTTTTTGATTTGCACAAACTTGGAAAGTTTGGTTCTACCAACATAAGGGGTAAAAATGTCAGTTAGTTGGAATTCGGTAACTAGTTGCATCAAAAGATTAAATCGACGAGATAAAACTTTGTTAAGCATTTCGACTTTATTGCAGATCGCACTGAGCATCTTGGATATCATCGGAGTAGCCCTGTTGGGAGTTCTAGGAAGTATCGCGATTCGAAGTGACCAACCTGATGGATTAGGAGACAGAACCTCTAGATTTTTGGAAATCACCCATTTGGATGGTTTGAGTGTGCAGAATCAGGCCGTCATACTTGGAGTTTCGGCCGCCTTTTTCTTAGTTTCGAAAACATTGCTGTCCATGGAACTAACTCGGAGGACTTTTGGATATTTTGGCCGACGGAATGCGGATTTAACGTCGGAAGTTTTGGGAAAGATTCTGAACCAACCACTCGCACGTATCCAACTCCAATCGACTCAAGACATTCTTTACTTTTCAACGATGGGCGTCTCTGCAATGACAATCGGAGTTTTGGGTAGCCTAATTTCAATAATTGCTGACGGTGCGCTACTAATTGCAATGGTAGTTGCACTCGCACTCGTGTCTCCTGGAGTAGCTTTGGGATCCACAGTTATTTTCGGTTTAGTTTTTATTGCACTACATTTCGGAATGAGTTCAAGAATGTCCAAACTTGGCCAAAGTAATTACGAGCTCAACCTTGCCGGAAATAAAACAATCTTAGGTGCATTGGATGGATATAGAGAATTGGCTGTTAATGCGCGCATACAGTCAAGAGTGGATAAAATTAGAATTTCCAGAGTGCAAATTGGAGATGTTGACGCAAGATTAAATTTTCTTCCAAATCTAAGTAAGTATATTTTTGAAATAACTATAGTTCTCGCAGCATTTCTAGTGAGTGCTTCTCAATTTTATTATTTTGATGCAAACCATGCGCTATCAACTCTAACCGTTTTCATGGCTGCCAGCACTCGAATTGCTCCTGCGGTACTTCGATTACAGCAAAGTATTTTGCGTGTAAAGGGTTCACTACCTGTTGCTGAAAAAACTTTTCCCTACTTTGATCTACCTGCGCGTAGCGAGAAATTTCAAGTCAACAAAGTGCTCGATTTGCAACACACCGGTTTCGTTCCCTCAATATCAATAAAGGCTTTGTCCACTAATTATCCTGACGAAGCAAAGTTGGCGCTGAGTGAAATCAACTTAGAAATCGAGCCTGGCACGCATTTTGCCCTTGTCGGGCCGTCGGGAGCCGGGAAGTCCACGTTAGTGGATGCTGTTTTAGGTATTCAACCAGTTACATCTGGAGAAGTGTTAGTTTCTGGACACCCAGCTTCAGAGGCGATAGAGAAGTGGCCTGGTGCGGTGGGCTACGTTCCACAGGAAGTTTTGGTAATTGAAGGTACAGTTCGAGAAAACATCGAATTTGGCTTTTCGCCCAATGAAATTTCAGACGCGGAAATTTTTCGCGTTCTGGATTTAGTCGGTCTTACTCCATTCATAAACTCACTGGACCGAGGGCTGGATACAAATTTGGGCGAAAATGGGGCGAGAATCAGCGGTGGCCAAAAACAGCGAATAGGAATTGCGCGCGCTTTGATTATGCGACCAAAACTGCTTGTTTTAGATGAAGCGACAAGCGCCCTAGACGCCGAATCGGAAAATCAAATTGAGGCCACGATAAGACAATTATCTGGGCAGGTCACAATTTTGGTGGTTGCTCATCGCCTCTCCACTGTAATAACAGCCGACAAGGTTGCCTATATGGAAGGGGGCGAGATTCTTGCAGAGGGCAAGTTTGAATTTGTTCGCTCAAAGGTGCCAAATTTTGATTCCCAAGCCAGACTAATGGGTCTCTAAAGTCAACCCAACGTTAGAGACTGCATCTGAAATGTCCGATTTGTCCCATCTCCACTACAATCTAGGCTAGGATTCGTAGAAGGTTATAGAGGCACCGACGGGTGTCACTGAAGTACCAAACCGGTTAAGAAGGAAGTCCCAAAGTGGCATTTAAGAAGTCTGCAGCCTCTGCAGGTCCTCGTGTGTGGACCGTCGCAGAGCTCGGTGCTTTCTACACAGAGCACCGTTCAGAGCTTCTTGCCCATGCTAATCGCGTATTGAAGGACTCAGCTAAAGCAGAAGAAATTACCCAGGATGCACTTATTAAGTTCATGCTCGCTGCCCCTGAGCTTGAATCTCAAGATCATGCACTCTCTTATTTACACCGCACCATTGAAAACCTCTGCATCGATGTATTCCGCCTCGAAGGCCGTCGCCCCAACCTCGTTGTGATCGATGATGCCCAGGCTGAGGTCGAAGCTGCATGGCAGGTCGATGGAGATCACTCACAGGCTATTTCAGCTGCAGAAGATGCAGCAATCATTCGTCAAGCTCTTGCTCTCCTTTCCCCTGCAGAGCGTGCAGCACTTGTTATGTGGGAGATGGAAGGCCGCTCAACAGAGGAAATCGCAGCAGAGCTTGGAATCAAGGAATCTGCAGTGCGCCACACTGTTTCTCGCGCTCGCACATCTTTACGTCGCGTACTTTCAGAGCTTGTTATCGATGAAGAGCGCGGTCTTACAGCACTCGATATGTTGTCTACTACTTATAAGAAGGCAGCAGAGCTCGCTCAGAAATCTTCAAAGGCTGCCCTTTCATTGGTCTTGGTCTTTGCAGCATTCCTAGGATTTAACTCAATGACTGGCAACGAAGGCGTCGTTGCTCCAACAGCATCTGTTCTCTCAGGTCCAGTTGCGGGTCAAGATGCTCCAGTAGTTGTTGCTGAACCATCTGCTGCAGCAACATTTGCTTCTCCATCACCATCTATTTCATACCCAGCCAAGAAGGCCAGCACTATGGTCTCTGGTCTTTCAATCAAGGGTGCCAAGCTCGCTTGGCCAGGCCTTGATACTGAAGGCCTACCAACTTCTTTGAGCGTGACAGGAAAGAATGGCGAGATTGGCAAGATCCGCCTTAATAAGAATGTGCCAGTGGCTACCGAGGCCGGAACGGTCTTGAGCACCCAGGCGATCACCGCTTCAGGCGGACCGAATGTGATGATCTTGCAGACCATTACGGTCGATGGAAATGGCACTAGCTACAAACTAGATGGCCTTTCTTACGGCAAAGATGGCTTCTGGTCGAGCCTAGAAACTGGCGCCACGAGCGCTGATTTTGAGCGGATGTCCAACGGCCAGTACCTTGTGACCGTTAGAATTTCCATAGTCTCAACCCTACCTTTAGGGTACGTCGCTCCCGTGGGCACCCGCGGATATGACCTCGCAGGAACACCGAAGTCGGTTACAACCCGACTGCTGCTCAATGCAGGCAAGACACAGATTTTGGCTCAGTCAATTTACGTTGACGAGTCGAATGCAGGAAAAGCATAAGGATGAAGCACGTGACATTTCATCTGCCTAGTTTTCTTCGCCGCGTCCGGATACACGGCGGAG
>Ga0164292_10001444_pt1 | contig 19166 bp, 17 predicted proteins | sample GEODES117metaG_FD_111486 | JGI IMG/M metagenome (GOLD analysis project Ga0164292, IMG submission 111486) | Eutrophic lake water microbial communities from Lake Mendota, Wisconsin, USA - GEODES117 metaG | ecosystem: Environmental > Aquatic > Freshwater > Lake | place: USA: Lake Mendota...
CGGTTTGACTCGGGGCATAAACATGACGGTTATCGAGAGCCAAGCCTGCAAGAGAGGAAAAGTCCTTAAACCAAGCCGTACGACCTCCCGCCGCGATATCAAAACAAACGGCTCTCCCCTGGTAGGACACTGCGCACATCACTTGCCCTAATACGACGGGTGCGCCCACGACATCTATCACGCGCTCGAGATCGGTCGACCCCTTGGGCACCGCGACCGTGCCTTCCCATTGAACCTCTCCCGAGACCGCATTAATACCGAGTAACTTTCCTCCAGGTATTGCCGTCACAACCAAGCCTTCGAGCATCACCATGCGTGCAGGCGCACGCAAAGCAAGCGCAGGTCCAGGTCGCTGGACACTCCAAATCCGATCACCCGTTTCCGCGTTAAAAGCCTGCACGCGATAGTCGCCACTGCGCACGACAACGACGCCATAACCCACTATGGGAGGCACCGAAACATCGCTCGTGGCTTGAGCACGCCACTTTACCTGCCCCGACTCATCGAGAGCAACCACAGCACCTTCCCGTGTCACGACAGCCGTGATCTTGCCATCACTACCCACCCCTGCTGAAAGTTTTTTGTCGACGGCCGCTTTCCAGACGACGCTACCCGTTTGAAGATCGACCTTGATGACGGCTCCATCTGGCGTCGCCGCATAAGCTGAGCTCTCAACGATTGTCGGAGCAAAGCCCAGTCCGGAACCACTGCCGATCTGCGTTTTCCATGCCATCTGCGCAGACATTCCAGGCAAGAACGACGTCAACGGGGTAGGCTTGTTTCGGTCATCACTACCAAATAGGCCGCAACTCGCCAGCGACAAAGAAAGCGCTAGAACCGCTGCCGTTCGAATTAGACGTTCTGCAAAGAAAGCACGCATCCTCAACCTCCTAACGAATCAAGTTTGAGCTTCACGATTGGCGTCAAGGGATCGGTCACACCAAGAGACTCGATCGCCTGATTCCATGCTTTTCGGGCATCCGCTGACTTGCCTTGAGCCGCAAGCACATCACCACGACGATCAGCGAACAAGCCCTCAAAAGAAGGTGGCGCATCCTTGAGCTGTGCCAAGGCTTGATCGTATTCTTTTTGATCAAGAAACAATGCGGACAATCTCAGTCGTGCCACAGGGACCAATGCCGCATGTTTTGTTTGAACAAGCCATTCGAGCTGCGCCCGCGCACCTGGGACATCTTTGCGCAAAACGAGCGCAGAGGCCGCGACAAGTGCACCACGAGCGGCATAATCGGTCGAGGCATATTCACTACGTAGCGTCTTCATGGCCGCATTGATGCGGGCAACTGACTCCTCACCTTGTGAGCGCCCTGCTTCTTCGAGCGCCTCAAAATAGCCGCGCGCCTGCGACGCTTGGTGACCTTCGTACCACTGCCACCCACGCCAGCCACCGACAATGGCCGTTGCGACAATCAATACTGTCAATATCAAGGTGCCGTACTTGTTCCACCAGGCTTTAATCTGGTCTAGTTGTTCTTGCTCGTCGGGATCGTAAGCCATGCCTAATTAACCTTATCTTTCAGAAACGCCACTAAATTTTCCAGCGGCACGTGTTGCTGCGCGAGCGCGTCAGACTGACCTTCGAGGCGCAACATTTTGACGGAGGCTGCGCCAGAAGCAAGCTCATCGCCCCCAAGAATAACCGCAATCTGGGCACCACTCGCATCTGCCCGCTTGAACTGAGACTTAAAACTACCAGAACCAGCATGAACGAGGGTAGAAATACCTTCATCACGCAAGCTCTCGGCCAAAAGTGCCGCCCGCCTTTGGGCTTCATCGCCTTGATGTACAAAATAGATCGCACATTCAGGCCTAGGGGTCTCAGGCTGGTACTGACCCCACAAATCCATCAACCGCTCCATGCCGATCGCAAACCCCACCGCAGGTGCAGGCTTTCCACCTAACAGTTCAATCAAACCGTCATAGCGACCACCGCCACACACCGTTGCTTGAGCCCCAAGCTTGTCCGTGACAAATTCAAATACTGTCAAATTGTAGTAGTCCAAGCCCCTGACCATTCTGGGATTTAGACGGTAACTCAACCCTGCGTCGTCTAGGCGTTCGCAAACCCCCGCAAAGTGGGCACGGGAAACCTCACCCAAAAAGTCAAACAACTTAGGTGCAGCGTCTGCCATCGCCTGCATCGCGGGATTTTTAGTATCCAACACACGCAAGGGATTGGAATACATCCGTCGCAAGCCATCCTCATCGAGTACGTCCTTGTGTGCTTCGAGATGGGCAATCAAGGCTTGACGATGTGCGGTACGCTCTTGCCCCTGCCCAAGCGAATTAAGTTCGAGTTGCACATCCTTGATACCCAATACTTTCCAAAGTCGGGCCACCATGATGATGAGTTCAGCATCGATATCAGGACCTGCCAGTCCGAGGGCTTCGACGTCGATCTGATGAAACTGACGGTAGCGCCCTCGCTGTGGACGTTCGTGACGAAAAACCGGCCCCATCGCATAAACGCGCTGAGGACGGTCGTACAGTAAATTGTGTTCGATCGCTGCACGCACCATGCCAGCCGTAAACTCGGGGCGCATCGTTAATGACTCGCCATTCAGTGAATCGGTGAAGCTATACATTTCCTTTTCAACAATGTCCGTCACCTCGCCGATTCCCCGCGTGAACAGTCGCGTGTGCTCGAGGATAGGCGTACGCATATTGCGATAGCCATAGTCAGACAACCAACAACGCACAAGCTCTTCGAGCTGCTCCCAGCGAGCGCCTGAACCAGGCAATGCATCGTTCATACCGCGTATCGCGGTGACTTTAGAAAATGCTTGTGTCATAAATGAATTTATCTCGCGTGCACGCCATAACGGCGAGCGACGTAATCCTGAACAATCTTTTGAAACTCTTCGGCGATATGATCACCCTTGAGGGTCACAGTACGCTCGCCATCGACAAAAACGGGCGCCGAAGGCACCTCTCCTGTGCCTGGCAAACTGATCCCGATGTCCGCATGACGGCTTTCGCCGGGGCCGTTCACCACACACCCCATCACGGCGACATTCATCGACTCAACACCGGGGTATTGCGATTTCCACGCGGGCATTTGTTCGCGTAAGTATGTCTGAATCTGATCTGCAAGCTCTTGAAAAACAGTGCTGCTCGTGCGTCCGCAACCCGGACAAGCCACGACCATCGGGGTAAATGCCCGCAAACCCATTGTCTGAAGAATTTCTTGTCCGACAATGACCTCGCGTGTTCGGTCACCGCCAGGCTCCGGGGTCAAAGAAATGCGGATTGTGTCTCCAATACCCTCTTGAAGAAGGACACTCAGCGCTGCTGTCGAAGCCACAATGCCTTTGCTGCCCATACCTGCCTCGGTCAAACCAAGGTGGAGTGGATAATCGCAGCGCGCCGCAAGGTCGCGGTACACCGCAATCAAGTCTTGAACGTGACTGACCTTGCAAGAGAGAATAATGGCATCACCCGATAATCCTAACTCTTGCGCGCGTTGCGCATTGCTAATAGCAGACACCACTAAGGCATCCCGCATCACGGCGCGTCCATCACGCGGCTGTGCAAGTTTGACGTTGTCGTCCATCATGCGCGCCAAGAGCTCATGATCCAAACTACCCCAATTCACACCAATACGAACTGGTTTTTGGTATCGGCAAGCAACCTCAATCATCTGGGCAAAATTATCATCACGCTTTTTACCGCCACCCATATTGCCGGGATTGATACGGTATTTTGACAATGCCTGAGCACAGTCAGGATACTGAGTCAGTAGCTTATGGCCGTTGTAATGAAAGTCCCCAGCCAAGGGCACCGAGATACCCATACGATCAAGTTGCTCTCGGATCGCAATCACCTCTCGCGCGGCCTCAGGAGTATTCACTGTAATACGCACAATTTCCGAACCCGCGAGTGCGAGCTCTTTGACCTGTATGGCGGTGGCAACGGCATCCTCAGTGTCGGTGTTGGTCATAGACTGCACCACAACAGGCGCACCACCTCCGATCAATACCTTTTGACTGCCCCAAGCCACCACGGCTTGCCTCGTAGGATGACGTGGCAAAGGCCCCATCTTTTCATCAGTCGAGGTCAAGTCTAGGGGGGTGGATGCCCGACTCATTTAAACAAGGCCTCGATCCAATCCGGCACTAAAGAGGCAGGTAACAAGCCTTGCCATATCGCGACACCGAAAACCGCTACCACAACGAGAATAATCAATACGACCCAAGCCCATGCGCCAGAGTGCGGCACATGTTCAACATGGTGGGCGCCCAAGGTCCGTATCGAGGTGTGGTTGGCAATACCGCCTTGCACGCTGCCAATGCGCGAATGAAGAGAAGCCTCGAGAGGTTTAGAATCAATGCCAAGCAGCTTTGCATAACTCCTGACCATACTTCGAAGCGCCAAACCCTGAGGCAACGTATCAAAACTTTCGGATTCCAAAGCCTCGATATGTCGGGCAGAAAACTTGAGTCGAACAGCGACATCCTCGGTTGAAAATCCCTTGGAAACCCTCAAGGCGCGCAAAGAGCCTGCAGAAGTAATCAGCTCCTTCGGAGCCGGGGCGGACTCTGTCCGCAAAGGACTGCTCAGATCAAGCTGCTCACTCATGTATGCGTCTCCTTGATGGGGATCATTTTTCTTGCAGCCATCTTTTCACTTAAGTTTGTGCGGTCCTTGACCTCGCCCGCGAGCTGACCGCAAGCCGCATCGATATCGTCGCCGCGTGTTTTACGGACCGTTGTCACGATCCCCGCATCCATGAGGTGTTGCGCAAAGATCCTAATGCGCGAAGCCGAGGAGCGCGCAAGTCCCGATGCAGGAAAAGGATTAAAAGGAATCAAATTGAGTTTGCAATTGATTCGACGTGCAATATCTATCAACTGTTTGGCATGCTGATCGCTGTCATTGACGCCGTCAAGCATCACATATTCAAAAGTAATAAAGTCCCTTGGAGCAAACTCCAGATATCGCTCACACGCCGCAAGGAGCTCATTGAGAGGATATTTTTTGTTGAGGGGAACCAACTCGTCACGCAGCGCATCGTTAGGTGCATGCAGAGAAACAGCGAGTGCGACCGGACAGTCCTGGGATAAACGATCCATCATGGGCACAACCCCTGAGGTCGACACCGTCACGCGCCTTCGCGATAAACCATAAGCATTATCATCGAGCATCATGCGCAAAGCGGCGAGTACCGGCTCGTAGTTGAGCAAAGGCTCGCCCATACCCATCATGACAACGTTGCTAATTAGACGCGTATCGCTTGTCACGCCCGAGCTCAAAGCCGAACCATTCTCAGCGCGAGAGGATTTGATCGACGCAGGTATGCGGGCAGAGTCTAGATCCTGCATCAACTCGTGCCTCGCCCACCAAAGCTGACCAATAATCTCTGCCGCAGTGAGATTACGATTAAAGCCTTGGTGTCCGGTCGAACAAAATCTACAGGCGACATTGCAGCCTGCTTGACTCGATATACATAATGTTCCGCGATCATCTTCGGGAATAAAGACCGATTCGATCGCATTGCCCTGCCCCACATCAAACAGCCACTTACGGGTTCCATCAGCAGATCGATGCTGGGTTAAAACCTTGGGTGCCTGAACGACGCATGATTGCGCGAGTTGCGCGCGAAAGTCTCGCGCCAGATCGGTCATGTCGTCGAATTGGCTTGTACCTCGCTGATGCACCCACTTTTGCAACTGCCGGGCACGAAATGGCTTGCCCCCCCACTGACCCACTAGCTGGGTCAGTGCTGGAGCGTCGAGCCCAAGCAAGTTGATCGGTTCAGGATGCATGCGCGATGTGCCACGAGCCAAGCAACCGAATTAACGGCTGTGGATGTTAATTTCAGGAAAAAAGAACGCAATCTCTGCCTTGGCTGTTTCAGGTGCATCAGAGCCGTGAACAGCGTTCGCATCAATACTGTCAGCGAAATCAGCACGGATGGTGCCTTTTTCTGCTTTCTTGGGGTCTGTTGCACCCATCAGATCGCGGTTTGTCTGAATCGCGTTTTTACCCTCGAGGGCTTGAACGAAAACAGGACCAGAGATCATGAAGTCCACCAGGTCCTTGAAAAAAGGACGGGCACTGTGAACAGCGTAAAAACGCTCAGCGTCGGCACGAGACAAATGCATCATGCGTGCAGCGATCACTTTTAAGCCAGCGCCTTCAAAGCGGGCAATAATCTGACCGATGACATTTTTTGCCACGGCATCAGGCTTGATAATCGAGAGGGTACGTTCGACTGACATGTAAAACTCCAATAAATCTCAATAAAAACAGGGACTTTGCTTGTGCTGACCCTAGCCTGTGATTCTAGCACGCCACATCTGCCCGCAACACCCTAAAATAGCGAGTTATTCGCCTTACGGCGACGCCTTGCGACCTCACTTTTGACCGGATATTTTGATGAATCAGCCCAACACCCCCACCGACGGCGAACTTTCTAAAAGTTTTGAACCCGCCACACTCGAGGCACGCTGGTACCAAGAGTGGGAAAAACGGGGCTACTTTACTGCAGGCCAACACACGCAGGGTGGACCCGGGGCGGGCATTCCCTATGCCATTCAGTTTCCCCCGCCCAATGTGACGGGCACCCTGCACATGGGCCATGCTTTTAACCAAACCATCATGGATGGTTTAATCCGCTATCACCGCATGCTCGGCCATGACACTGTCTTTGTTCCAGGCACCGATCACGCGGGCATTGCGACCCAAATCGTCGTCGAGCGGCAACTCGATGCCCAAAAATCCTCGCGTCATGACCTGGGTCGTGAAAAGTTCATTGAAAAGGTCTGGGAGTGGAAAGAGCTCTCCGGAAATACCATCACGAGTCAGGTACGTCGCTTGGGCGCTTCCGCCGACTGGCCTCGTGAATATTTCACGATGGACAAGCAAATGTCAGCCGGGGTGGTTGAAACGTTTGTCCGCCTCTTTAAACAAGGACTCATTTATCGTGGCAAACGCCTCGTCAACTGGGACCCCAAGCTCCTGACTGCCGTTTCAGACCTCGAGGTGCAGTCCGTCGAGACCGATGGTCATCTCTGGCATATCACCTACCCCTTTGTCGATGGTCCTCAAACGATTACGCATGAGGACGGCACCCAGGAAAGCATTCGGGGAATGACGATTGCCACCACACGCCCCGAAACGATGCTGGCCGACGGTGCGCTGTGCGTTCATCCCGAGGATGCCCGCTACCAACATCTGGTTGGCAAAATGGTCGACCTCCCCCTGTGCGATCGTCAAATCCCAATTATTGTGGACGATTTTGTAGACCCCGCCTTCGGCACAGGCTGCGTCAAAATCACGGGTGCGCATGACTTTAACGACTATGCCTGCGCCATGCGTCACAATCTTCCCTTGATTGTGATTTTCACACTTGACGCAAAAATCAATGAACAAGGACCAGCACAGTTTCGTGGCCTCGACCGCTATGAAGCGCGCAAGGCCGTCGTCGCCGAACTCGACGCACAAGGATTTTTAGTCAAAGTCGACGCCCACAAAATGATGCAACCTAGGGGCGACCGTACTGGCGAGGTTCTTGAACCCATGCTCACCGATCAATGGTTCGTGGCGATGAGCAAACCTGCGCCCGCAGACACCCTGCACCCGGGCAAGAGCATTACCGAAGTAGCGTTGGAAGTTGTGGCCAAAGGCGATGTGGAGTTCTTTCCCAGCAACTGGACAACCACCTACAACCAATGGTTGGAAAATATCCAGGACTGGTGTATTTCCCGCCAGTTGTGGTGGGGCCACCAGATTCCGGCATGGTATGCACCCAACGGTCAAGTATTCGTCGCGCACGACGAACAAGATGCACTGAAACAAGCCCAAGCCGCTGGAGTTCAAGGACCGCTGGTGCGTGATCCAGACGTGCTGGATACATGGTTTTCCTCTGCATTGGTTCCCTTCACCACCATGGGCTGGCCTGAAAAAACCCCCGACTACGAACGTTACTTGCCTTCCAGCGTCTTAGTCACGGGTTTTGACATCATCTTTTTCTGGGTCGCCCGCATGGTGATGATGACTACGCACCTGACCGGCCAAGTCCCCTTTAAGCACGTGTACGTTCACGGCCTCATCCGCGATGCTGAGGGTCAGAAAATGAGCAAGTCAAAAGGAAACACCCTCGACCCAGTAGACCTGATTGATGGTGTTGATCTGGAAACCTTGGTTAAAAAACGTACCTTTGGGCTGATGAACCCCAAACAAGCCGGCGCCATCGAAAAAGCGACGCGACGACAGTTTCCGGAAGGCATCCCCGCCTTCGGCAGCGACGCCCTGCGTTTTACGATGTCGGCATACGCGACACTCGGTCGCAATATCAATTTTGATCTTAAGCGCTGCGAAGGCTATAGAAACTTTTGCAATAAGCTTTGGAATGCCACTCGCTTTGTGTTGATGAATACCGAGGGCCAAGACATGGCAGCGGTCGACGCAAGTGCGCAAAGCTTCGTCGACAAATGGATCATCACCCGACTTCAACAACTCGAGCTCGATGTCGCAAAAGGCTTCACCGACTATCGTTTTGACAATATCGCTAATGCGCTTTATCACTTTGTGTGGGACGAATATTGCGACTGGTATTTGGAACTCTCCAAAGTCCAGATTCAACATGGAACGCCAGAGCAACAGCGCGCGACGCGTCGAACGCTGATTCGGGTTTTAGAAGCGATCCTTCGATTGATGCACCCCATCATGCCGTTCATCACTGAAGAGCTGTGGCAAAAAGTATCTATTGTGGCCGGCAAGCGCTCAGCGCATGAGACTTCGAGTATTTCCATACAGCCGTATCCTCAGGCTGATCTTCACGCCATGGATCAGCAAGCATGCGCACAAGTTGATTTACTCAAGGGACAAGTCGAGGCTGTACGTGCCCTTCGAGGCGAAATGAATCTTTCACCCGCCGCACGCGTGCCCTTAATCGCCGAAGGTCCCCAAGAAATGTTGCTCCAGCACGCCCCTTATCTTGCCTCGCTGGCCAAGCTTTCTGGTGTGGATGTCACATCCACCTTGCCCGACGATGGTGCGCCCGTTCAGGTAGTGGGACAAACGCGCTTGATGCTCAAGGTTGAGATCGATGTCGCGGCAGAAAAAGTACGCTTGGATAAAGAAATCGCTAGACTCGAAGGCGAGATCAACAAAGCCCAAGCCAAACTGACTAACGAGTCGTTTGTTGCGCGCGCACCAGCTGCGGTCGTCGAGCAAGAGCAACAACGTGTCGCACAGTTTGGCGAGACACTGGCTCAAGTCAAAGGACAGCGCGCTAAATTAGGCTGAGCAAAAACTTTTCGTCAGCCTTGGTGAGCAAGCCGAGTGTTCGTGCTTGCTCAAGCAAATCAGGGCGATTTTTAGCCGTGAGCGCGAGAGACTGCTCACGACGCCAACGTGCGATGTTGGAGTGGTTTCCAGACAGCAAAACAGGCGGCACTGGCAGATCCCACAAAACCTCTGGTCTGGTGAAATGTGGACTATCTAGCAATCCAGAAATGGACGGCTGAAAAGAATCCTGCAGCGAAGAGTCACCATGATGAAGTGCGCCAGGCATGAGTCTGACAGCAGCATCGATCATGGCAAGCGCTGCGATTTCTCCCCCAGACAAGACAAAATCGCCCAATGACCATTGCTCGTCGACGCACTCATCGATGAATCTCTGATCCACACCCTCGTAGCGACCGCAAACAAAGATAGCGCCACCGGATCTTGCAAGTTGAGCAGCTTGGGCTTGACCAAAGCGCTTTCCAACAGGTGATAATAAGATCACTGGCGTCGCAGACGCAGGGGCGATCGTTGGCGGGGCTTGAGGGGGCACCGTCTCACGTCGATCAGAATGAATCGCAAGCAGCGTTTGCTTGAGCGGTTCGGCCATCATCACCATACCGGGACCACCGCCATAAGGGCGGTCGTCAACGGTGCGATGCACATCATTGGTAAAGTCGCGTGGACTCCAAGCATGAAGCGCCCAAATGCGTTGGTTGTGCGCGCGCCCCGTCACACCTAAGTCACGCACCACGCCAAACATTTCCGGAAACAAGGTGATGACGTCGATACGCATCATGAAGCCTTAGAGATCGAGAGGCCAGTCAGTTTCGATACGACGGGCAGCAATATCAACATGTTGGACGTGAGCGGCAACAAAAGGCACCAATATTTCTTCGGGACGACCTTTGGCATCCAGGATGACCTGGGGCATATGCTCAATCGATGGTGTTTGATCTCCGGCGAGCGACATTCGCTGCACCCGAAGAATCGCGTGAGCACCATTATCAACCACCTCAAGGACCACACCGACAAGTTGTGCTTCGCTATACACATAGCAATTCACAAGGTCTACCCAATAGAACTCATCGGCCTGGGCTTTTGGAAAATATTGCCGAGAAACATGTACGGTGTACCCGCGCATAGACTCAGCAAGATCGCGATCTCCGACATGCTCGAGATCAGCAACAACAGTTGCGCCTTGAGGGCGCGCTTGCTTGACAACATGAGGGCGAAATTTGCTTGACTCAGCAGTCTCAGAGTTGGGAGAAATAGGGGAAATTGGCGGAGCTAACCACCAGATAGGTGCAGCACGCAAGACTACACCTTGCGCTGAATGCGGCTGGATTTTGACCCAACCTCTTACGCCATAAGCAGACACTACACGACCTAATTCGATTAGGTCATTCGGCGCTGGTTGGGCGCCTGTGTCAGCCATGTGGATGTAAGAAGTCAGTCAAACGATGCGATCAAGCCGCAGTCGCGACTTTTGAAGAGTAGTCTTTGACCAGACGGGCAACCGCTGGAGACAACTGTGCACCCACTCCTGTCCAATATTGGACACGATCAAGCGCAATACGAAGGGGCTCTTCGTTTGCATTTGCAACAGGGTTGTAAAAACCAACGCGCTCAATAAAACGACCATCACGACGATCACGAGAATCAGTCGCTACGAGGTTGTAAAAAGGACGTTTCTTGGAGCCGCCACGGGCCAGGCGAATCACCACCATACGTAATCCCTTGAAAATGTTCAGTAAAGCCCATGATTATAGCATCAAACAATCAATGGGCATCGTTTATTTCAAACGTCGCTCTAAATAGTGCGTGACGCGATCTGTTTCGTCCACCTGGGCAAGTAGAGTATTGCCCGTTTGCTTACAAAAAGCCTGAAAATCACGAACCGCACCCCGGTCTGTTGTTATGACTCGCAGGATTTCGCCAGCAGTCAGCGTTGCCAAGGCTTTTTTAGCACGCAAAATGGGTAATGGGCAGGCAAGACCTGTCGCATCCACAGTTTCTTTGAATGCCTCGGGCACGTTATTAGGGTCAATCATTTGGCCTCGACCCAAGCTTTCACGCTCGCCAAACTAGCTGCTAGAGACGCCAAGTCCGTCCCTCCGCCCATTGCCATATCCGGACGGCCACCACCCTTACCACCGATCTGTCCCGCAACAAAACCCACCAACTCTCCTGCCTTGATCTTAGCGTTCAGGTCAGCTGTGACACCCGCCACCACACTAATTTTGCCATCAGCCGAAGCTGTCGCGAGCAAAACAACTGCGGATTTCAGACGGTCTTTGAGCTGATCAACCATCGAGCGAAGATCTTTGGGATCGACACCCTTGACTTCAGTGACCAGTAATTTAAAGCCCGCCGGCATCTCAATCGCAGCCTCGGTGAGCGCATTTCCGGCACTCGATGCAAGCTTTGCACGCGCTTGATCGAGCTCTTTTTCCACGGCCTTGAGCTGATCCTGCAAGAGTCCAATACGCTCAGGCAGTTCGGCCGGCTGAGTTTTCAACGCCGCCGCCGCGCGTTGTACCGTTGCATTTAAATGCTGCACCCAAGCCAACGCATTCGCCCCGGTCACCGCTTCGATACGTCTGACGCCCGCAGCAACACCGCCTTCGGTAATCACCTTGAACAAACCGATATCACCCGTACGAGCAACGTGGGTACCGCCACACAATTCACGGGAAAAGCCAATATCCAGCACGCGTACGCTATCCCCATACTTTTCACCAAATAACGCGACCGCACCGCCTTTAACCGCATCGTCATATGACATAGTCTGAGCAACCGCAGCCTGATTACTCAACACCTCTGCGTTAACAATCGCCTCAACGCGCGCGATTTCTTGTTCGGACATCGGTGCATCATGTGCAAAATCAAAACGCGTCTTATCGCCATCGACCAATGAGCCACGCTGCTGGACATGTCCTCCCAGCACCTCGCGCAAGGCTTTATGCATCAAATGCGTTGCAGAATGGTTACGCACCGTGCGGGTGCGTTGCTCGGCATTGACGCTAGCGGTTACCGCGTCTCCCACCGACAAGGTACCAGAGCTCAGGCGGCCATGATGCCCGAACACACCAGGTTGAATTTTTTGCGTGTCCAAGACATCAAATTGTGTGGAGTTGACCGTCAAACACCCCGTATCTCCGACTTGACCGCCAGACTCCGCATAAAAAGGCGTTTGATCGAGCACCACAATGGCATCCTGTCCAGCGGACACACGCTCAACGGTGGATCCACCGACATAAAGCGCCAAGACCTTGCCAGGACGCTGAAGGTGATCGTAGCCCTCAAAAACGGTCTGAGCACCCGAATACACGAGTCCCTCAGCCATTTTGAACTTGCCGGCCGCGCGCGCTTGATCTCTCTGGCGATCCATGGCGACATCGAAACCGGCTTGATCCACATCAACCCCACGTTCGCGACAAATATCAGCGGTGAGGTCAACGGGGAAACCGTAGGTATCGTAGAGCGTAAACAGCGTATTTCCATCTAAGATCTGCGCCTGATCTTTTTGAGCAGCAGGCAATGCAGCCAAGGCCGTATCTAAAATTTTCATGCCATGCTCAAGAGTCTCGCCAAAGCGTTCTTCTTCTTGGCGCAGGACTTGCTCGACTCGAGCGGCATTGTTTGCGAGTTCGGGATACGCATCTCCCATCTGCTTGACCAGATCAGGCACCATTTTGTAGAAAAACGGTTTGCTTTGGCCAAGCTGATAACCATGACGCAGGGCGCGACGAATAATGCGTCGCAACACATACCCCCTGCCCTCATTGCTTGGAATCACACCGTCGACCACGAGGAAGCAACAAGCGCGAATATGGTCGGCAATCACTTTTAGCGAGTTATTCGCGAGATCTTGGGTGCCAGTTTCGCGTGCGGCTGCAGCGATCAGTGCCACAAACAAATCGATCTCGTAATTGGAGTGCACATGCTGCAACACTGCCGCAATACGCTCAAGGCCCATACCCGTATCAACACAAGGCTTTGGTAGCGGCGTCATATTGCCAGCGGCATCCCGCTCGAACTGCATAAACACCAAATTCCAGATCTCGATATAACGATCCCCGTCCTCCTGCGGCGATCCCGGAGGGCCACCCCAGATGTCTGGTCCATGATCATAGAAAATCTCAGTACATGGACCACAAGGTCCAGTATCAGCCATCTGCCAGAAGTTATCCGACGCGTAGCGGGCGCCTTTGTTGTCACCGATACGAATGATGCGCTCAGCTGGCACACCAATTTCTTTTTCCCAGATAGCGAAGGCCTCGTCATCCTCTTTGTAAACAGTGACCCAAAGTTTTTCCTTGGGTAAGCCATAAACGCCTGTCAGCATTTCCCAAGCAAAAGCGATGGCGTCACGTTTGAAATAATCGCCAAAACTAAAGTTGCCAAGCATCTCAAAAAATGTGTGGTGACGGGCGGTGTAACCGACGTTCTCGAGATCGTTATGCTTTCCACCGGCCCGGACACTTCGCTGAGAGGAGGTCGCACGCTTGTAAGGGCGAGAGTCCTTGCCTGTAAAGACGTCTTTAAACTGAACCATCCCAGAATTGGTAAACAAGAGGGTGGGGTCGTTTCCCGGCACCAACGACGATGAGGACACAATTGTGTGCCCCTTGGACTGGAAGAACTGCAAAAATTTCTGGCGAATTTCGGTCGTTTTCATCGTGCGGCATCAATTGAGAGAAAAAGACGAGAGATCGCTATGGCAGCAACCTCTCAAGCATAGTCATCGATTATACGGGCTTGAACCCATCGTTTCAGGTGTGCGTCCCAGCAATGGGGGATCTGGCTGACCATAGCAAAACGCCACCAGCAACACACACTTCATCAGTTTAAACAAAGATAAGTATAAAACTCGTTATAGGAATGAAAGGGATAACGCCAAACTGACATCAATTGGGGTTTGTAGCCATCTGGACAAGAACAATCGCCGGTTAATGGGTTTCGCATATCAATAATTAGTTCCTGGGGTGAATGACAAGATGAAATAGTATTATCAATGTAGCGTCCTCCGCTAGACTTGGTGCTTGTTTGCCAGACACCTGCCTGACAGACTAATAGTCCTTTCGTGCTGGACTGCGCGATCAAGCCCTCGCCTTCGCACGCGGCTCCCTGTTGCGCAACCGCAGCTAGTTGGAGATGTTCCGAACTAGAGATTCGTCCGGCAGCAGAGAGGGCACCACCCACCGCGAGTCGACCCATTACATTTAAATGGGCGCCTAGCTGCACATCTCGCTGTTCGCCCTGCCTCAAAAAAGACGCCTGCGCACTAGAGTCAAAAAAACTCTGCAAAACAATCGATCCTATCGGTAACTGCAACATGTCAGGTTCAGGCGGGTTGGGCAAATCCACGGTGGGACCTCGCACGCGCTCAGGAGACAACTGCGTCACGCTCGCACCTTGACCTTTAAAGGACGCTAAGATCTTGCCAATTCGCGTCATCGTACTGGCTTGATGATCCTGAGCTTGTTTTGGTGCCGCAATCGTGAGAGCCTCGAGCTTACAACCTTGTGTCAAACATAATCCATGTGGTTTAAGCACCTTGATACTCACGTCATAGTTGAGCGGGGCGCGCAAGGAAAACCCCTTAGACAAATGTCCTGCTCCCGCCAACTCGCTGAGTGACGGCCGCCAAATATTTTGATAAATCCCTGAGCCCGAACCCGTCACAGACAATCCCGTCAAAAAATCTGCCTGACGCACGAGCATCTGATCAACAGACTCCTTGACGGTAATCAACCATCGCCCCATCGCTTCAGAGGCAGCATCTTCAGTCTGCTGAACCCAGGTTGTCGCTGACCAAACACCGATGAGAGAAGTCAATGCCGTTACAACGATCATTTCAAATAAAGAAAACCCACGCTGCTGAGTCCACATCAGCGAATCACAAATTCAAAAATATTGCGATCTCCATTCAAGCACTGCGCATCTGCCAGCAAAGGGTTATAAGGAGAAATAGGCTCATGCAAGTGATCTTTGACTCTGACAGGTCCTCCGCTACCGGATATTGTGACGACCTCTGCAATACGTTGCAAAATAGAGGCAAGACCCGGACATGCAGCATGATTCACGTCATTGAGCGTCAGCAAAAAAGCTGAACCAACAGGTGCACCGGATAACGCGTATGGCGCGACGCGGATGACGCCTCGGCCAGAGATGCCTTGCCCACCGAGTCCGTGGGCGACATTCGCGCCAGCCCCCTCCCCCGAAACAGCTACAACGCTAGAGCCTCGTAAAGAATTTGCAAGCACTCTGTTATCGACGCCCGCATATGGACTCGCACCAAAGCCGTTTGTCGTGACCTTAAGCCGCGCGACGAAGCGCTGCAACTCTTCGGCCACGCGGGGAACTTTGCTTTCCACGACATAGCCCTGAATCGCGGGAATTCCGACGATAGCGAGCAACATCATAATAGTCGTCACAATTGAAATTTCGATGAGTGAAAATCCATACTGCCGCTGTCGCTTCGCCTTGGACGGAAACTCACTGTTCTGAATCATGCTAATGATGGAAGAGGTTTGGCGGGTGTTTTTTAAAAGCGTATCAGATGACATAAAACAGTCCTAAAAAGATTTAACGGGAATAAAACAAACTCAAGGCCTGTCTGAGTTCATCAAAAACCTGGGCATGCCAAACAGCAATTCCAAGGACAATGGCTAAGGCAAACAGCAACGCCCCCCAACGCAAATAGAGTGCCTGCATACCGATACACTTGAGCGCGTAGACCTCGGTTCTTAACCGCGTTCGTTGCAAGGCCTCGTCCAAGCCAAGAGTTCGAGTTAAATCCGTGAAATACCACCAAATGTCAGGATCAATGAGTCCCGTGTCCAACGCATCCGTCGCAGGCGCACCGAGATCCAAGCGCCTGACCATTGAGCACAAATGTCTTTCAAACCAAGGACTAGCGCCTTGCGTTTGAAGGGCAACTGCATCTCTTAAACGTGCACTATGACACCCCCCAGGGTTTAAGGTCACTGCGAGCAATGAAATGAATCGCAAGGTATGGACTCTCCTATAAAACGCCCAAGGCCCGATGCGATCGGCGAGCTCCCTAAACCTGCCAGTCCAATTTGCAAATGACCAGAGCAACGCAATCACACTAAAAAGCAACCCCAAACCTACATAAGGCCACGCAAAGCTCAAGACTTCTTCTGTCGCAAACAAAGCCTTTGTCCAAGCAGAAAAATATTCTGGAGGAACCGCTGCAAAAACCTTTCTAAATTGTTTTGCTGTAAAAAATGGAATCGATAAAATTGAACCAAATGCCAACAATAATGCTGCAATGCCTGAAAAGGCTGTCGTGAGCAATATCAGGCGAGCGCGATCGACTAACCTCACAACATTGGCGAGCTGTCGCAGGGTTCTTGTCAGCGCATCTGCGCCGGCATACTGGGCCGATTGGATCGCTAATAGATCTTCGAGCGGCAAGGTGGCACTCCATGTGGAAAATAAATCACCGCCTGCCTGAGGAAAGCGCTCAAGCCATACACGCGACAAAACACCGCGCGCACCCGTCGGATAACGCAAAGCATCGTCTTGGAAAATATTGAGCAATGTTTTAGAACCACCTGTCGCATCAATCAGGTCCGCCAAATACTCGTAATAGTCGGCTCTCTGAGATCGAAAGGACCACCCAGCCATCTGCACCCAAATTTCTTTCCAAAAGCCAGACCATCGACTTAAGCGAATCGAACGTATCCACTCATAAAGGCGCACGTGAAGACTCACTGGTTAAAGACATCATGCCGAAAGTTTGCTCAACCGTTCGTGGATCGAGCAAACCTGTCCACATTTTAAAAAGTGCACACTGTCTGGCACTCTTACCCTGCATATTTGAATCCTTGATCGGACTTCTTTTTCTTTGCTCAAACCATTGGTGTAAGGCAAGACCATCGTTCGCTCTGAGACCCAACAAAAAATCAGGTTCTCGAGAAGGCTCAATCATTTCTGCCGCTACGGTACGACCGGACATACCTACGAGTTCCGACAAACCTGTGGTGCACTGTATACATCCATAGGGTGATCGAAATCTCAAACGATCACGGGAAAGCTGCGCTTCGTCTTCGAGCATTTGAATCCAAGACTCCCTCCACTGCGGCGATCGAATCTGATTGTTTGCGCAACGCCACGTATCAGTTTCAAGCACTTGCTCATAGTTTTGCGAACACCCTTGGCATAAAAGAGGTAAAAGACACTGAAATACGAGTAGTTTCAAAATTCCCGGGGTAGCTAGAAATTCTCTGGGTACACCAATAAAACTTGACGTCAAACGCTCCGGCACCCAGAGCGCCGAACCAGCATGTACCGTCGTATAAAGACTGATTCCAGATCCTGCAAGGTCAGAAAATGCTCTACCGCCAGCAGCATCCCTGATTTCTCCAATCAGTAAATCGTTCATAGCGGAACGCTTAAAAGCTTTGAGCTTATTGTCAAAAACAATCAAGGGGTCTTCATCAACGGATCTTGATACGGTGTTCTGGAGAGCATGAGGTATCAAATATTCTGCGGGGTCTTCTAGCGTAATCACTTTTCGATACTTGGGAATCTCTCGCAAAAGAGTCGCCAATGTTGTTGACTTTCCCGAACCTACCGTTCCTGCCAAGACCGTCGCTCCACCCTGCGTCAAACTCGCTCTACGTAACGCTGCAATTTGTGACTCCTGATAACCGAGCTCAAAAAGCTCTGGCGTCAATTCAGTTGAGTCAAGAAGTAATAGTCGCAGACAAACAGAAGGGCCTTGATCCGTGGCCAATGATGCCCAACGCAAACACACTTTCTGTCCTCCTAGCTCTCGCGTCACTCGTCCTTGCTGCTCTAAAGTAGGATCAAAAACGGCACCATTCCCACCCTCAATGTCCATCCAGGTCACGGCGAGCATCGCAAGCATAGTCGCGGTTGGAAGGCGAGCATAGCGGTCAGGACATACATAACGTCCATCGATCGTAAACAACACTGCGGATTCGGCCTGATTTCGTTTGACATTAAAGTGAATATCACTAGCACGATGCTCAAGTGCCCAAATTAAAATTGCGCTCATTGCTTGCGACAAGGCACTCCCGTTGACAGACGACTCCTGGATCTGAGTCGCTACAGCACCAGTATTGCGAACAGACTTTGTCACCGCAATCAGAAGAGCGGGTGACAATACAAACAACGGATTCGAATTTAGGCGGTATCCGCGTTGCTTTAATAAGTGCAAGAGCGCACTCGTCTGGTCATCGTGATAATGTTGACTCAACACAAAAATACCCGCCGAGGCATCATTAAAAAGAACAGGACACATGCGCGAAGCTAAACCGAATACATCCAGCTCTTTAATCAGTGTTCTCATAAAAGTAGGCACTAAGCTATCGAGCTCGCCTTGTGTTCGAATTTCTCTTAATAGGCGCTCTTCTTGCAATGATCTTATCCCTGTCATTGAATACGCTGTCCAAGACAAAGAGTTTCTCGACTCTCGAGTTTTTTTAAATGCACGCAAGGCGGCTCAATACGCTCCAATATGTACTGAACAGATCGTCCTGACATTGGTTGTTTTCGGCGACTTTTAAAAATATGGGGCTCTGAGTCGAGCAAAATTTCTGCGGTCAAAGACTGGCCAACTCCATAGATCGCGAGCAAAACATTGCCTGTAGTGTGTGTCGTCACAGGACCGGATAGTGTGAGTGGCCCAACTACTTTCTGACGTGCAGAAATAAGCGCGGCCTGGGTATCAAGCTTTAATAACTCTTCGACAACAGAGGGTGTCTCAGCGCTTGCACGTCCAAGCAGTCCAATAAGCACGATCATTCCACTTAGACAAGCGAAACTTATACGACGCAACGCATGCAGGTTTATGCGGCTACCCCGCTCATATAAAAAATTACTCGACATATTCAAAAACATCTCCTGTCAGACTA
>Ga0164292_10001446_pt1 | contig 19159 bp, 21 predicted proteins | sample GEODES117metaG_FD_111486 | JGI IMG/M metagenome (GOLD analysis project Ga0164292, IMG submission 111486) | Eutrophic lake water microbial communities from Lake Mendota, Wisconsin, USA - GEODES117 metaG | ecosystem: Environmental > Aquatic > Freshwater > Lake | place: USA: Lake Mendota...
AGAGGGAACATTTGCCAACGCACCCAAAGACAAAACAAAACTGATTAGCACAATCAACTTTCTCACGGGTTAACTCCTTAATTATTCATCTATCTTAGGCGAATTTTCTGGCCCTCACACTAGGAGATAATTGCCTCGAAAGATTCTGAAGTCATTTTGCTCTATGATATGAGGAGGTGAGGTGAAGGATGTTTGGACATTTTTTTTCAAAAAAGCGCAAGATTGAGGACGAGGTCATCGTATCCGCGATTGTGACACAAACTTCAGCACTCATTAATGATCTTCATCATCAAATGGATCTGCGATTTAAGGAACTTTCCGCGCAAGTGAGAGAAATTGAGCTTGGTCTAGTTCAAATGGAGACAAAACTCCTCACAAAAGATCTAAAAGACAAGCAAGCCTATGGGCTTCTTCATTACAAACTTCATGAAGCGAAAAATCAAAAGCTAAGTGATGAAATTAAAGAACTTGAAGCTTCTTTAAATGCAAAGAAATCAACACTCAAAGATCACTGACAACTGTGAACACCAATTTCTTTGTAAGCAGATTTTCGAGCAACATATCTCTCTAAATCCCAGACTCTTGGCTCCGACCAATCTGAATCTAAGATTAAAAGTTTTTTCTTTCCTTTCGAAATAAAAGACCCAACAGCAACGATGACATGTCCACCAGCATTTCGTTGACCGACTTCACGTGGCACCCACAGGCGCGGATCAATGGCGACTGGTTTTTCATAATCTCTAACTTCATAACTTGAAGAAACCATCTCTGGACCAATATTGAAATCAATCAATAAGGGCTTCCCCTCTTGCGCTTTAGTAAATAAGAAATCCGAAACATCCTTGGAACTATTAAAGGTGTGGCCTTTGCAAGAAGTTCCAAATCTCTTACCAAATCTTTTCATCATATTCGTAAGGTTAATTCGATTCTGGAGGTAGTAAATATCTATCGCTTCTTCGAGAAACTGAAGTCTTGTTCGGTCAGAGCTCATCATTTGAGAGAGGTTCTCTGATTGACTAAAACCAGCGGCATACATTTGGTTCCAAAAATGAAAGAGACCATAAGCTGCACATGTAGACCCTTTTTGATCAATTGGTCTAATAATTGCCTCGGCCCGAGATTTTCTTATGCCTTCAATATTTTCTGAATCAATCATTAAAATTCGAGTTTTCTGTTCGTCTAAAAATAAAAACTCTTCTGTCTCTATCGCCTGATTGACCATGCGACCAAGAAAGATCGCTTCTTTCGTTATTCTATTGGAAATGAAAGTTAATTTAACTTTTGAACCGATTCCCAATGGGAAGTTTAGATGTTCTTTAAGAGTAATGATCTCCACTTTAACTGACTCAGCTTGAGCAACATTAAAAACGAAAAAACCAATAGCAAAAAGTAATGAGATCGCTTTCATCATAACTTCCTTAGAAAAAAATTACGAAATAATTCTTCCAACAAGGTCGTAATCTAAAACTTCAGTGATTTCAACCTTCACTAAATCTCCGGCCTTCGCCATGCCATCATTGATGATAACTTTCCCATCAATGTCTGGAGCTTGACCTGAGTGCCGTCCTTGCAATAGGAGTTCTGTTTCTTCATGAGGCCCTTCAACGAGGACCTCAATCACTTTTCCTAAGTATTCTTGATTTAATTCACGAGCAATTTCTTTTTGAGCTTCATAAAGCTTTTCAAAACGCTCATCAATAACTTCTTGCGGGACTTTATTTTTGAGTCGTACGGCAGGTGTACCTTCCTCATCAGAGTATTTAAAGACCCCAAGATGATTAAAACGTGCCGTTTTAATTCCATTAAGAAGTGCTTCAAAGTCTTCCTCAGTCTCGCCTGGGAATCCTACTATGATTGAAGTTCTTAAAACGATTCCAGGGATTTTATCACGTAGGGTTTTAATTTTTTGGTGAATCACTTCTTCAGTTACTCTACGATTCATCCTCTTAAGTACGCCATCAGCAAAATGCTGAACAGGCATATCCAAATATTTTGTAATCTTCGTTGATTTCGCCATAAGATCCATCACGTCTTCAGTCAAATCATCTGGATAAAAGTAAAAGACCCTGACCCAGTCTATGCCCTGAACTTTTTCTAGTCTTGAGAGAAGTTCATAAATCATAGGATTTTTTCCATCTTTTTTTCCACCACCTTCAAGATCGACGCCATAATCAGAGAAGTCTTGAGAGATGAGGTTTAATTCACGAACCCCAGTAGAGGCGAGCTGCTCAGCTTCCTTAACAAGTGAATCAATTGTACGAGAGCGAAGTTTTCCACGAAGTGTAGGAATAATACAGAAAGTACAATTTCGATTACATCCCTCTGAAATTTTTAACCAGGCCATATAAAAGGGAGACGTATTTAATCGAGGATCAAATTCCGTGTGAATAAAACGAGGAATTTCAACGAAAGATTTTTTTTCAAGCTTTCCTTCTTCCATCGCTTTGAGAAGAGGCACAATCTTATGATACTCACCGGTACCGATGAACATATCAATTTCAGGCATTTCATTTTCTAATTCATTTGAGTATCTCTGGGCCATACAACCTGACATCACAAGGGCCTGGCACTTTCCATCTTCTTTGTAAGTAGCAAGATCTAGAACTGTTTCAATGGATTCAACCTTTGCGGCTTCGACGAACGAACAGGTATTAACAATAATTACTTCCGCGTCCTGTGGTTCCTGAGCAATTTTAAATCCATCTAGCTTTAAGTGTCCCAGCATGACTTGGGAGTCGACTAAGTTTTTTGAACACCCTAATGATGTAAAATAGAGGGATTTTTCTTGAAATTTCTTTGGCTCTAAATTCATAAAACACACCTGTAATTAAATTTTTTTTGGTTCTAAAGGAATAGGCGGGAAAAGTCATTCTCAAGTGGTCTCCACTCTGTAAAAATGCCACACTTTCAGCATTGGCGCGAGGCGGCAACCCAAAATAATACGACTTCCAGCTGCTCCGTTTGCCCCTAGGTTAATTTGCAAGTGGGGAGGAAAATTTTTTCTGGGTAAGTAGAATTTACTGCTTCTACAATATAATAAGAGACATTAAGCATGTTTTTATCTATCAAAGAAGAGTATGGGTTACATTAGACGAGAGTTTGCAAAAGTGAGACCGCATTTCGGTAAGATCAAAAAGATCGTAATGTTAACTATTGCCTCTTTTTTCATTGGAAGCTTTCTTTTAGTGTCCGCTTATCGGTGGTTACCAGTTTATGCAACCCCACTCGTTATTTTAAGAACTATTGAATATGCGCTTGAAGGTAAATGGGTCCCTATCAATAAAGACTGGGTTTCAATAGACGATATCTCTCCCCACTTACAAAGGGCCGTCATTGCCTCGGAGGATCCAAAGTTTCTCTCTCACAATGGGTTTGACTTTGAGGCCATCGCTAAGGCAATCGATGCCAATAAAAGACGAAAAGTGAAAATGGGCGCCTCTACTATCTCTCAACAAACGGCTAAAAATGTTTTCCTTTATCCTTCAAGAACTTACTTAAGAAAAGGTTTAGAGGCCTATTTTACAGTTCTGATTGAAATGCTTTGGGACAAAAGACGAATTCTCGAGGTTTATCTTAATGTTATTGAACTTGGTCCAGGCATTTATGGAGCAGAAGCTGCTGCCGTTCATTTCTGGAAAAAACCATCTAGTAAACTTACTCTTGGCGAAGCCCAATTATTTGCGGCCATTCTGCCAAATCCACGTCGATGGAATCCTAAACGCCCTACAAATTTTGTTCTAAGGCGCCGTAATTTTATCCGCCGAAATCTAGTTCTTTTGGGGCAATCTTATTTTAGACCTTTAAGCGACAGCTAAGCTGTAATTACTTCACGCCTATCTACAATCAAAAATGGTTCTCTGGTACTTATTCTGAATGAAAAATCTTTTAATCATCTTATGTTTTGTATTCACTTTTAAAGTCTCGGCTGATTGCCGTCCTATGATTGAAAGAGATTTGACCAAACGTATAAGTAAACTAGAGCGTGTAGACCATATTGGAAAAGTGACGACAGGAAGTGCATTCCTTGTGGTGGGTGGTTTCTATGGAGTGATGGGTGTTTATTTACTAGGTCCTCTTTGGGCCGGAGCAATTGTTGGAGCAACGTTCGGCACAGTGGCTGCTGTTCCTGTTGGAACGATCTTTGTTGTTCACCACCAAATCCAGAAAAAGCTGATTGCCAATCGGGGAAAATTACTTTCAATCATCAATGAAGGTGAAGAACTTGAAATTCTTCTGGAGAAAATTATAGATAAGAGACCAGATTTATCCAAAGAAAGGATTCTAAGTGATATACATTTTCTTAACGAAACCAATAAACTCTGCGATGGAACAGTTTCGAAATCAAATCGTTTCATACCTACTAAAAAGATAATAGCATCTCCTAATGATATCCTCAGATGGTTTACTCATCTTTCTTCTGAACAAATTCACTTAAATTAAGAGTTTTGAATTTTTTACAATTTTAAATCATTTTCTCCACAAAAAACTAATTTGTCTTACAATACGGCCCATGCGATTTATATGCTTTCTCCTATTATTCACATCAATGAACTCCTTTGCCTCGAGCGAAGCCAATTGTTATCTTGTGGATGGGATTTATAAAAATAGTTCCAAAAACTTACGTGAACTTAAATTTTCAACCCTCGTCGATGTCTTTACTCTCACCAATGCAAATACTCTATCAATGAATCTGGATGGAGAAGATTTACAACTCATAAGAACAAACTTAATAACGAATCGCTTTCCTCGAATGATTTATCGTACGAAAAAGAAAAATAAAGTCATGAAAACAGTCTTTATCATGCTCGACAGATCTCCAAAGAAGATATCCGACACAAAAGAATTTTACGGAAACATGATTATTCCAAAAAGTCTCGATACTGAAGATGAACAAGAAGTGATGACTGGAAATAGTCTCGTTTATAATTTTTATTGCCGATTCTAATCTTTTAAGTAGAAGCACCCTACAGATTGTTTATTTCTTAACGAAGCATTCAAGACCATAAAAGCGACTTCTACTCCATTTCTTAGTCCTATCAGTTCATCATGCAATTGAGCATTCTTATAGAACTTAGAAATTTCGTCCTGGAGTTCAATGAACATCGCGCGTGCTCTATTCAATCGATTTTTGGATCGAGATAGGCCGACATAATTCCACATGGTTTGTCGCAAAGTCATTTGATCCTGAGTGATGAGAGCAAGATCGATATCCTCATGGCCCAAGCTCCAGCCTTTGATCTTGTTCAGATCGTAATCTTTCACATCTTGAACATAAGTAAGAATATCTTCAGCAGCAATATAGCCCCAAGTGAGGCCCTCTAAAAGTGAAGTTGATGCTAAACGATTCGCTCCATGCAAACCAGTACAGGCAACTTCTCCCACGGCGTAGAGACGCTTTAGGTTTGTTCGACCTTTAAGATCTGTCTTTACACCACCACAAGTATAATGAGCAGCGGGAACCACTGGTATGGGTCCTTTGGTCATATCTACTTTGTTTTCCATACAATAGGCATTTATGGTGGGGAATCTCTGTCTCAGATACTCCTCATTTTTTTGAGAAATATCGAGATAAACGCAATCCTCTTTTTCTGAAATCATTTCCTCTAAGATGGCCCTCGCGACAATATCTCGTGGAGCAAGCTCAGCATCTGGGTGATACTTCTTCATAAAAGCTTCACCTTTAGAATTTATAAGCCTTCCACCCTCGCCTCGAACTGCTTCAGAGATCAAAAAACGTCTATGCGAGGAGCGATTATAAAATGTCGTTGGATGGAATTGAATGAATTCCATATTTGTAACATAAGCTCCTGCCCTGTGGGCCATCGCATGTCCATCACCTCTTGCTCCCTCAGCATTTGAATGGTGAAGATAGAGAGCTCCAACACCACCAGTTGCAAGGATCGTGATCTTAGATAAAACTTTTCTTACTTCTTTATTATTTTGATCAAGTAGATAGGCACCCAAAACTTGATTTTCCTCATACCGCTGAGTGATATCTACGCCATGATGATTTGGGGTAATAAGATCAATCGCCGTGTGCGATGTTAGAAACGTCACATTGGGAAATTTATTTTCATTCGATAGGAAATTTAAAAGAGAGATCTGAATGGCCTTACCAGTCATATCTCCATTATAAATAATACGATCTCTCGAGTGAGCAGCTTCCTTCGTGAAAAGAAGTTCCCCCTCAGCATCTTTTGCAAAATCTGTGTGGGACTTATGAATTAAAACCTCATCAATAATTTCAGCCGAACGAGTCGTAAGAATCTTCGCTGCTTCTTCGTTAGAAGTGAAAGCAGAGGCCTTCATAATATCTTTAATGAGATCTTCCTGATCATTATGATCTTTTGGACTATAAATAATACCACCCTGTGCCCAAAATGTATTAGTGATTTCAGGTCGCTTCTCTCGGGTTACGATGGTGATATTGAGTTTTTTTTCTGCAAGCTTAATGGCTGCCGACAGACCAGCAATACCAGAACCAATAATCAGTACATCCGTATTAAAATCTTTCATAGAACCTTAAATTTCAAAGAGAGATCTACTCGTGGAGCGGAATAAGTGAGAGACCCCATACTTAAGGCATCAACACCTTCAAAAAGATAATTCGACATTGTTTCTAAATTAATTCCACCAGACACCTCATAGGTCATGCCAGGCTTCTTTAATTTTATCGCTTCTTTAATGGTCTCTACTTCAAAGTTATCTAACATCACGTGGACACAACCAAGAGCAATGGCCTCTTTGAGTTCTGATAGAGAATGAATTTCAACGATCATGTTATTATAAAAGGCACCCTGATTAAGAAAAAAATCCCAAGCGGCTTTAAGCCCACCCAAGGCAGCTTTATGATTATCCTTAATCATCCAAGAATCGGTCTGACCGAAACGATGGTTATGTCCTCCACCTACCCTAACAGCGTATTTTTCTAGAGAACGAAGACCTGGAGTTGTTTTTCTTGTATCAAGAATTTTAACACCCTTATTTTTTGCTATTTGAACATGCTTATCAGTCCAGGTTGCAATTGAACTCGCATGCTGAAGAAGATTCAGGGCGAGCCGTTCTCCAGTGACAGCTATATTAAAAGGTACTGGCTCTGGTAGCTCAATCGTCTGAACTTGTAACATCTTACCTTCAAATTCATTCAAGCTAGACAGGTTCGCTTCACATCCAAGAGCAAGAAAAGTTGCTTGAAAATAATCTGAACCTGCAAAAAGAAGAGGGGACTTCACTTTAAGTGAAAGCTTAACCGGATGCTTAGGTAGCGATCGGGTGTAGTGAAAATTTCTCGTGAGATCATCTTCCTTAAGCCAATTCTCAATCTCAGGAAGTAGGCTCTTTATACTCATGTCCATCGTTTCACCTAAGTATCCCAAGAACTCGTATCCTGCAAGGGAATCCCTTTTGCACTCCGCAAAATTCTTCTTGTACTATCTTAGACTTAGCTTTGAATTTATGGGCCCAATTCTTGCTAAAGATTCATAATGAAAAGAACGTGGCCACTCATCATATTTACCGTCTCCTTTGGCCTGATGCTGGTTCAAAAATCACATGAGACACGACTTCTAAGTGCTTTTTACAAACAAGATCGGGTCATAAAGCTTAAAAACTTTGAAGAGGCGAGATCAGTGGTTCCCAAAAGCGATTTGGATTACCTGAAGCTTTGGGAGTCTGTGCTCACTGGTCGATCGGCACCCGTTTCTAAAATCTTAAAGGAAAAATATAAAGATCTTGGACTTAATCATGTTTTTACTCCTTCGGGTTTTCATCTGAGTGCCGTTCTTTCACCGATAATGAAACTGATTAAAAATCCACGATATGAATTAATCATTCTCTCCTTCATTGGAATTGCACTTACTTTTCTACCAGGATTTGCAGCACTTAAAAGGATGCTTCTCATTAGAGGTCAGCAGAAGATTTTTGGACGGCATGAAGGATTTATCATCGCTCTTCTATTGGATATTTTATGGGGAAGCTTCCAGGAAAGTACACTGAGCTTTACTTACAGTTTTCTCTTCTTGGGGATTATCTACTCAGGTTTTGAAGGCCTCGTTCTTGTGCTTTATTTTTTCTTCGGCCAAGTCATGATCGCCTTTTTTCAAGAAAGCGATATTTCACCACTCCTACTTATTTTCTCCCCTCTATTAAACCTTCTCTTTACTATTCTTATGCCTCTTCTCCTCCTACTCGCAATTCCTCTATGGGGTTGGCAGTTGAAGATAGGAATCTTTTTACTCAAGCAAACTCAAGGTATTGTCGACATCTGCGCCAATGTTGCGATGTCATTTCCAACGATAGAAATAAATATCGTTTGTATCAGCATGATTCTTTTTCTTTTACAAAAAAGATGGAAGACTCTCATCGTATTGGGTCTTTTATTTTGTCATGAACTCAATCAAGATCACCTGAGGGCCCCAGGATTTTCAAGAAATGAATTTCATCCACGAGGTGAGATAATTATCACTCATTTTAGGGAAGATCATATTAATGTGATTTTTTCAGATGGAAGATGCCGAATGAAATTAGTGAAGGGCTTTTGGTGGGAAAACTGCTCCCCCCGAAGGAGGAGCAGTCGAAAAAAAATTAAGAAACTTTCATATCCTTCATGAGAGCTGCGAATGTTTTTTCTTCGCGAATAGCGTACATAAGGTTGCGCTTAACATTCTCATTTGATTTATAAAACTTTGTGATCTCTTCTTTTTTCATCCCAGATTGAGAAACCATTTCATTGATTTTCACATCGAGATCAGCTTCAGTTGATTCGATGTTATATTTCTTTGCTAGTTTATCTAAGATGAGGCCTGAACGAACTTGGAAAAGAGCTTTTTGAGTTACATCCGCATCCCAACGCTCGAAATAAAGGCCAATCATTTGATCATTAAATCCTTGCTGCTTTAAATTACGAGAAAGCTCTTCTTTAACAGATTGCTTTTGATCCTCAACAAGTGCAGTTGGCACATCAAATTGATTTTCAGAAATAAGCTTCTCAAGAATTTCTTGCTGAAGTTTTGTTTGAACTTCACGCTTCTTCTGAGTCGCCATTCTTTCTTTGTTTTTTGTCGTAAAATCAGCAACTGACTCAAAACCAAATTCTTTTGCTAAATCATCTGTAAAATCCGGAAGTATTTTAGTTTTAATTTCAAGAAGCTCTACGTGAAAAGTCACTGGAGCATTCTTTAACGACTCCTCATGGTATTCAGCTGGAAAAGTGACTTTTACGTCTTTCTTTTCGCCTTTCTTTAAACCAATCATGCCATCTTCAAAACCTGGAATAAACTGACCAGAACCGATTTCAAGCATGTACTCTTGAGCTTTCATATTCTCTGGCTTAGAACCATCAGCTTTTTCGCCTTCGAAATTGAAAACAGCAAAATCACCTTTCTTTAATGTGTGAGCAGCATCTTTCACTTCTACAATTTCAGCTTTATTTGAAAGATAATTCTTCTTAAGAGTTTCAAAATCTTCATCCGAAACGGTCTCAGAATCTTTCTTGAAGGCGAACTTTGAATAATCTTTTAATTCGATTTCAGGAATAATTTCTACAGTTGCTTCGAAAGCAACATTTTTTCCTGATTCATATTTAGTATTTCCAAATTGAGGGTAACCAACAGCACGAAGATTTTCTTTCTTCACAGCTTGGTAATATTGATCCGAAATGAAACGATATAGAGCATCGTTCTCAACTTGTGGCCCAAATAGTTTTTGAACCATCTCTAAAGGAGCTTTACCTTTACGAAATCCTTTAAGGTTTGAGCTTGCCTGTTTTGCTATTAGTGCTTCTTTGATTTCTTTCGATAGATCAACCTTCTCAAAGTTGAAGACTAATTTCTTCGTGCAGCTGTTAACATTTTCAATGATGTAAGACATAAAATCTCTCTTGTTTCCGAGTGAAAAATTTGAATTAGTGTTTTTAACATAAAGCCTGAAATTGTCAAAGATTTCAGTAATTGACGCGCACCATATAGAGGCCCTCAGGTGGGGCCACTGGACCTAACCTTTGAACCTTATTGGGACCCAAAGCGAGCTTTAGATCTTCCAGAGTGATTTTTCCTCTTCCTATGTTCCAAAGGGCACCCACGAGAAGCCTTACCATCTGCTTTAAAAATCCATTTCCAACGATTCTAAAAACATAGTGAGTTGGGAGCATCCACTCCCCTTGCGGAATTTCCAAGATCTCACACTCAAAAATCTCACGAATATTGTGGGAAACCTCAGTGCCTTCACAGTAAAAATTTGTGAAGTCATGGGTTCCGATGAGAATTTTACAGGCCTCGCGCATGGTCTCTATTTTGAGTTCAAAGGGATGATTATGAATGAGATCATTTTGAAAGGCGGTGAAAGTTCGATTACACGTGAATCGGTAATGATATTCTTTGGATTTGGCGTGTATCGTTGGAAAAAACTCTTCATCTGAAACTTCGCAAGAAATCACCCGAATATCATCTGGTAGATTCACATTGAGAGCTTTAAGTAGATTTTCTGGAGCAATTTTGAGTTCAATTCCTATCTTGGCAACTTGCCCAAGTGCATGAACTCCGGCATCTGTTCGACCGGCACCCATGCTTTTTACTTCTTCCGATTTTGAAATCACTCTAAGAGCTTTATTCAACTCCCCTTGAACGGTTAAACCTGCTTCATCAGGCTGGACTTGCCATCCTAAATAGCGAGTTCCTTTATATTGAAGAGTCAGGCGATAGTAGTGAATCACTTAGCTTCTATTTCTGGCTCTTCGGACCAATCAAAAATATGCTCAAACTTCTTCAAATGAGTCATCCAATAAATGAGGGAAGCGACAACATAGAAGGTAATAATGACTGGAATCATGATCTCTTCATAGATAAAAAGGGATGCCATAATCATGAAAATAACCATGAGAACTTGCTTCTTGTGATTTTTTACCCACTCAGATTTTTTAAAACTAGGAAATGGTATATTGGAGATCATAAGAGCTGCATAAAAGAGAAGATAGCCCACTGTAAAAGGTTTAACGTTTTCAATTTCTGGAAAATTAATAGCTAGAAATATTAAACTAATTGCAGCAGTGGCACCTCCAGGAATAGGTAATCCCTGAAAGTAATCGGATTTATTTTTATCGATGTTTGCGTTAAACCGAGCAAGTCTCAGCGCCCCACAAAGCATAAAGAAAAAGCAGGCAACCATTCCTGGTCTTCCAGTATCTTTAAGAAAACGAAAGTAGTACACAATCGCTGGAGAAACACCGAAAGAAACAAGATCACTTAATGAGTCGAATTGTTCGCCAAAAGCAGACTGAGTATTAGTCATGCGAGCAATACGTCCATCAACACTATCAAAAATGGCCCCAAGAACAATAAACATGCAGGCCTTGTAGAACTCTCCATGAAAAGCAAAAAGAATCGCAATGAATCCACATGCCATATTAAGGGCAGTAAATGTATTGGGGATAAAATAAGCAAGACGACGACTTTCAAGTGGCATATTTAAACCTTAGGTTGATCTTTTATTGCTGCAATGACGGTCTGACCAGGTACAACCGTTTCATTTTCAAAAACTAGGACATCGCTATTGGCCGGGAGATAGATTAGCAGAGTCCCACCAAAAGGATAATACCCAAAACAAGCTCCTGCTCGTCCTCTGTCACCAGATTTCAACCATATAGTAGGACGAATTCCAGAACTACAATCAATGAAACGCATCAATGTTTGAAGTCTATTCTTGGACATGAGGGTTAAGTCCGTATGGGCCAGTTCATCAACAGGACCATAAAAAAAATGAGTCTCTGATTCTCGATTTAATTTCTTGCCTTTCGTTGCTCTAAGAAAAGTCACCTCTCCGGCCGTTGGGAGATAGAGTCCTTTTTCATCCCAAAATGAAATAGCAATCCTGATTTCATGACAAGGGGAAGGGTAATCCATGCTTGCCACCGAGTGCCGAATCGAAGCAACTCTTCCGTAAACCGGAGTGAGATAAATCTCACCATCATTCTTAATTGTGTCTCGATAGGGAATCGAAGTTCTTCTAAAAAGAAAAAGAATAAATGAGCCAATAAGGAGAACAGGTACTTCTATAAGAAGTGGCCACTTAAAAAAAGCATATGTCATCAATGCTAATAAAGAATAAGTAATTTCAGTCGGCAGAAAAAAAAATCGACTCATGGATTAACCTTGAATTCATCCTCTGGAGCTCGAAAATAAAATGGCTCTTTTTTCACACCTTTTAAGACTTCAGAAAAAATTTGAAGCGAATGCTTTTGGATGAGCTCACTTGTATGCTCTGCCCCCATTAAAAAAGGAGAAGAGTGTTGATCCAGAGATGCCTCTGAGTGGATAAAGAAACGCCCTGATTTAAGGTGTTTTTCAATTTCATTCACGCCAATTAGTTTTTGATCCGTCTGTTCATTCTGCCACTGATGAATAAAATATTCACCCCTATAAGCTTTCGTAAACCATATTCCGGATTCGATGCCACACCACTTTGGAATATCATGACTGTAGAATGAATATTGCTTAATTCCAAAAAAGTGAAAGACGTCAGAAAGTCCCTCTGAGAGTCTGAGTCCTGTATAAAACCCAGGACCGTTCACGGTTAAAATACCTTTAAGGTTCTTAACACTTAAATGATTTGATTCTAACAACTGATAGGACTCTAATTGAATGATCGCGGATGCTTTTTGACCTTTAATTTTTTTAAACCCAAGCCACTTCAAGTCTTCATCAAGAAGACCGATATTTAAATCATATGTAGAATCAATAAATAAATAGCTCAAAACTTAAAACAATTTCGAAATGTCATTAAACAATGCTACAAAAATTAAAAAGAATAAAATAGAGACTCCAAACTTTTGAGCAATTTCAAGCTTTCTTCTAGAAAGAGGACCACCATTGATTGTCTCAAAAATTAAAAACATGATGTGACCACCATCAAGAACAGGTATTGGGAAAAGATTGATTACTCCCAAATTGATACTAATAATCGCCATCAGCCTGAAAAACATGGAAAGACTAATATTGAAAGAATCAGAAGCAACCTTCCCTATCGCAAGCGGTCCACCAATATTATTCAGTGAAACTTCTCTTGTGATCAGTTTTTTATAACCACTAAACGTTTTAACCACTCCATCCCAAGTTCTAGTAAAAGCCCCAAGAATGGCCTCACCAATATTGTCAGACTTCACAACGATTAGTTTCGGCTGAACATATTCAACTGCACTTTCGATCCCGATAATCTTGGTTTTCTTCTTTTCGATTTCTTTGATCTCAGGAGTAATCTTTTTCCCAACTAATTTTCCAGCGGTCAAAATCATCACATCCACTTCCTTGCCATCGGGAAGAAGTTGAAGGCCTTGTCTAAGATCTTCAAAACTCTGAAGTTTTTTTCCATTCACTTCGACAAGAATATCACCCTTCTTAATTTGTGCCTTATCTGCAGGTGAAGACATAACGACATTTCTGACAGAAAGATCTATTGGATAAAATTCGAGGCTTTTCAAAAGTTCAGTTAATGATTGATTGGGACTAGAATTTATTTCAGACTCAGAATTCAGATCAACTGAAAGCTTTCCATCCTTATCTAAAAGTTTGTAGAGAAAAGCTTTGCCTAAGAAACCCGAATTAACCTCGTCAATAGAGAATGAAATTTCGGCAGGCTTTTGAACAAGACTCACTAAAAATTTCTCGCCACTCTTATTCACAAAAATTGGTTTTTTTACCAAGGATACGAGCTCAACAAATTGATTAATAAATGCTTCAAAACCCATATTGATGGGTAGGTCTATCTTTTCGCCATTTCTCTGAACAATAATCTTCTCAACAGAAGAGCTTTTAATATTTAAGTCATCAAAACTTAATATTTTCTCATCATTAATACCGACAATCACATCACCGGTTCTTAATCCTTTATCAAAGAGAACGGATTTTTCAGCAACGATTCCGATTTTGGTTTCAGGAACTCTCTCACCACCGGCCAAAAGTCCCACGTATAAGAAATAGGCGAGAATAAGATTCGCAAGTGGACCACCAAAAACAATCCAGAATCTAGCAAACTTGGATTTATGATTAAAAGCGACTTTTTTTTCTTCGTCACTTAATGCAATTTCGGAAAAAGGGTCATCTCCAAACATTTTGACATATCCACCTAAGGGGATGATCGATAAAGCGTATTCGGTTCCCTTATGAACATATTTAAATATCTTTGGTCCAAACCCTATGGAAAAAACCTCAACTTTGACTCCAAAGAAGCGAGCAAAGAAAAAATGTCCTAACTCATGAAAAAAAATGAGTGGTCCAAGAAAAACAACAAAAATGAGAACTTTTTCTAACATACAATATTCCTTAGCGGAAATTCGCCATCAGATAGAAAGCATAAAGAGGAGCTACAAACATCAAGCTATCAACTCGATCGTAAACTCCACCATGGCCAGGTATTAAGGATGAGCTATCTTTAATATCAAATTGCCTTTTTAGCTTTGACTGAGCGAGGTCCCCAATTTGAGAGCAACAAGCTACAATTACAAAAAAGAAAATGAGAAAAGGATGAACTTTTTCAACAAAATAATTCCAATACAAACTTGTGGCCAAGACTGAAAAGAAAACTCCTCCAATCAACCCCTCCACTGTCTTCTTTGGGCTGACAGCTTCCCAAAGCTTGTGTTTACCAAACTTTTTACCTGTAAAATAAGCAGCCGTATCCACCATGAAATTTAATATCATCAGTCCAATGAATAAAATGATCCAGTTTTGAAAATGAACGATATAGGAAAGACAAATCATTGGAACGAGAACAAAGAATCCCGCTCCCCATGAAGTTGCTTTAAAGATTTTAAGAAGAAGTTCTGATTTTTTATATACGACAAAAAGATAAAACAAAAGAAGCAAGTTCAATACGATTCCAGCGGAGATCCAGAAACTAAATGAAGACTGGCTAATCTGATAAAAATTAAAAAAGGCATAACAACCAATATAAATAATTTGGGCGAGAAGATACCTTTTAGAGAAACGACTTTGATCATAAAAGTTTGTGATAATTTCATCAATTGTGAATAAACCAATTAATCCGATAGCAACCAAACTCGCCTTCGGTCCGAGGTAGAGACATAATCCCATCAGAATTAAAAGAACAACTCCAGAAATAATTCGTGTCATGTTATTAGACATTAATGCTTGGCCCTTTCAACAAAAGCAGTTTTGTGATTTTCAGCTTTTTCGATTGAATCACCCAAATCACCCTGATGGCTCACATTTCCAAAACGTCTTTCGCGACAAGAAACATGCTCTATAATTTTCTTGAACTCTCGAGGTGTAAAATCTGGCCATTTTGTTGGAGTAAAATACAATTCAGCATAGGCCATTTGCCAGATGAGAAAATTTGAAATTCTCTGCTCTCCGCCAGTGCGGATCATAAGATCCACATCTCCTGTTTCTGGCCTATACATTAGGCCATTCAGATCAGACTCAGTTAAGAGTTTATCAGGATGACTTAGTTGAAAGGAATTTACTGCTCTTACGATTTCAGAACGACCACCATAATTGAAAGCAAAAGTGAGTTTTAAACCAGTCGCATTCTTTGTCAGTTCTTCCATTTCATTTATTAAGGAGATCGTTTCATAAGGTAATGACTGAGTTTCTCCAATAACTTTAAATTTAATGTTATTATCTAGAATTCTTCCTTTCTCTTTAATAAGAAACTTCTTTAAGAGTTTAAAAAGAGAAGAGACTTCCTCAAGTGGTCTTGACCAGTTCTCTGTCGAAAATGCATATAGGGTAAGTGCTGCTAAACCAATATCATCTGCAGATTTCACAATATCGGAAACAACACTAGAGCCACGAACATGTCCCCAGATACGAGGTCTGAATCGCTTCTTTGCCCAGCGACCATTTCCATCCATAATAATGGCAACATGTTTAATCTTCGACATAAAAGCCTTAAACCGTTAAAAGCTCTTTTTCTTTTGCTTCAACGACTTTATCAACTTCCTTAATGAAGTTATCTGTAATTTTCTGAATCTCATCCTGAATTTTTTTAGATTCATCTTCAGAAACTTTCTTATCTTTTTCAGCTGCTTTAACTTTATCGTTTTGATCTCGACGAATATTTCGAATGGCAACTTTCGTATCTTCCCCAATTTTCTTAACGTCCTTTACAAAAGCTTTACGCTTATCTTCAGTGAGCGCCGGAAAAGAAATTCGGATAAAGTTTCCATCATTTCCTGGTGTTAATCCAATATTGGCAGCAAGAATTGCTTTTTCAATCGCCGGAATTGCCGTTTTATCAAAAGGCTGAATTTGAAGAAGACGTGCTTCAGGTGTCGAAATCTGGCCCAAGTTTTTTATCGGTGTTGGAGTCCCATAGTAGTCTGCAGAAATCCCATCGAGAACCGATGCCGTTGCACGACCAGTTCTTACTTTCGACATTTGGTTTTGAAGCGACTTAATCGCTTTATTCATATGATCATCAAGTATAGGCTTTAGCTCTTTCATCATAACCTAATCTCCTTACGCTTTTTTAGTAACAACTGTTCCAATATTTTCACCGTTAACAACTCTTGCGATATTTCCGCTTTCAAACATGTTGAAGACGACAATATCCATATCGTTATCCATACATAATGTGATGGCAGTCGAATCCATCACTTTTAAATCTTTATTTAGAACATCAATGTATGAGAGTTTTTCAAATTTCTTTGCATCTTTATGCTTCATTGGATCTTTATCGTAGATTCCATCAACTTTTGTCGCTTTCATAATTACTTCAGCATGAATTTCGTTCGCACGAAGAGCTGCTGTTGTATCTGTGGTGAAGTATGGATTTCCTGTACCGGCTGCAAAAATCACAACTCGTTTTTTCTCGAGGTGGCGAACAGCACGACGACGAATATATGGCTCTGCCACTTCTTGCATTGCAATTGCTGAAAGCACTCTTGTGTATACATCTTTTCTTTCAAGCGCATCTTGGAGCGCCAGAGAATTAATGACTGTCGCCATCATTCCCATATAGTCAGAAGTCGCACGATCCATTCCCGAAGTTGCACCAGCAACACCACGGTGAATGTTTCCCCCTCCAACTACGATTGCTATCTCACAACCAGTCTGATGAAGTGATTTAATTTCGGAACTTATTTTTTCTAGAATTTCTCCAGAGATTCCTGAGCCCTGATCACCAGCGAGGGCCTCGCCTGATAATTTTATAAGAACACGATTATATTTCATGAGACCCTTTAAAAAGGAAAAGGGGACTTTGAAGTCCCCTTTTCTTGAATCTTATTTGGGATTAATTGTTCCCAGTAATTTTTGCAATTTCTTCTGCGAAGTTTTCTGACTTCTTCTCGATACCTTCACCAAGGTTCAGTTTTACAAACTTGGTAACTTTGATAGTTGCTCCTGTTTCTTTTGCAACTTTTTCAATTAATTTACCAACTGTAGTGTCTGGATCTTTAACAAAAGACTGCTCATAAAGACAAACTTCAGAAGCAAGCTTATTAAGTTTACCTTTAACGATGTTTGGAATCATCGCTTCTGGCTTACCTTGCTCTTTTAATTGAGCAGCGTAGATCTCTGCTTCTTTTGCTTTATAAGTTTCATCAATCTCTCCAGCATTTAAAAACTTTGGATCAGCTGCAGCGATTTGCATACAAAGATCTTTTACAAGATCTTTAAATGCATCATTTGTATTGATGTCTTTGTCTGTTTCTACACGAGTGAGCACACCGATTTTACCAGAGTGAACGTATGAACCAATCATTCCGTTACCATCTAATTTTACAACGGCTACTCGACGTAGGTCGATTTTTTCACCAATCTTAATCGTAAGTTCAGAAACGTTATCTTTAACAGTTAATCCGTTAGCGATTTTAGCGTTTAGAAGCTCTTCAATTGTAGTTAGGTTTGCATCGACAGCAACGTTAGCTGCTGTGTTAGCAAAAGCTTGGAACGCATCATTTTTTGCAACGAAATCTGTTTCACAATTTACTTCTACAAGGGCAGCAAGTTTGCCTTTAACGTTAGCAGCAATCATACCTTCTGCAGCAACACGAGATTGCTTTTTAGCAGCGGCTGCAAGGCCTTTTGCTCGAAGATAATCAACGGCTTTCTGGAAATCTCCAGTTTCGTCTAAAGCTTTTTTACAATCCATCATCCCCGCACCAGTTGTTTCACGAAGATTTTTTACGTCTAGAGCTGTATAGGCCATGGTCGTTATCCTTTATAAATTTTTAAAAAAATTATTCCGCGTCCTCTTCACCTTGAAGATCGATATCCTTTTCGTACTTAGCAAGGATTTCTGATTCAAGATCAAGATCACGATTTTGGTCTTCACCAGAATCTTTACGAGCTTTTGATCCACCTTCAACGATTGCGTTCGAGAAGTAGTCTAGGAAAAGTGTAATTGATTTTAGAGCATCATCGTTTCCAGGAACAACGTACTCAATTCCAGTAGGATCACAGTTTGTATCAGTAACTGCAACAACAGGAATTCCAAGAACATTCGCTTCTTTAACAGCAATGTGCTCATTGTTAGGATCGATGATGAAAATAGCTCCTGGAAGCTTTCTCATATTCTTAATCCCACCAAGATTCTTCTCTAGTTTTTCAACTTCTTTCTCAATGTTTGATTGCTCTTTCTTTGTAAGAAGTTTGAAATCTCCGTTCTCTTTCATTTTTTCTACTTTGCGTAGTTTATCGATTGAGAGAGCGATTGTTTTGTAGTTTGTAAGCATTCCGCCTAGCCAGCGAGAAGTAACATGGTATGCACCACACTCTTCAGCTTTTTTCTTAACCATGTCAGAAGCTTGTCTTTTTGTTCCTACGAAAAGAACGGACTTACCAGACTGTGATGTCTTCTTCAAAAACTCATAAGCTTTTTCAGCAAGAGGAAGTGTTTGTTGAAGATCGATGATGTAGATGCCGTTACGTTCGCCGTAAACATACTTCTTCATCTTTGGATTCCACTTGTGTGTTTGGTGACCGAAGTGGGCGCCGGCCTCAAGCAATTGCTTGACTTGTAACTTAGACATGAGAACTCCTTGGTGGTTAGATCGAATCACTTTGTGCCATCAACTTGATGGACCAACCAATTAAAGTGATTAGATTTCCCCTAGTGGGGATGTAATTATTTGGTCTAGAGTATTTAACATGGTGACTTGTTTAGGGCAAGAGTTTTGAGAGTGAAATCAAGGCTTTGAATATCA
>Ga0164292_10001447_pt1 | contig 19159 bp, 24 predicted proteins | sample GEODES117metaG_FD_111486 | JGI IMG/M metagenome (GOLD analysis project Ga0164292, IMG submission 111486) | Eutrophic lake water microbial communities from Lake Mendota, Wisconsin, USA - GEODES117 metaG | ecosystem: Environmental > Aquatic > Freshwater > Lake | place: USA: Lake Mendota...
ATATCAACAAAGTCTTAGAAGTAAAGTAGTACGCGAAGCTAAATTGAAACTTTCCGTACACCGTGAGCAAGGAACCAAGTCGACGATGTCGATTTTTGAAGTGGCTAACCTGATGGATCAAATTAAAAAAGAAAACGAGGCTTCTGAAATGGAGCAATCGATTTTCTTTGCGATGAGTTTGAATTAAGGTGATGGAATACCTATCTCCAAGGTTCACCAACATATTGTAACATATGTTCTGGGATGTCATTCAAAATAAATTCGTTATCACTTTTCTCAATAGAATAAGCCTCGCGAACCGTTTTGTTTGGGTGAAAAGGAAAGTTGTTTTCGTTTGAACTATTGAGTTCTTCAATGGATTGGTTTAGGTCATCCTCTTCGACATCACCAATATTCATCATTTCTGTTAGCATATACTCAACACAATCCTTTATTTTTTCAAAATCAGTTTCATTGTAAGCATACGGATAATAGTGTTCATCAACTTCATTAAAAATTCTGTAATACATAGCTGTTAGTTTTTATATGTTTTCTACGCTTTTCGGTTTCGCTCCATTTTTTGAGGGGAGTATGCACTCCACTTTTCTGTTTCAAATTTAATAAAACTTGGTTATAAGGTTTTGGTGTAGTCGATTTCCCGGGACGAACGATTTTGGCTATTACTTACATGCTGTTATGGGTTGATGATTCTCAAAAGCCATTTTTTAAAATTAAATTTCATTTTGAGAAAAAATAATTTTCAACTCTCTAATCAAAGTGAAGTATGAAAGGTATTGATATAAGTCTACGAGATAAAGCGAACCTAAACTTCGGAAGGAGTATAAGGAGGAAGAAATAGCAATTATTGGAAAATCGAACGTTTCTTTACCTGCCTTCAGTCTTACTGATGCCGAAAAAAATGTTATTATTACTTTGAAAGAAGCTTTTGGGGATTAATCCAGCGTTTATTTATGCAATGTTTTTCAGACTATCGTCGTTACTATTTGCTAGAAATTATGTATTTTGTGCAAAAAATTATTGCTATGACTGAGATAAAGATAGGAAATCAAATTTGGATGTCTCACAATTTGAATATAGAGAATTTTCAAAATGGAGAAAAGATAACATTGATAAAGTCGGTAAATGATTGGAATGATGCAATCAAAAACAAAATTCCTGCTTGTTGTGATTACAATGATGATTCAAGAAATGGAGATCTTTATGGTAAAATATATAATTGGTTTGCGATTAATGATTCAAGGCTTTTGGCACCTCTTGGATGGGTTATTCCTACGGAAAAAGATTGGGTGCTATTTTCAAATACAATTGGAAATAATGTAGGAAGTAAAATTAAAAATTCAGAATTTTGGGATTCAAATGGAACTGATGATTTTGGCTTTTCTGCATTGCCGGCAGGGTTTCGAGGCGCATTTGGCAACTTTATGGATATTTCTAAACGGACAGGTTGGTGGAGTAGCTCTGAGTTTCAGCCCATGAGTAATAAAGCGTGGTTTGCCAGTTTAGATAATGTAAAAGATGGGGCAAATCCAATGTTAAGAAGTTTCGAAATATTAAAGGCAGATATTCGGATGAGCGGATATTATGTTAGATGTGTTAAAGCAAGTTGAAATTAAAAATTAAAATAAATTGTATTCTAAAGCACTTTCTATTTTTTATTACAACTGGGATTTTGTGGTTAATGAAAATTTGATAACCATTATTAAAGGACATTTTGATGATCCTAACTGCATCAGCTTGGGGGACCTGAGTTTTAAAAATTATAGAGAATGCGTGAAAAATAATGGGTTAATTTTTGAAAATGGCCTATATCTCTTAAAATTTCCTAATTCATTTTATATTGGAAAAGCAACAAGCTGTACGCTTTTAGAGAGATTAGCTAAACATTACGATTCTAGAAAAGTTGGCGGATTTAATGGTCTGTTAAAAAAACTTTGCACTTTTAAATCAAACGAATCTAACCTTGATTTTAATCAAGAAATATTAATGAATGCTAAACTTCTATTAATTCCAATTGATTTAGAAAAATTAAGAATAGCTAATAATATTAAAATGCAAGAAAAAATAATTGAGGCATTGGAAATGGATTTAATAATTTTATTGCGAAAAGTATTTTCAATTTCGGAATTAAATTCAAATAAAAAGGCAAACTTGTCAGGCTTGTATTTTAGTGAATTTAACTAGTTCTATTATTATATAAGCGATGTCCTTTAACTCTTTTGAACTGAAATGTTTTGTATTACATAACTTTCTTTTAGATCTTCATTCCTTAAAATTACGCTGAATTTATTACTTATCCTTATATCATTCGTTACTAACGATTAGAGTTTTCAAGTTTATTTCTTTTTCAATCCCTTTTCAAGGATGGTTTAAGACTAAATCTAATTACGCTTGAGAAATTTTGAATTGAAAAATACATTAATAACTTGGTTATAAGGGTTTGGTGGCTAAAAGCTGACGTTTTAATCTGAATAAATTGTTGTTAGGTGTTTTTTTGCTTGAGAGTAAATGAATGAAATGTCTCCATTTGTAATTCTTGAATCATTTGATTGAAGCTTTCAATACAATCATGATATAAACTTCCGATACGCACAAAACCTTCCATTTCACCGGGAGTAACTTGATAAATTCGCCTAATCAGCGTACTTGCCATATCTGGACCAATCATCTCTTGTATTCGATAATCAATACTGTAGACTAAATTGTATCTCCCCATTTCATCACAACCTAGTGAGATAATACAAAATGGGGTAGAGCATTGAACAATTGTAGATTTAACTCCGGTTTTTTTAGTCATGTCACTTTCAATCCTTCCTCGTAAGTATTCATCATCCAGAAATCCTTGCATTCTATCAATTGTTATTACTAAGTTTTTATATGACTCCCTAAATCGTTTGTTACGATCTTTAATAAAATCAGGAGCTGAGGTTTCATATTGTAAATTATGATTCATATTTTGTTTTACCACTTACTAAAAGTATTTTATGTAATATAATCCTGTTCCGGGTATGCCAAAACTCCAATACTTCCTGCCGTCTGGACTTACTCCAAAACGAAAGCCTAAAAACCCAAAACTCGTTCCAACACCTTTTTTGGAAACTGTAGTTCTGAATGGTCCAAAGTTTTTTGATTTACGCCAACGCCAAGCCATTGTTATTTTTTTAAATATTTTGCTTTGTATTCATTAATTTTTTGTCTGGCTACCGCATCTTGAGCTTCGGCAATTTCCTTCAATAAAGTTCTATTCAATTCTTCCTGAATTGCATTTCTGTCCTTTGCCTGCTTCTCCATCGTTGCCTGTTCCAATTTTCTAAGCTTACTTTGATGCTCAAGGTATTCCTGTTCTCCGTCGGTAAGTGAATTTGCAAAATTTTGCTCCTCTGACCAAAGAGCCAAGTCATAACTCCCAAGTGGTGTTGCTGTTTTAACTATGGTCGGTAATAATTCGACAAGAATGAAAATAACTCGAATCAACCATAGTAGAAGCCATATTGTAAAAGCTTCAGGATTATCTTTGTTTGAATTAATTTCCGTTTGAGTGCTATCATTTTTGCCCGCGTTATCTTTCCAAGTTGCTAAATCTTCTAAAATCATAAATCGAAGAACAAAGCCTTTTTTATTTCTTAATAATGAATCTTGATAATTTCCAATACTGTCTCTTTCTATAATATCTGATTCTATAATTTCATTTATACTTTCAAGTTTCTTTTTATATTTTATACTATCTCTGCTCATATCCATAAACCAGTTTTTCTTATACTTAGCCATTTCAGTTACAAGAGGGGATAAAGAATCTTTTTGAAAGTTTTTTTCCGCGGCTAGATATCTTTTGTAAATATTATTATGAGTTTGATAATTAGGGTCATAAACTGATAATTGGTTTTTTTTAATGAGCGCATTTCGAGTCTTTCTTGAATAATCATTTTCTAACTTAACAGAAATTCTTTTCTTTTCAATCTTAAAATTATCATAATCTTTGGTGTCGGGTTCACTCAATTTCAATTTAGCACAAGCCTTAGCATATTCTATACTATCATTTTCTCTAATTTCATTTTTTCCTTCAGTACTCTGATTTTGTGATTCTAAGACAATCGTTTTCCCCACTTGCTTCTGCTTGTAATTTGTCATATGAATTTCAATATTTTCTTCAAAAATTAATAATTCTAGAGGGATTGAAATTACGAATGCAATTACTAATGCAAGAGTCCCCCGAAGCAAGAATGGCAAAATATAATCATACCATTTTTTTGTTGGTGTTTTCTTTAAGGTCACAACTAGACTTCTGTCAATACTATAAATTAACGCTGCCCACAAAACGCCAAATAGGAGGGAGGCTAGAATATTTTCTGTGAAAAAATAGGCTGCATAGGTGCCTGAAAAGAAAGCCAATAGAGTAGTCATGAAGATAGCCATCCCGATCCCTACATGTTTGTTCCAGTCGGTAGTGCATCTCTCAAGTATGGAAATTTCCGAACCAGCAATCCTCCAGAATAAAATTTGAAAAGAACTTGGGCTCAAATTGTGCTTCTTTTTATTTATTTCTTTCTTACTTGACTTTGCCTTTTGATCTAATCGTTCCATTGATATGTTTTAACTGATTCAATATTCTAATACTTTCGTTATCCAGGATTAAGAATGGAATTAAACAAATAACCTGAAAGAACACAAGTATAATTACACTAAATGTTTGGTACATCCTTTCTGACAAAATCAATTGCTTGAGTTGTCCAAAATCCTCCCAAAAACTTCCAGTCGACGCTCTTCCTAAGTTGAAAATAATCAACTCATCTTTAAAATAATAGAATAAAAAAAATACACCGTTGACAATTGCTATTATTGAAATCATTGCAATCGTAATAATTCTGAAGGGAACTCTATGATTTATGTATAAAAAATAAAATGTTCTAGCAGTAACAGATAAAATTATAATGAGCGCTATGGAGAAATAAATAGAGTTATTTAATTGTCTGCATGCAGCGATCATGGATACGGTTTGAAAAAGCTGAATAGTGAAAACAAGGCTTGTAAACATTCTGAATTTCCTACGAAATTCAGGAATAAAGGATAATTCATCTTCTGAAACAAGATCGTAGATATTACCTGACCAGAATTTCATTTTTTAAGGATTGTATTAAGTATTTCAGTTACTGATAATTTTCTTCTTGGATGAATCATCCGCTCAAATTCAATTGTTGTTTCTTCAAGTAATATTGATTGTAATTCCGGAAGTTTTAAGTCAATTATTGGAATTTGATTTTCTTCAAAAAATGAAGGTATTCTGGTCATTTGAGGAGCATTGTCAACTTCAATTCTAATTGAATCACTTTTAGCATGAAACAAATCATTTTTTGCCTCAAGCCAATAATTTGCTGATTTTACTGGAAAAAATTTGAAATTCTGTTTAGCATCAACTCTTGCTTCCAATCCTTCACTTGATCTTAAAACTATATGTTGTGCATTATCTACATTCCAATTCAATTCATTTTCCAATCCCCTAGGAATTAAAATAGAACTGGAAGAAAACATGTTAAATTCAATCCTCTTAAACACTTTTACTGAAAGCTCTTTTTCTTCTTTTGTGATACCGTCTAAAGCCGTGATAATTAACTTGTATATTGTATGTTCAGCCGGTGAAATACTTTTTTGCCCATTACTCGCAAGGACCTCCATATTGCCTGACCAATGCAATTCTATCCTATCTGAATTTTCAACATTCCAAACTAATTGTGTTTCTTTTCCAAATTCAATTTTTTGTTGCTTGGAACGGAATTCTTTGATTTTTGGAAGTGGAATAATGGTAATACTTAGAGATAGCTCTACTTTTCCAATATCATTTTCAGCTACAATTTTATATGGTGTTTTGGGATTTTTTCTTTCAATATTTCCTTTATGTTCTACCTTTCCAATATTGGATATTGAAACGCTTTTAGCATTCTTAACTTCCCAAAAAAGGGAAAATGCAGTATTCTCCAAGACTTTATCTTTATCTGATTTGAAAGATGAAATCTCCGGTTTTTCTAAAATGATTTGTAATGTTTTAGAATAAGTAGCAATAGGATTGTTTGCCAATAAAGTTATTTCTTCTTTGTTCTTTATATGGTCAATTTCTATCTCTCCTTTTGTTGTATCAAGATTTGTTTCTTCTTTCTTTTTTATTAGAAGTCCACTTTCTGTATTATCTAGTTCCCAAATAATTTTAACCCTACCAAATTTATCAGTAAGGTCATATTTTAGGAGTTTTACAATCGGACGTTTCTCTCCGCATATTTCACATGTTACATCACTGTTTTTATTGATGTGCTCATCATTATTACACCTCCATGAATCTTTCCGCATAAGCCAACCTAATCAGTATTCAACCCTTTAATTCTCAAGCCACTTGGATTATCAGCAATTGGATTTTCTTTTTTATCATCTTTGTCTAATGCAGACTTTAAATTTGAGCTTATTTTAAGCTTAGGTTTAGTCTCAACAGGGCATCCAGAATATTCGGTCGTTTCTTCAATTAGTTCTTTAGCAATATCAGAATGCTTTAGAATATTAAATACTTCTTCAATAGAAGGTCGTTTTTCTTTTTCTTTCTGCAACATTAAACAGAGGAGTTCCTTAAGTTTTATTGTACGCCCGCCACCCTTGATGTTAATTGATGAATGGTCAATAATTGCTTCCCAAGTGTAATTGTATTTTGAATTGAACTTAGGCTTTTCCCCTGTTAGGTATTCAGTAAAAATTATTCCCAAAGCGAAAATATCAGATTGTACAGTTAGTGTTTTTCTATCTTCGTCTGTTTCTCCGGTTTTTATGTATGTAGCCAATTCGGGAGAGTAATACTCTGGAGTCCCAACTACCTCCTCCTTGTTCTCTGGCGGGTATTCCGAAAAATAGCTATTATCAAAATCAATTAATTTGGTGGTATATCCTCCAGTTTTTGTTTGTTTAATTAGAATATTATCCGGTTTCAAGTCTCCGTGTACAATGTTTAAGTCATGCAAAATTTTTAAACTATGAGTCACCGTTTTTAAAATAATTAGAATTTTATCAAGGGGCAGTTTGGAAATATCTTTTGAAGTCAATGAAGCGACGTCTATCTTTTCAGTTATTTTGTAATAGGAGGTTTCTGCTCTGAAAAAATCAACGGCATAAACCAAATTCCCCCCAAAAGCACATTTACTTCCTATAGCATCATTCAGTTTTTTGTGATGGGCCTCAAATGCATCACATCTCTTTTGTCTTCTGGCAATACTTTCAGGACTTCCAGGGGCTCCCTTGACCGGATATCTTGGAGAAAGAAACTCCTTGATAAAATACTCTGTATCCCCTCTCTTGGCGAATGAAATCTTACTCATACCACCAGCAACAATAAAGTCATTGAGTATTCGATAATCTCTTATCATATCCCCTTTTTTCATTGGTCGCTAAATTTGTTATTTGGGTAGTTTTTAATTTTATAACTTTCCCAAAGAGATTTATATAGGTTTTTACGCTCAACTTCCAATTTTGATATTTCAAGTTGTGATTCGTTCTCCTTTGATTTCAATTGAGTAATTTCTGCCTCACTTTTATTGATGTCACTCATATAATCCATATGAAGTTCTTCTAATCGATCACGAAAGAGTTTCTTGATTTCCTCGAATGATTCAGCAGAATTTTGAACATATTTTAAGGCTAGTGAAAAATCATCTCCTGAAATACTTTTCAACTCACTGGTTATTTTTTCTTTCCATTCAATTTCGGAATTAGACGTAAATAAGTTATTTAATAATAGGTGTTCAAAATGCATCGGGGTTGGATAATATCCAAAACAGCCATCGGTAGCCGCTAAAACAAAAAATGGATTCTCTATTTTAGAATTGAGATGATTGATTGTAAAATCATCATCTAGGTGGATCATATTAGATAATGGGGAATCATTACCTATATTTTCGAAAGGGTCATTCTCTAATTTCAAGTCATCCTTTGTCAATTGAATCAACCCATCAACAGCATTCAAAATATAAATCCTTGAATCACCCGCCCATAAAATATCAATTTCTGAAGTTTCAGCCTCAAAATTTACTATTGCTAGCGCCAAAGTTGTAGGAAAGGATCTAATCAAAGAACTTTTAAGCTTACTTTGCTCAAATTTTTGTTTTTTCAGTTTTTCTGTAAGCTCAGTTCGTATTTTGATTTTAAGTTCACTAATTATTTCTGGCGTTATTTCAAAATTCTTCTCGTCAATTAATCCCTTAAAATAATTTGAAACAGAGTTGCTTACTTCTCGAGAAGCAATATACGCACCTGTTAAAGAAATACCATCTTCTTCGTATAAAGTGCTACCTGCCCCTCCCAATCCGTCAAAAACGGCAACCACCACCCTCTTTTCGTCGGCTGAAGACATATAGACTGGAGGGGCATCTTCTCCGAGACCTTCTTTTTTGGGAATATCAATTGTAAAATTCATTTTTCTAGTGTTATATGCTATTAACAATAGCACTTAATATGTTTTTATAATCAACCTCAGCTAATCCCTCGCCTACTTTCAAAGGATAATGAACGGTATTTTCCCAATGAGTCGAAATATTTGTCCATGCATTGCTGTCAGGTGCGAAAACAATTAACCTTTTGGCCGAATGGTTACTCATATAGCTTTGTCCATCCCACCAACCCGTCAATTCATTGAAATCTTTCGGCATTCCCATTGGATAATGCCCATTGCTGGAACCAGCTCCTTTTTCTAAAGGGTGAGTAGAAGCATCGGACCAAACTACAATTATATGTCGTTGTCTGTCTCCATCTCTCACCCAATCAGATTTTATCGAAAGTCCTAATGCGTATAATTCATGTCCAACATTTTGAAAGTTTTCTGATATAAAAGACTTTGTAACAATATTATCTAATTGATCTTCCTTTTCAGGAATTAAAAAAAAAGGACTCTCAAAAATATACCCATTTGTACAGTTAAATCCAATTAATCGAAACCTGCAAAACTCAACATTCTTATCTAAATAACGATATGCATTCAAGATTTCAGTAAATAGATCCATCATATTCTTTTCCTTTAAGAATACCTTCAGCGTTGAGATAGATTGAGAAATGCTAATGCAAAAGCAAATATCAATTTTATATTGCAGGTTGGAATTCATTAAATACTATTAACTATGGCGCTTAAAATAGTTTTATAATCTACTTCTGCCAATCCATCTCCCGCTCTTGAAGGATAGTGTACTGTGTTGTCCCAATGTGTAGCAATATCAGTCCAAGCATTGCTATCAGGAGCAAAAACTATCAATCTTTTTGCTGAGCGATTACTCATATAACTTTGTCCATCCCACCAATCTGTTAGTTCATTAAAGTCTTTAGGCATACCAATAGGATAATTTTCGTGTGAACCGCTTGCTCCTTTTTCTAAAGGATGTGTAGAAGCATCTGACCAAACGACAATAATGTGCCTTTGTCTGTCGCCACCCTTAACCCAATCTGATTTCATTGCTAATGCCAAAGCTTCTAATCCATTTTCTGGCTCATCTCCACCGCCATCAGGACGTAGTGAATGAATAAATGAGTTAAAGCTTTCGGGATTATTTTTAAGATCAATAAATTCTGTAGTTTCAAGAGCATCATCTCCATCTGCATAAAAATCTCTATATGCTATTACCTTAATCCGTAACTCTTCAACATTCTTATCCTTTTCTTCTAACGATTTTTGCAGGTCTGAATAGAACCTTAATGCGTTTGTTTTTACTGTCTCAAGTATGCCGTGCATACTTCCTGTTACATCTATACAAAAAACGATGTCAACATTGTACTTTAGTCCTTGATTACTCATGATTTATTTTGTTTTTATTGATAAAATTAAAAATTTATTAAATTGTTGTCTTGTGTTTTGATTTATCGATATTCTTTTGAGGGCGTTGGCAAAAAATGGCTCTTTTGGTTTTACTCACGTCATAATTGATTTTTAATGGTGTTCGTGATTGCTCCGCAGTTGCGAAGGGTCGGTTTGTGTGTCGGGCAAAACCAAATGTGCCATTTGTTCGGCTAGCTAAAATTGTATTTAAAAAATGTGCGGTGGGAAAAAATAAAAATACAGAAACGTTGGCTTGTGGGTCGGCTGTATGAATGTTCACTACTTCTATCCTTGTTTTATGTTTCATTATGTCTGTCATTTGTATTGTGTTCGTTTTTAGGTTGGCAGTTAACCTCCCCATACCTTTATCTTAGCATTTCAAGCACAGTATACTATTGGTATCTTTCATAAAAATAAAAAACTATTTGTAAATCATCAAATAGAGAACGAATTTGATGAAAGAGTTTTCCCAATATCGTTTTCAACGTGGATTATCAGTTCCATCGCAATTATTTTATTTATATTGCTTGAAATTCGGCTTAACGAAGAAAGCTGTTTTCACCATCCGATGTGGCGTATTGAGGCGGAGAACCGAACTTAGATTAACCTCAAATGTGTCCGCAGACACTGAAACGCCACTTTTGCCAAATTGCTGTTGTAGCTTGTTTTTAATTCATTTTTTCTGTAATAAATTCAACTGGTATACCACATTTTTCACAAATTGATAAAGATCCTTCAATACCCATTAAATTTTTCCAAGTATAGTCGGGAGATTTAAATTGAATCCATAATAAATCTTCCGATTTTCTAACACATTTTAAGCAACTCCGGTGATTTATAAAATGTTTCCTTTCAATTGTGTCATTTAAACAATTCTTAATGTCTTTAATTGGGAAAGGATTGAAATAAGCCAATAACTGTTTTCGTAATTTATTCAATTCTTTAATAAGTAAATACTGATTTTGTTTTAGAAGTTTTATTTTTTTGTTTATCACCGCTTTTTTACCTTTACTTGTATAAAGATGCTGAATTACTTTATTTATACTTTGAAGGCTATCGTTTATTTTTTCTTGAGTTTGCATAATTTTATTTTTATGGCTCAAAAAAACAGAGTCAATATAGTGGTCATTCTGAAGGTTAACTCTTGATTTCGTTTTGTGGTCACACGAAGACAATAGAAATAATATTAAAATTGTAAGTGTCAATGTTGGCCTCATATTTCAATTCTTTTTCAAATAAGTTATAACGGTCTGCTGCTTAGTGAAGTGTCGGGTTGGGGAGTGCAAAACTGTCAACCAGCACTGAACTTGATTAGAAGCACATAGCTCCAAGCTTGCATGTCACCCCGCCTGACGCAAAACCCTTGTTATAGGCTGGTTTATTAGTTGTGTTGTACATTTAGTAGCGTTAAATTGTCATCAAGATAAGACTGTATTAAATCTCTTTCTGTATTTTTATTTATCAGTTTGATTTCTTCCTTGGGTAATGTATAGAAGTCTTGATTCGAATAAATATCAAAAGGAATAAATGATATGTAAACTTCATGCTTTAGGTTTATTGAAAAAAGATTGTTCCCAATGTTTGCTTTAGTTTCTTCATACATCCAATGCTCAATCCAATGTGAATGTTTTTGATCATCATAACGGATTGTGTTGTGCAAATGATGAGCTAAAGTTCCTAAATGATAAGCATGAGATTTTTTCCATCTGCCTCCACGATGAAAGGATTTGCCAACATAGTAATATCCATTTTTATCATTTGTCCATGCAACGTACAGGTGTGGATTATTTTTTATTTTGTCATAATTATTTTGAGCGGCCAAAGTGAAACTAAATCCTTTTTTATCAAAAAGTGCTGTAAGCACATTGTTTGGCGTGTGTTGAAACAGTAAACTAGAATTCTCTCTAACGTAATCTTTAATTATTTGCATATAATATTATTTAATTGATTATTCAACCAAATACCTTTTTGAACTCCATAGTCAGTGAATTGAGCATTTGGTATTGTCGCAAGCGGATTTGAGTTTCCATGGACTGCTTTTCTGTAATCACCAGATAACAAGTCTATGTCGTTCTGACTTACAAATTGTTTTAGTAGATTCTGATTGTTCCAATACTTAGATACTTTTTGCCCTGTTTGCGGAATATTGTCTGACATTTTTAAATCATAATAACGGACAAGGTCGGTATGCTTTATCCAACCAAATAAAGCAGATAATATTCGAATTTCAATGCAGTTTTTAGTCCAGTTTGCTTCAGTTATTGGTGGGTACAATTTACTTCTAGGTCCAGAATAGAGTTGCCACGCTGGAAGAGTTAATTCCCAATTGAGTTGTATATGAGGATTTAATGCAATTAATTCTTCTCGTGCTTCACCCAAATCTCTATGAAAGGAGAGTTGTTGCAAACTACTCGGATTATTTGTTGGCTGACGTTTAGATCCAGCGCAAGTAATTAGATAGGCCATATTCTATTTTTTTGTTCTTTGGTTAACTTACCCATAATGTTTTGAGTGTAGCCGATGTCTCGGGAGGAACGATTCGGGATATTGCTTGTACGCTGTTATAGGCTGATAAAACTATTTTTTTTGAAGTAAGTAATATCTTATCCGAGGTCGATCCAAATCTGATGTTGTAATGATTTCCAAGTTCAGTTCATTCCAAAGCGCTTTGAGTTGCTTCTCTGACAATAAATATTGTGGAGGTGCAGAAGGGAAGAGTCTTGTTGTGCCAATAAAATCAACATTTTCAAATCCATTAATCATAACGGTATCAAAAATAATACGTCCTCCTGTTGGTAGTAAACTGGTTATTTTATTCCAAGCACTGCGTTGATTTTTGTAACAAAACACACCAATTAAACTTCCCCCTAAAATTGTAATAACATCTATGTTTTCAAATATCCGCTCTAAATTACTTGTGTCCAATTGTAGTAAATCCTCGAAAAGAATATAATCTTTGAAATTACTTTGCTCGATCAGTCTTTCAAATTTTTCTATTCCCAAAAAGGGAATTTGAATATCGCTTAGATACGAAAAGAGTCGGTTTCCATTGCCGCAACCAATATCTAGTATTTTTGTTGGTCTTGCCAATTTGATAAATTCTTTTTCTTTTGAATTAACAGTCGGGGCATTTAATTCTATAATTCTATTAATTGGTTGATTTAATGACCATTGATCATATTCATATTGATCATCTAAGCAACTTTTATCTTCCATATGTTTTTATTTTAGTTTTTTAATTTACATCCCGTAAAGGCTTGATTTTAAGCGATGTTGACTTGAGTTGTCCCGAATGCTTTTTGAATCAGGGCAACATTGTTAAACGTTTTAAAGGCTAGTAATGGTCAACCAGTTATTTGCTCAGATTTAATCTCTGATATCAATTTGTTGGTCATAATTAAATAAGTCTTCTTCCCATAAAATATCATTATTTATTGGATATTGCCTATTCAATTCATCCTCAGGGATTACCTCAATTTCTACATTATTGTTTTCACACCATTGCCTAAAAAAATCAGGAATTGGAATACCACCTGCTTTGAATACGATTTTATTCAAACCACGTAATTGAATTTCAGCCTTTAATCTTTTGAAAAACTCATCTATTTCATTTTGATTCATCTCTCCAAAGGGAGAGTTTCTTAATATTCCTATAACTGAATCATTTTGTTTTTGAATAGGAACGTAAGGTGTGTAAGCAACTCTAGCCTGTCCAAATATCTCATTCCATCGTTTATATGCTCTAAAGTTTTCAATTCGACATTTACTTATACCAATTATTAACTTTCGATCTACGTCTCTTCTAGATCTGGTACGATTAAAATCCCCTTGAAGAACTTGATCACAATCCCAATTAAAAACTCTAACCTTAGTTATACTAGGTTCTGTATCCATTCCAACTACCCAGTTTCCTGATGCACGATTACGGAGCAAATCGCTTAAATCGTCATGAGTTCTAACATTTACTACCATTTTTACTTTTTTAATTTCCTACTCGTGTGGCTTTTCGGTCACGCCCCGTTTTTTTGTGGGATCTGGTCTCCACTTTTTTGTCTGTCACTTAAGGTGGTTAGCCTTGAACAGCTGTGTTATTTTATACTTTCCCTTAACGTTTTCGGGCTTGGCGAAGGTGGCGATTTTACTACAAAGTTTGATGCGAAGGCCCAAATTTTGATTAACAAATGTTTCAGCGGAGCACTGAACTGCCAATTTTGCCAAACCCGTGTTAGCAGTAGAATTAAATTATCATATTATTAGAGTATTGTTCCAACTGATTTAATGCTTCAACATAATTGTAATCTAAGCTGTAATTCATTACATAGTTAGAGTTCCAAATATGAGAGGAGCGAACTTTTTCTTTATTACTTGAATAACCTAACCATTGATCATTTGGGACATGAATTTGTTTGGCTTGTTCGTAATTTGAGATAAGCTCGATAGTTCTTTGTTCTATATTTTCTATGACTTCTCTATTATTGATTAATATAAATATATAAGGTAAATTATGAATATAGTCGTTGACTGATAATGTTTCATTTATACCAAACTTATTTGAAATAGCTTTTTTTACACTATCGCGAAAACTTGAAGGACCATTATTATTTTTATGTTTATGAAGTCGATTATTCTTATTGGGGTTGGTGATTCCAATGTAGGTTATTTTAAATTGATTATTTTCAATGGGAGTTGTTTTGTCAAAGAAAAAATATACTCCACTCGTGAACATTTGAGGAATCGTATCTTTCAAATAAAGGTAACCATGTTTGGTTTCATGAGTTTTTAATATTTCGTATAACCTTTTTATTAATTGTTGTCTCATTTGAATATATTTTAATTTACTGCTAACTTACTTATACCCTTACCAAAAGTACTTCAAGTCCTCGGCATATTATTGTATTAGTATACTATTAGTATCTTTCATAAAAATAAAAAACTATTTGTAAATCATCAAACAGAAAACGAATTCGATGAAAGAGTTTTCCCAATATCGTTTTCCTGTGCAGACCATCCGCTCCATCGGACTAGAATAGGGAGTCACTCCGCAATAATCCCCGAGCCAATCAGCTCATCGTTCAGATACCAAGCCGCAAACTGACCTGGCGTAATTCCTCGCTGAGGTTTTTCGAATAATATATACAAGACTCCTTCTTTTTGAATTAAGGTTCCTTCTTGCAGTGCTTGACGGTAACGAATCCGAATGGAACAAGATACTCCATTTTCCAGCGATTCTTCAGGAACGGGCTGAATCCAATTGATTTCCTTGGAACTCAGTTTGAGTGCTCGTCGATATAATCCAGGGTGTTCATCGGTTTGACCTGAATAAATTACATTCGTTTGCGTATCGGTTGCCAGTACAAAACTTGGTTCTGGTCGTCCGCCGATGTGCAGGCCTTTGCGTTGTCCGATGGTGTAATAGTGAGCGCCTTGGTGTGTTGCAACCTGGTCTCCCATAGAAACTTCGTAGGTAAAGGGCTTTGCTAATTCCACGACATGCGCTACGTCATGCGGTATGGTTTGATAGCTTTCGTATTGTGGAAGCGTGCTAGGTATTTCTATTATCGGTCCAGGTTTAGCGGCTAATTGTTGCTGTAGAAAGGTGGGTAGACTGATTTTCCCCACAAAACATAGACCCTGAGAGTCTTTTTTCTCTGCGGTGAGCAATCCTTGTTCGCTTGCTATTTCTCGCACTTGCGCCTTGGTTAAGTCGCCAATAGGGAAGATGGCACGTTGAAGTTGCTCCTGACTCACTTGACATAGGAAATAACTCTGGTCTTTGTTCCCGTCGAGCCCACTTAATAAACCGTGTGTTCGATCTGCATGAATGAGCTTGCGGCAATAGTGTCCGGTGGCTACGTAGTCAGCGCCAAGGGCAAGGGCTTCCTTTAAAAACACATCGAATTTAATCTCTCGGTTGCAGAGTACATCGGGATTGGGAGTTCTTCCTGCTTCGTATTCGCGGAACATGTAGTCTACGATGCGGTCTTTGTATTGCGCACTTAAATCCACCACTTGAAAGGGAATGCCAAGGTGTTGCGCTACAAGTAAGGCGTCGTTCGCATCATCAATCCACGGACAGTCGTTGGATAGGGTAACCGTTTCATCGTGCCAATTGCGCATGAACATGCCAATGACCTCGTAGCCTTGCTGAATTAAAAGGTAAGCAGCTACACTGGAATCCACCCCACCAGAAAGACCAATAACCACGCGTTTCATGGGGTAAAGGTAGGGAAATATAAAGTCAGTCGATTTTGGTTAAACAAAAAGTATGTACATTCGTCCTTGGTTTAAGTCTATGACCCCTCTCATGACTTTGATTTTAAAAATGCATTGAACACTTTTAACAATTTAATATGAATAGACTAACAACTGTAGTAAAATCAACACTTATCGGGTTTTTTGTAATAAATCTAATACTATCTATTGTCTTATACATCGAAAGTGCGATAGATGGAAAAGCAATGCCATGGGAGTATCTTGGTTTTGTGAGTCTTTATGGAATAATAGTGAGTATAATCTTTGGTTATATGGATCGTCCAGTACTTGAGAAACGCTTACTTATTGGTGTTGCAGTTTCGGCCGTAGCCTTGTTAATTATTGGAATTTTTATTGGAAATCAAGTATTGCTAATGCAATCACTCTATGTGTTGTTTGGTATTTTCATTGGACGAAAATTTGTTCTAGTTATTGATAAGTTATTAAACAAGGATAAAAATTAAATTATATATGAAACCAATTGATTTACCTTTTTCTTGGGCATACGACCTACCTTCAGTAGTTTTTATTCAGTTTCAAATTGATCTCGCTAAGCTGAACGATGAATCGAATGATATGTCCGAGTTTCCGTGCTTTTGTATTGACTTAAAAACTGGAGAACTTCTGGGTGTATCGGCTGAAATTGCCACGGGCGATGCCTATGAATATGAGTCGAGTGCCAATTGGCTTGTTGAGGGTGATGGTTGGTGGATCGGTTATAATGAATCGATGGATGAACCGTATGACAACATCTCGAATGCTGCAATTAAAGATGAAGTGATTCAACTATTCGATTTCAAAGGCCAGTCCTTCTTTAGTCAGGTTGTAGCTTTAGTCTGCGATGTTGCTCGAACGGAAGATTTACGTGATTTACCGTTGGATGGGCTATATGCCAAGTTTATAAATAATGATGAGGCACCTTCGTTGGGATAATACGGTTAAAGAGATTTAAGTCATACGGAACGAATATGTAATCATTTTCAATTATTTGGTTATCTTTAAGTATTAATTTTTTAAAATCAAATCATGAGTGATCGACGTCCAGGTTTTTACAATACGTTAGCGTTTGCTAAGTTGCTTTCATACAGTTTATATGGAGGGTTTTTTGTGGCATTTTTAGGCGCAGCATTTAAAATGATGCATTATCCCGGAGCGGATATTCTCCTAATCGTGGGATTACAAACGATTGCCACATATTATGTGTTTGCTTCATTTTCAGACCCAGCCGAATTAGACAATAAAGAGCGCTTTCTATTTAAAGTATTTTGTTTGACGATGGGCCTATTCGTGATTGGCTTACTATTCAAATGGATGCATTGGCCAGGGGCAAACATGATGTTGATAATCGCCATCTTGACCTTGGGTATTTATTATACATTGAAAGGCTTTTTGTTTTCCATTCCTGGTAAAGTAGATAATCTACTTCGTATGATGTTTTTCATGGCCTTTTCAATTTTTATACTTTCACTCTTATTTCGAATTCAGCATTGGCCTGGAACAGAGGTCATGCAAGGAACCGGATATTTAGCCTTGATGTTTGTCGTGATAATTCAATTTAGAATGTTACTTAGCAAAGGCACTTGGTTAATTAATATTACTTCGCCTGTTGGTTTTTCGGCATTGATTCTCTTTATATTGGTTACCTTGTATCGCTTAGATTCTAGCATTCCGAGGACAGCATTAGAGCGCGAGTTCATTAATTATGAAATGATGGACCAACGCATGGCTAATGAAGTAGCGTTCACGGCCTCTTTGACCTCTGATTCTCTTAATGAGGTCGCTGATAATATTGATAAAGTGACAGCTGATTTTATTAAAGTAATTGATCAAGCGAAAATGGAGTTATTACAACTTAATTTGAATCAGCAAAAACTTATTTTTAGTGCTCAAAATAACCCATTGTTGCCCCAAAAAATTGCACTTAGGGATTTGGTTGGCTTAGATCGTTTTTACGGTGCCGACGTCTTAATTCAAAAACCACAATCAATCGTTTCTTACATTGAACATTACCAATCAACCATGAAATCTTTATTAGCTAATTCAGAGCATCAGTTTTTGAAAGACTTAACATTTGATGGAATGATTACCGAATTTGAAATGGAAGGCCTCAATGGCGATTCGGAAGACCTACATTATTTAGCTTTTTCTATGAATATTTCTTTATTAAATGAATTATCTGCCTTGCAGTATGAAGCTTTAAAGAATAGAACCTTGATTTTGAGTAATTTGTAATGCTCAGTACTATTTATATTCTATTTAATCGTGTAAAAAATGGATAATCTAAAAGAAGTTGGCACCACTACACCCGGAATTTGGGACCAAATATCAAACGGGGGATTCTTAACAGACTATCCGGGTGCCGTTTTTCGAATCACGCACCCACACGCTTCGTTTCCTGAATTGTCTAAAGGGACCCTCTATGTTCGAGCAGAGGATGCGAATCGTTTTCTTCGATTAAAAGAACAAATGAAAGAAGAAGGAGGAGGGAGTTGGATTATTGATTAAAGTCTAACAGGCCTCAACACATTTCATTCCATCTATCGCAGCGGATACAATGCCTCCAGCGTATCCTGCTCCCTCTGCACAGGGATAAAGATTTTCGATTTCTACATGTTGAAAGCTTTCTCTGCTTCGAGGTATTAAAATGGGGGAGGAGGTCCGTGATTCCGGAGCATGCACGACGGCATCATTGGTTAGAAAACCCGGCATTTTCTTGTCAAAGGCCTTAAATGCCTTCTGTAATCGTTTGGATACAAGGGGCGGTAATACCTCGTCCAGACGAACACTTTCTATTCCCGGGGTATAACTAGAACGTGGGAAATCTTTTGATTTTCGTCCCTCAACAAAGTCCAGTAAACGCTGTGCAGGAACTTTTTGATTATTCCCAGTAGCCTCATGGCATAATTGTTCAACTTCTTGTTGGAATCTTAAGCAAACAAACGGATCCTCAGGGTTTTCAAAATCTGTTGGGTCAATGGCAACCACAATTCCTGAATTCGAATAGGGGTTGTTGCGTTTAGACGGTGACCATCCATTGGTTACTACTTCGCCATTTGCCGTTGCACAAGGGGCAATAATACCGCC
>Ga0164292_10001448_pt1 | contig 19158 bp, 17 predicted proteins | sample GEODES117metaG_FD_111486 | JGI IMG/M metagenome (GOLD analysis project Ga0164292, IMG submission 111486) | Eutrophic lake water microbial communities from Lake Mendota, Wisconsin, USA - GEODES117 metaG | ecosystem: Environmental > Aquatic > Freshwater > Lake | place: USA: Lake Mendota...
GGTTTTGGTGTCGTACTTTTTAAAGGCCGATATCAGAACCTTGTTTGGCTTGGTAGCTCAGTTGGTACGAGCGAACGACTGAAAATCGTTAGGTCGCCGGTTCGATCCCGGCCCAAGCCACCGTAGTTATTCTTGCAATAAATAGAATTAATCAAAAAATTCATTAAGAATAATTCCCGACTCTCAGTAGTGAGAAATAGAGCTCTCAACTTCTACTTATTAACTCAGCCTTAACCCATCTCAAAGGTGCAGTAATTTTCCATGAGTTTCAATTATGAATCGCCTCATTTAATTGCTTTATTGCCCCCTTCTCGTGAACTAAATTCTGATAGTAAGGTCTCCGAAAAAATGATCATCGTGAGTTGCAAGAAAACTAGAAATTTGAAAACTAGTCATGTCGCTTGGAAATGAAGTAAAGAGCCTCACTTTACTCTGTCTCAGGAGAATGAGGCCTAATCCAGATCAGTGAGAAAATTCCAAAGATTCAAATTCTTGTGAGACTTCTTGCCATAATTTGAAAACGCCGAAATCGGACTTAAGGGCCGAAACATCGCGCAATAGGATCACGCCATTATCAACCATTTTAGGTAAGTAACGAAAGAAAACTTCTCTCACAGTTTCATATGTATGAGTTTCATCAATATGCAGAACATCAATTGAATTTTCATTAACTTTGTTTGCTACAATTGAAAAATTCTCCCTTAACAATTTAGAAAAGTTGCAGTCCTTGAAATTATTTTCCAGTACGGAGTTGTAGACATCTTCTCCTAGAACACCGACAAGCGGGTCGCCTTGCCAGTTATCAACAGCAAAGGCTTCGCAAGCTAACTCAAGATCCTCTATCGCCTCACATGCGATAAAGTAACGAAATCCATATTCGACGCCAAGCTACACAAAATTCCTAGGTCTTGTGATGGAAATCAAACACTTTAAGAAAGGGGCCTGACCCGCCCAATAAGTTGGCGGAACATAAGCAGCGGAAAATAACCAGTCATTCTCTGGAATGTTTTCCATTAATTAATATCCCCTTCGTTATACTGCATTCGATGTTATCAGAAAAACCTCTACTTGATCCCAAAACCTGCGTTGTAATTACATATGCGGGTGAACGGGAGTACATCAAGGATGCAATCCAAAGCTGCTTGGATCAAAGTATTCCAGTGAAAATTGTTGTTGTAATCGATGGTGTAACGACCGATGGAAAATTAGAGGAGCAACTCGTTAAGGGACTTTTGCAAAGTTGTGTGAGTGATACAACTGCAATTCAAATTGTGATATCCGAGATATCAGGTCCATCTGCATTGAGAAATTTAGGAATTTCTAGAACGGAGTGTGAATTCATACTTCCCTTAGACGCAGATGATAAAATAGGGGAGAATTATGTCGAAACCGCAGAAACTACATTTTTCAAAAATCAGAATTCAGGAATTGTTTATGGTGCTGCTAGGTTCTTTGGGTTAAAAAATGAAATTTGGGCCCTTGAAACTTTCAGCAAGAGTTCAATGGCTATTGAAAATCAGATCTATTCCTGTGCAATGTTCAGGAAAAGTGACTGGTTAGCTTGTGGTGGATATGACGAAGATCTAATCTATGGGGCTGAAGATTGGGATTTTTGGTTGAAAATACTTTCTCTAAATAGAGAAGTCAACTTCATAGAAGGTGAAACTTTTTTTTGGTATAGGCAGCGAATAAATAGTAGAAGCGATAAATTTGCCAAAATGACCAATGAGATTGATTGGACTTATAATCGAATAGCCCAAAACAATGTAGGTTTTATGAGCGAACAAGTGCTTTCAATATACAAGAGAAGAGTACATTTAGAGGGCCAAATTCGCCTCCCAAAATCAATTTTAATCACTCTTTTAAAGTCTATCTTGCGAAAGAATAAGGTACTTCACCTTTTCATTACGAAATTACATAAGAACCTTAAGAAATAACTCTCTTTAAAAATCGGTGCAATTTGGGTGAAGCTTGATAGATGAACACTGAGATTTTTGACTTAAGCGGTATCGCTAATCTGACTCGCCTTGAAAGATTATCAATTTGCATTTGCGCAGAAATATCTTTAATTTCAATTGATACTTTCCGAGCTTGGAGCTCGAGATTTACTTCACTTACATGTTTTTCATAAGACTCCAAAATTTCACAAAAAGCTGATTGGGAATTAGTTACCTCCCACTTTGCAATTGTGTTCTTCAATCCACCACTTTTGTAACCAGAAAAGTGAATGAATCTCAAGGGGTGCCCATCTACTGATAGTGAACCTGCATCCTGCTTTAGTATCGAAGTCCGCAATGTCCATGTTGCAAAATTGTAACCAGCATGTCTCAAAACGAATGCATCCGTAAATCCTACTCCTAGGCTCGCCCATGTCTGATCGTTAAAATAACCCCGCATTGGATTATCAGTTGAATACTCTTGAAGTCGAGAATCCCACCAATCTAAGAATGAAATGCAGGATTCTGTATTAGCTACACCTAAAAACCCTAAGTTGAAAATACCGTGTCGTGTCGAACTCATTTCCATCTCGGCATCGATGCCCTTGAGTAGATGCGGTGTCAAGACAATGTCATGTCCATCCTCCAATGCCTTTACAACTTCACTCAACGCCGAATATGCATATGTATCAGGATCCATGAATATCGCTATACCTCTCGGTGATAACGCTAGAGTTTCTTTCATCAGGTTCGCTTTAACAGCACAACAGAGTTGGGTGATGTCGTATTTCTGAGATAGTGTCTCGTATTTTGGATGCAAGTTTGACCCAGAAATCACCGCGTCAAAACCAAGATCATGTACCCATGGGTTCTCTGCAACCCACTGATCAGTTTCCGCAAGTCCAATTACAAATTTGCAACCTGGGTGATATGTTCTTACTGATTGCATAAGCGTAATCGCGGTGTCAAGATACACTCGGTTGCAAACAGTATTAAAATAAATGTCATCCCAAATTTCTAACTGGCTAAATTTTTTATTATCACCCATAAACGTATTAAACTCCAATCTGCTCCGCATTTCCACTTATTAAATAGAAAACCCGTAAAATCGTGATTTGTCGATCTAATGTTTATGAGAACACTCGATTTACTCAATGCCATTTTCGTTGTTTGATTTATGAAATTTCATCCTCAGCTAAGTCATTTCAATTTTTCTTTCTCTCAATTTCATCAAATCCTCTAATCAATTTGTTTCACCTGATAAAATACTCTTGAGACAAAATAGCGAACAGGGTCACTTTTATGTGCATTTGATGGATTCAAGGTTTGCGTTAAGATTTCAATTTCTAATTCATCCATTTCTACGCCAAGTAATTTGATGAACGAAGTTTCTGAAACTAATTTGTTTCGACAAATGTCAACTTTAATTGGAACTTTGAGAGTGCGATAAAGATACAACCCTAAACTATTTGATATCTGGAAGTTCTCAAGACAAAAATGAATCACTTCGAATTCTTGATTACTAGCAAGATACTCTTCTAGCAAATCTGCTCCATTCAATCCACTCCTCTTTGACCAAATTCGAATTTGTGTTTTTTCTAAATCATTTAGTCTACATTCCTTTAAATGTTGACTGAGCTGAGAGTGACTGACAAACGGTTTAAAGTAGGATTCGCCCAATGATTCTGTGATTCCAAATTCACCTTTAAACACCGAGTGCGTCCGACTCGAGGATGGAAAATAGCTTTCCCAAAATTTGATTAAGTTTTTCGTATTCAAAGCTGTTCTGTCTAGTACAAGACTGTGTGATGAGGCATGATGTATTCCTTGTTTATTCAGGTAAACACAATTGAAATCAGAATTAAGAAAATTTTCATAAAAATCCTGATTATGTTTTGTTGTATAAAGGGAATCATTTACAAGAGCAACTTTTTCAAGATTTAGTTTAAATGATTTTCCACCGAGGAAATATAGGCCGCACTGATACGCACCTATATCACGACCAATGTTATTTCGAAGCAAGACGGTGCAGTTGTAACCCGTCAAGAGTTTCAAAACATCACCTTGATTATGGTTCTTATTGATGACAACAAGAATCGTGAAATTGGTTTTTTGAATGGAATTTAGAATTCTTTCGATACTTAGTAAACTAGTTGTCCCAGGATGTATTGCGAAAATCACTACATTTTTTTCGATTTCCCCTTTCTGTACCAAATTGTATTTAAGGTGTTCCTTGAACAGTTTTATGGAAAAATATTCTTTAACTCGTGAGGGGAACTTGATCAATTTCGCCAAGATGTACAGGAAGCTTTTTTTCAACATTTGTGTAGAGTTTTAAATTGAGAAGTTTGGGGCTTGAAGGTCTTTTTCGGAGAGCTTTACCTCGGACAAAGGCCACTTTATGGATAAGTAACGATCTAATGGATTTAAGCTATTTTCAGAAGCTTTATCCCAGTAATTCGTAACTTTATAGTGAACACGCGTAAAATCTTCTAGTGCTTGAAATCCGTGAGCAAAACCTTCGGGTACCCAAAGCGCTATTTGTTCGTTTGAGTTTAATTCTACAGAAACATGCTTTCCATATGTCTTACTATCCATCCGAACATCGACCGCAACATCTAAAATTGCACCACCCAAGCAAGTCACAAGCTTTCCCTGCCCGAAGGGAGATGCCTGCCAGTGAAGTCCGCGAATTACCCCTTTCGAGGACTCTGACATATTGTCTTGAACAAATTTTGGTATCCCAATCTCCAGATATTCCGATTCTTTGTACGTCTCTGAAAAAAAACCACGGTCGTCAAGAAAGCGATTACTTCTAATAATCTTTACATCAGGAATCTCTGTGTCTTCAACTTTGATAGGCATTTACTTTCCCTCCTCAGGTAGTTTGGCTAGTAATTCTCCATATTGAGTAGCATTAAAATTGAAAGAAAGCTCTAGCAGCTTCGCGTCATCTATCCAGCCTGCTCGCCAAGCGGCCTCTTCCGGCGAACCAATCAACAGACCCTGACGATCTTGAACAACACGTATGTATTCGGCCGCCTCAAGCAAAGTAGACGGCGTTCCCATATCTAACCATGTAGTTCCCCGAGCAAAGGTTTTCACACGAAGCTGGCCATCGATCATGTAATTTCGGTTCAAGTCTGTAATTTCTAGTTCACCTCGAGGAGAGCGCGCCAATGATTTAGTTCGTGCGACGGCAGTCTCGTCGTAAAAGTAGATTCCAGGAACTGCCCATGAGCTCTTGGGATTCGCTGGTTTCTCTTCCAGCGACATCGCAATTCCTGCGGTATCAAACTGCACAACTCCAAAGGCCCTTGGATCGGAAACATGGTAAGCGGCAATTAAGGCTCCACGATTAACGAATGAATCACGTAGCTGACGGCCGAGCCCCGTTCCATGGAAAAGATTATCTCCAAGAATAAGAGCTACTTCGCGACCATTTATGAAATTTTCACCAATTAACAGTGCCTCTGCCAATCCACCCGGGGTTGCTTGTTCAGCGAAAGAGATATTAATTCCCCATTGATCCGAATTAGAAAATAACCGCTTGAATTGTGGGAGATCATGCGGTGTTGAAATCAATAAGATTTCTCGAATTCCACTCAACATAAGTGTGGTGAGTGGATAGTAAATCAAAGGTTTGTCATAAACAGGCATTAATTGCTTACTTACTCCGAGAGAAGCGGGGCGTAGTCTGGTTGCGCTTCCACCCGCCAGAATGATGCCCTTCATTAAATGTGACCTTTTTCCAAAAGGTACTCCGTAAGTCCATCAGTCCATGCGGGTGAACTTGATAAAAATTGCTCTACCTTCGTTATGTCTAGTGCGGAATTCATGGGTCTTTTGGGGCTTGATTCAAAATTTGTCTTGGTAGCACTTAGACTAGTTTTCAATCCCGTTTGGGTAAGAATCTCATTTGCGAAACCGAACCAAGAAGTTATTCCTGAATTTGAGGCATTAAAAATGCCACTTTCATCTCTTGAAACAAGTGCCAGAATCTTTTTAGCTGCATCAACTGTGTAGGTTGGCGACATAAAGATGTCATCAACCACGCTTAATGGATCCCCGGCTTTGGCTTTATTAATTATCGTTTCGACGAAATTTCCACCTTTGCCACTACTGCCGGCCGAACCAAAGACACTTGCAATGCGAAATACTAAATTATTAGGGCTTGCTGCGAGGGTGACTGCCTCACCACCTGCTTTTGAATGTCCATAGGCGTTAATTGGCGAAACTAGGTCGATTTCACTGTAGGGACTGCCCTTATCTCCTGAATAAACGTAATCAGAACTAATAAATATGGATCGCATTCCATATTCCTTTGCGGCTGAAGCGACATTCTTTGCCCCGTGCGCATTTACTTCCCATGCTTTTTGAGAATCTTTTTCACATTCATCGACCTTATGAAAAGCAGCTGTGTTTACGACCCAATCTGTCCCGGCTCTCTTGAGCGCGACGGAAACAGACTCTGCGTTTTCGACTGATATTTCAGCGTGAGTAAGCGGGTTAACTCTCCAGCCAACTTTTGTAAAAACTTTTACTAAGTCTGAACCAAGCTGTCCATTTGGTCCAATGATAGATATAGATGTCACAAGATATTTCCATCCGGTGCTAAATCTTTCATGCGCTTTTCCCACTCAATTAACTCTGTGTACCAAGCTAAAGTTTTAGTGTAAATATCCGCTTTGACCGCTCCACTTTCTAAAGCATCCGCAATTTCTTTTGCGCCTTCAAGTGGTGTCCAGTCAGGGGTAAATCCCAAGACATCCTTAACTTTATCGAAATTAACCTGGTAAGAACGATGGTCAGGATCGCCATACCAAGTGAAATCAAATTTCTTACCTATTCCCCGTGCAACAAGTTCTCCTAATTGCATGATTTGATAATTCTGTTCATTGGAACCGACGTTGAATCTTTCACCAGCGATTAATTCTCTATTAGCATCCAAGGCAAGAATAAATACCTTCGAAGTATCGCGAATGTGAATGAATGGTCGCCATTGTGTGCCATCTCTCAGCATCGGAATTGTGCCGTTTTGCCACATTCCTAGAGTCATTCCATTAATCGCAATGTCAAAACGCATTCGAGGGCTTAATCCGTACATCGTTGCTTGTCTAAAAAGGGTCACTGCCATGTTGGTGCCTTGTGCATGAAGCTGCAATGCAGATTCCTCAGCCCGTAGATTCGCTTCTGCGTAAGTTGTAAGAGGATTGGTCGGTGAGTTTTCGTCCAGAATCCCATCCTGAAATCCGTAGATACTGCATGAAGAGGCAAGGATGTAGCGCTCTACCCCGGCATCTGCAGCCAATTCTTGCAAGCGACGGCGTGCACGGTAATTGATATCTAAAGTTTTTACGGGATCTAACTCTCCCGCTGGATCGTTACTGAGGGCAGCTAGATCAAGAACAGCGTAGGCATCTGTTAAATGGACTTGAGAAATTTGGCGTGAATCTATCTTTATTTTTTCGATGTGTGGAGAATCTGGGATTGTGTTTCCAAAAAAGAAACGGTCTAGGACTCGAACGTCGTAACCTGATGCGACTAATTCCTGGCAAAGTACAGAACCGATATACCCGCTGCCACCTGTAACCACTACCTTTTTACGCACAATTTGCTCCCCTAGTTCCAGCCTTTATCCTAATAGAGGGAGCACAGATGTTTCGGCAACATGCTTTCCAAATGGAATCGAGCTTGTCCAGCCGGGCGAAACAGCATTTAAAACATGCGTCGCGTTAGCCTGACTAGTCACAATAAAATCTTGCTCCAGTTTTCCTGTCGGCAGATGCACTAACTGTGCACGGATACCAGGTGGTTTTCTGTGCCAATCTCTCACCCTTATGGCGTTTGGAACTAGCTCTGTTGATTCCTTTACCAATAGTTTTTGAATGATTTTTGGCCATTCACTCTTAAGAATTGCGCCAAAGTCATGAGAGTCGCCCGTAATCAAGGACTTGATTCCCTTGAGTGCTTGTGCGATGTCTGAAGCTGACCAGCCTTCTGTGAATGAATACTGTTCACGCCCTGCAATTGGAATCGCGGTTGGACCAATTTTAACTTTTCCGTCAATTGTGAGTGTGAAGTGCACCCCAAGGAATGGATTAATTGGGTGCGGAACAGGATATACGAGTCGTTGCAAGGGTAGGTTTTTTTCACTAGTTGCTAGATATACGCCCATAAATGGCAACATCGCATATTCAGATCCAACGCTGACCGATCTCGAAATTCTGTCGGCTTGCGCTCCAGCAGCATTGACTACATGCTCAAAAGCAAATTGCTTACTTGAGTCAATAACTTCGCCATTCGACTCACTTAAGTTCACTTTTGAATCAAAATAAATTTCGCCACCTAGCGCGATAAATTCGTCCCGCATTGCTTTAACTATGGAGATTGAGTCTGAAATTCCGGTGTTAGGTGACCACATGAATCTGTTATGTGTAATCGCTAACGGTTCAAAATCCTTAAGCTTTTCTTCAGGATGAATTTCTAGATCTACTCCATTAGCAATCCCACGTGCAAAAAGAGTATTTAATCTTAATTCTTCGTCTTGATTACGCGTGACGACAACTTTGCCCACATCTTTAACCGGGATTCCATATCTCTTCGCTAGTTTTCTGAGTTCAAAATTACCTTCGCGACAGAATTTAGCTTTTAGAGAATCGGGTGAGTAATAGAAACCGGCATGAATTACCCCTGAATTACGCCCACTTGCGTGCAAGGCAATGTCTTTTTCTTTATCCGCAACCATTACTTTGAGGCTTGGGCGGCTTTGTAGGAGAGCGATTCCTGTCGAAAGGCCGACAACACCTGCACCGATGATCAACACATTACACTTTTTTCGCATGATCAAAGGTAGCCTATTTGAATAATTCCTCCAAGCATGTCTAGTTACGGAAAAATATATCGAGTAACAAAGCCGTTTTAAGTTTATGGGGATAATTCAGCAATTTCTAACATTTTACCTCAGCAGCCAGAGACCACCCCAAAATTACAAAATCGCCAAGAATTTGAAAATGGATTTTCAGGACCAGATAGCAAATGATTGGCTTTCAATGGTGAGACTAAGCTCATTTGATCAAAAATGACAAAACATTTTGTGATGGACATGGAAGATTCCAAGTTGCAGATTGCGCCAATAGTATTGGGCCATGAGAGCAATATATTTGAATGAAAAGGTGAAAAATAACAGCTCCTAGATTAGTTTTTTTGTTACAATTGGCAAGTGAAATCCAAGGTCCCGCACTTCAGAAGTAGTCTATTAGAAGGTTGGCGTTTTGACGCCTGTCTCACGATACTCGTTGCAATTGGGTATTCTCTTTTTGGCGGCAGCTTAATTACTTACGACGGAAGACAGTATCTATCCACTGTTAATTCAATCTCTCAACACACACTTTCCGAAGGCTATCTTCTGGGGCGACCACCATTTTATCCTTTATTCTTGTCAGTGATTCTTTCTATTTGGAATTCAGACCGTTTCCTTATTTTTACCCAAGTTGCAATTATGCTATTTTCGGCACTGTATTTTTTTCGAGTACTTAAGAAAGCAATAGCCCCAATCTTTCCTCGCTACACCTTCCCTCGTGTTCTGCCGGTTATTTTTGTGACCTCACCTACGATTCTGGGACACGGCTCAACAATTCTTCAACAAAGTTTGTTTGTAACTGAGGCAGCAATTTTGCTCACTTTATTACTGCATTTGTTAATGAACCCAAGAAAATCTAGCCTGTATGTCTGGCTGGCACTCTTGATCGTGGCGACAACACTCACTGGACAAGGAATGCTTGCGTTTAATGCCGGAGTTTTGCTCTGCGTTGTACTTATTATTGTTCAAAGTACTAGAAAATCCCATTTTTCAATTAGACAATTTGTTTTCGGTAGTATTGCTTTACTCAGTCTTCCCTTAACATTATTGGGTTTTTCAATTTTTGAAGAATGGGCGGCGCAAAAAAGTGATGTTATTTCCGTCGGTCTACCTGCAGGGTCTTCGATTACTTCATTTCCTTCTTATTTCCAGTCTAATCCACAACGAGCAGCAAATAATCTGGTTGAAGCCTACGTCTCTCAGAGTGGTCTCATACCATCCATACAGTCTAAGGGTCTATTGTTCCCTGAAGGTAACGGGTCGGCCCGCTTTTTTGAGAATCGTGCTCATGCTGAAAATGTCTTCATTCCGGAACGTAAATGTGGAATAGCTGATACAAATGACGCTGGACCCTGGTACAAACATAGTAAAGATGTATTGCAACAAAATTGTGCGCCGTTTAATTTTCCGAAGAGTTTCAGGTGGCTTCCGTTTTTACTCGGATTCCTCGTATCTCTTGTTTCATTTGCATTTTTCCCTTTCTCAGTAATTCTTTTTTACTTTGCTATTAAATCGCGCGATCTGAATCTTGTAAATATAATATTGATTTTAATCTTGCCTAGTTTTCTGTTGCGATGCTCGTATATTATTCTAGGTTTACAGCCGGATAGATATGCACTTCCAACACTAATTTCAGCCTTCGTGGTCGTTATTTTTGTTATAGAAGGAGTAAAGAATTTTGTACTTCAAAATGCAAATAGGGCTTGAAACGTTAAAGAATTGTACTTTACAAAATTTCTTGCAAATTTTCTAATCCTTGATTTCAAGGAAGGATTCAATCTCACGAAGGCAAGAATCTGATGGGCTTGAATTATCCATTAGATACTTTTGCCACCATTCCAATGTACTAATAATCGCTTCTTTTTGATTAAAAAACGGTTTCCAGTTTAGATTGTCGGTACTATTTTTCGAATCTAAATTTAGAATTGCTGATTCAAATTCTAATTCGGTTGAATGCTCTAAATAAGATATTCGTATCTCTGGAAACATAGTCCTTGCTATTGAAATGATTTCGGCTACGGTAATCATTTTTCCAGACGGTCCGAAGTTAAAAGAATTGGAGATTTCCCCAATCAATGCAGATTCCAAGCACTGAAGATACCCAGCTAGTGGGTCAAGAACATGTTGCCAAGGCCGAATACTCTCCGGATTTCTTATCTCTACAACATTCCCGGATATTAGACCGCGAATTAGGTCAGGGATCAAACGATCTCTTGCAAAATCTCCTCCACCAATCACATTTCCTGCGCGAACGGACGTTACAACGGGGCCTCCAGTAACCTTCGCGATTTGCTGCCAGGCTGCTACGACTGCTTCCGTTCCCACCTTGCTGGCGCTATATGGGTCTTTTCCTTCTAGTGGATCTGATTCAATAAATGCTTTACCTGAGTTATCGTTTTTGTAAACTTTATCAGTGGTGACGATTGTTACCGCTTTAACATACTCTTTCGTAAATGCAATATCCAATAAATTTACGGTACCCATAACATTAATTGCAAAAGTCTCGCGGGGAGTTTCGTAAGACTTCAGGACTAATGGTTGGGCCGCCATATGAATAATTGTTGAAGGCTTGTGGAAATCAATGAACTTTTCTAAAGCCTGGAAGTCGCGAATGTCAGCAAATACTTCGGGAATTGCAGCTGTTCGCTTTGCACGATCAAACAATGAGTCTTTTTCAGGTTCTAAGGAGTATCCAACGACTGGAACCTTGAGATATTCTAAAAGGAATGTCATCCAAGTGCCTTTGAATCCTGTATGACCAGTTAGAAGCACCGGTCCTGGCAACTCTCGGAGGCGTTTTCCTAGTGGATTTTCCATAACCGAACTGTAGTCTTTACCTACTAAACAACAAACAATGCACTGCTTATGTGGCGCGGTCAGGGAAGAAATTGAGCGAGAATTTAGACTCAAAGATTGACCAATTGGTCACTGAAGCGTTTTTCGAATTACACCCAGCCAAAGCGTTTATGGCCGGCGAAACCAATATCCCAGTCACCGGAAAAGTATTTGGAGCTGAAGAGCTTCGTGCTGCAACTAAAGCGAGCCTTGATTTTTGGTTAACATCCGGGCCGTATGCCGAAGAGTTTGAATCCCGATTCGCAAAAACTGTGGGAATGCGGCATTGTTTCATGGTTAATTCAGGCTCATCAGCAAACCTTTTAGCTCTTAGTTCGCTAACTAGCCCGGCTCATGGAGAGCGCGCGCTTAAACCAGGAGATGAAGTCATAACGGTGGCAGCCGGTTTTCCAACAACAGTGACCCCTATCTTACAAAATGGACTTGTACCGGTTTATGTAGATGTTGACCCAGAGACTTACGTAGCTATTGATGATCAATTGGAAGCAGCAGTCTCTTCAAAGACTAAGGCAATCATGATGGCACACACGCTGGGAAACCCATTTAATCTCGACTTTGTCCAAGATTTAGCAAAGAAGCACAATCTTTGGGTTATTGAGGATAGCTGCGATGGGTTGGGTGGAACGTATAAAGATCAAACTTTGGGAAGCTTCGGAGATCTCTCAACATTTAGTTTCTATCCGGCACATCACATCACAACTGGTGAAGGTGGTGCGGTGTTAATCAAGAAAGTTGCACACAAGAGAGTTGTTGAATCTTTCCGCGACTGGGGAAGAGACTGCTGGTGCACTCCAGGGTGTGACAACACTTGTTTAAAGAGATACGAATGGACTTTGGGCGAGCTCCCAGAAGGTTACGACCATAAATACACCTATTCACACTTGGGATACAACCTAAAGTCTGGGGATATCCAAGCAGCGATCGGCTTGGCGCAACTTGATCGGCTGGATTCATTTATTGAACTTCGTCGACGCAATTGGGCATATCTATTAAATGGTCTAAAAGATCTAGAAGAATTTTTTGTACTTCCGAGAGTCACAGAACACAGCAACCCATCATGGTTTGGATTTGCATTAACAGTTAAGCCAGGTTCACCAAAAACCAGGAACCAGATTGTTCAAGAATTGAATGAGAAGAAGATAGGTACGCGCCTGCTCTTTGGGGGCAATTTGCTTCGCCAGCCAGCGTTCATGGGAACGCCTCGAAGAGTTATTAGTGATTTAGTAAATACTGACCGAATCATGAATGACACATTCTGGATTGGCGTTTGGCCCGGGCTTACAATTGAGATGTTAGATTTCATGATCGCGACCATCCATGAAATGCTCGGAATAAGTTGATGAAGGTTATCATTCTTGCCGGTGGGCTCGGAACTCGGATTTCAGAAGAAACGGCTGATAAACCCAAGCCCATGGTGTTGCTAAACGACAAACCAATCCTTTGGCACATCATGAGTATCTTCGCCAAGCAGGGTCATACAGATTTTGTTATTGCTGCGGGGTACAAAGGTGAAGTTATTTCTGACTGGGCATCAACCCTTGAAACGGACTGGAATATCCAAACGATTAACACCGGAATGGACACCCAAACAGGTGGTCGCATTAAGCAATGTATGCAGTTATTTCCTGGCGAAAGAATGTTCGCCACATATGGTGATGGTGTTGGAAACATCAATGTAAATAACTTGATTGCCTTTCATGCATCCCATGGGAAGTTAGCAACTTTGACTGCAGTCCACCCGCCCGCCAGGTTTGGGTATTTAGATATTGAGAATGGCTTAGTCCGTCACTTCGGTGAAAAGAATCAAAGTGACGCAGGTTGGATAAATGGGGGCTTTTTTGTGGTCGAACCTGAAGTATCTGACCTAGTGAAATCTGATGATGAACCATTTGAGACTGGTGCGCTTCCAAGACTAGTGAGTAGTGCAAATCTGATGTCATTTCATCATGATGGCTTCTGGCAGCCTATGGATACCTTAAGAGAAAAGGAGGATCTATCAAATCTAGCAAAGCAAGCCGCCCCGCCTTGGCTAATTGGAATCTAACTAGCAATAGAATCATCAGGTATTAAATTAGTAACGAAAAGTCTCAGAAATCATTTCATATTCTTTTTAAGTTAGGTGAGTAATCAAATGTTAACAATAGTGACGCCGACATATAATGAGGAAGCCTCAATAGCTGCTTGCATCGAAGGACTCAAGATATTTATGGAGTCACATCTGGCTGGAGTGGAATATGAACACTTAATTATTGATAATGCATCTACCGATAATACGGTTGCGATCACCGAAATATACGCTAAGAATGACATCAGAATTAAGGTCATAGTTAACAGTAGAAATGTTGGCGCACCACAAAACATTTTAAGGGGGCTTAGTTTCTCTAAAGGAAGTGCTGTTATTCCTATGTTACCTGCGGATTTACAAGACCCCATCTATGTTATTGGAGAGTTTTATCAGAAGTGGGTTGAAGGAAATAAAATTGTTTACGGGCAGCGATTAGAGAGGCAAGAATTCTTTATGATGCGACTTGCCCGTCGTTTTTATTACAAAATAATTTCAGCTCTTTCTCATTTTGAAATCCCTCAAGATGCAGGAGACTTCATGCTTATCGATAGGATGGTAGTTGATGCGGTTAACTTATATCCAAAACAAGATCTCTATCTGCGTGGATTTGTATCAAAACTTCAACTCCCACATTCTTTCGTGGGCTACACATGGGTTTCACGAAAAGCTGGTAAATCAAAGTCATCTCCTTTGATCTTGATTGACACCGCCCTAAGTGGGCTTGTTAATACGAGCCGTCTGCCAGCTCGACTGGCAATGGCTGTCGGCTTCTCGGCATCTCTTTTTGCATTTCTTTATGGGACAGTGACTGTATTTCTCGTGACTTTTGGATACACCGCCACTGAACCCGGTTTACCAACTCTGATCGCCTTAATCTCATTCCTTGGCGGAATACAGTTGATTTTCTTAGGGATTATCGGTGAATATGTTCTAGGCGTTTTCAGCCACTTAAAGCCAGATCCAAGTGTAGAAACAGTCAAAAAAATCAATCTGGAGTGATTTCTGATAAGGATATTGAGATAGAAACTTTTACTCCATCTTCAATAAAATAAGCGAAACCTTTACCTTTGAATGTTCTCGCTCGCAAAAGATTTATGAATGATCTGACTTCTACTATTGAATCTAGATGGATTTCATCAAAGGTCGAAATTTCTGACTTTGAGTTATAGGTTGATAATGATTCATCCTGGACCCTAGGAATTATTTCCCCTTTGATGATTCTTGGCCATGTTTTGGCAAATAGTTCCACTATTTTTGATTGAAGCCTTAAGTAGAGATCGCTTGCAGTGTCAGTTTTTTCTTGCGGGACAACTTGAGAAGCCCAGATATCACCCGTATCTGCTCTTAAAGCGATTCGATGCAAGCTAACGCCTGATGGAGTGCCATCCTTTAAGTTGTAAACATGTGGAAACCATCCACGATTTTTTGGAAGTAGGGCTGGATGAAAGTTTATGGAATCTTTAAAGGAATTTAAGGCATAATCCTTAATCAGCCAAGGCCAGTAAACAGAAACTAGAAAATCTACATCTAATGGTTCTAAGACATTGACTATTGTTGGAGAACTCCAAATTTCCTTTCCTTTGTAGAATTTACAATCTGCATGAGCAGCCAGATACTCGACCTGTAAGTCATAATCGGGGTCTTCACCAGTCGTGAATACAGCCACGACATTTGTATCGGGATTAGATAGGAGATATTGCATAACTTCGATACCGGGAATGTGATTAGCTAGCAATACAACTCGAGGCTTCAAAATTCCTCCATAAATTGCAAAATTGAATCTGAGACGTATGCAACTTTTTCCCGGGTTAGATTTACACCACTCGGAAGATTGACTCCACTCTCGGAGATAAAATTAGAGTTATTGGATTCTTGATTTCTATTGTTCTTCCACATCGGGTATTCAGAAATTGCTGGAAATGTTGGACGGGTGTCAATACCGCGTATTCTTAAGTAATCAAATAATTTGTTTCGGTCGAAGGAACCTATTGTAATACTGGTCATCCAACAGATTGATCTACTGTTTGGTATTTCATTTTGAAATTTAATCTGAGTACTTTGTGATAAGAGTTCACGGTACCAATTATTGATTTCTCGTTTCTTAGCGATTTGGCGTTCAACACTTGTCAGTTGTGCCAATCCAATAGACGCTGCCACATTCGATATCTTGTATTTGTGCCCTACTTCGTCTATCCAAAAAGTACCAGGAATTCTTCCGTGGTCTTGTATTTTTTTTACTTTTTCGTAAAGTATCTTGGAGTTTGTTACAACCATCCCTCCTTCACCCGAAACAAGCATTTTGGCACCTTGAAAACTGTAGCAACCTAAATCTCCTAGAGTTCCAGCAGCTTTTGAATTAATAAGAGTGCCAATCGCTGGTGCTGCGTCTTCAACAACATAGACATCGTTTTCTTTGGCAAGTTGTAAAATGGGTTCCATATTTGCTGCGTAACCATAAAGATGAACAGGAATAATCGCTTTAGTTTTTGAAGTTATTAATCTCTTTATCGAATCAACATCGATCGTCCAGGAGTCAGACTCAACGTCTGCAAAGACTGGGGTCGCACCCACGTAAGTTACAGCTGATGCAGTTGCAACCCAAGTAATATTAGGAACAATCACTTCATCTCCAGGACCAATTCCTAATGCTAATAAACTCAGGTGAATTGCACCCGTGCAGGATGAGGTCGCGATTGCATATTTTGCTCCAACATATTCTGCAAATTTTTTTTCAAAATCGTTGATAAAGTCTGAGTGGTGTGCGTTCCATCCAAACGCTGCCGCATTTGAAGAAAAATTTCTTTCTACGGGAGTAATCGATGGTCCAGCGGTCAAAATCATTTTTACATCTCTAGGTTCAATTGGGTAAGTCTTAAATACGACTTTAGGTGATTTGGTCAAGTCTATTTCTGACTCACTTGAATCAGATATCAATGATTCAATTTCTGCCTTTTTCGAATCTGCGAAATGAATCTCCAAGCAATCAATATTAAGCGAGTCAAAAATCCAAGATTTCAAGACCTTTAGCAAACTCATTAAGATGCTTGCGGTAAGCTCACTTCTGAAGAACCGCAAATCTCGGACTATGATGCAATCACTTGAATATTCTAGGGTTAAATGACCTATTGGCAAAGAACCCTCAGCAAAAATTAATAGATTTAAACCAATGTGAATTGTTTCTCTAACCTCTCTTGCGCCATAATCAACTCCAGGCATTTTCTCAAAAAGCGTTTCAAAATTCTCGCCCTTAAGGAGGGGTTGTAACGAAATCATTTCATTCTCGTAGGTAATACTCTTGGATTTTGAATTGAAAAGCGATTGCGAACAACCCATAAAATTAAAAACATCGGAGACATACTTTTTCGAGTCAAAACTGCCAATAATTGGTACGTGAAAATCTCTGATTTCTGAACTTTCCATTTTGGAATAATACTGGTTATTTCTTACATTAGTGTGCAAGCGGATATTGAGTCTCATTACTGCTCTTAGATTCAATTAATCTTATGTTTTCCGGTGAACTAAAAACCATAGACCTTACCTAGGAACCTTACTTTTGCTATTCTTGGTTCATGCAAGGTTATAGAATTGTCCAAAGTGACGCCCAGTAGTAAGTCAATTGCTTTGGCGGCCAGAAAGTCTGCTTTGCATATGACGCACGCTTCAAAAGCGTCACACATCGGATCATCTTTATCGATGATTGACATACTCTCAGTAATTGCTTCCAACACAACTCTGGCTCTGAATAGCCAGCTGGGGGAAGAATTGATTATTTCAAAAGGACATGCGGCTGCAGGCGCCTATGCGGTGCTAGCACATGCAGGATATATACCGATTGAACTTCTTGAGTCTTATTCAACCGATGGAGCACTTCTTGGAGGTCACGTTACGAGCACGCATGTAAGTGCGATTAATCTTTCAACGGGCTCACTTGGGCATGGTTTGCCCTTTTCGGTTGGTCGAGCAATTGCAAAAAAGAGATTGAACATTCAAGGTCAATCATTTATTTTACTCTCCGATGGAGAGTGTGATGAGGGAAGCAACTGGGAGGCAGCGCTTCTCGCAAGTCACTTAGGTCTAGACAATGTTTCCGCAGTAATCGACAGAAACTTTTTGCAGTCTCTAAAAAGCACGGAGGAAACTGTTCAATTAGAGCCATTAGCTGATAAGTGGTTAGCATTTAATTGGGATGTTGTCGTGGTTGATGGACACTCACATGCAGATCTAGATAAAGCTATTTTTAGAAAGTCGAATAAACCAATGATGACGATTGCGAATACTATTAAGGGTTATGGGGTCAGTTTCATGGAGAATTCTGTGCCTTGGCATTACAAGTCGCCTGATGAAGAGGAATTATCTCTTGCAATCCATGAACTTGAGAAATTCTTATGAGAAATGCTTTTGTTGACCAATTAACCCTTCTCGCAGAGAAAAATGAGAAAATATTCTTAATCGTTGGCGATCTTGGTTATGGCGTAATTGAAAATTTTGAAAAAAGATTTCCTAAACAATTCTTAAATGCAGGTGTGGCGGAACAAAACATGATGGGAATGGCCGCCGGTTTAGCTAGTGCGGGATATCAAGTTTTCGTTTACTCCATCGGAAATTTCCCGGTATTTCGATGTTTAGAACAGATTAGAAATGATGTTTGCTACCAGGAATTAGACGTTTCAATTGTCTCGATAGGTGCTGGTTTGAGTTATGGGAGTTTGGGATATTCGCATCATGCTATCGATGACATTGGTGTGATGAAGGCACTTCCTGGTATGACTATTTACTCTCCCGCTGACCCAATCGAAACTCGAATAGCCTTATCCTCTTCGATGTCTGTAAAAACTCCAAAATATTTTCGACTGGGAAAGAGTGGTGAACCAAACATATTTGAAGAAGGCTCAACGAACTTTCCAAATTGGACAGAACTAGCCAGTGGAAGTCAATTACTCCTGATAACTACTGGCGCTATCACGATTGAGGCAATTGAAGCTGCCGAAATTTTGAATTTGGAAGGGATTGAAATTTCGGTGTGTTCGGTCCCTATCTTGAAACCATTTAAACTGAACATCTCTTTAGTTGAAAAGTACCAAAAGATTTTAGTTGTGGAAGAACACTCGATTTCAGGAGGTCTAGGCTCAATGGTTTCTGAACAAATTGCTCAACACGGTTTAATGAAAAACCTAACTGTTCTTGGACTGCCAGACCTAGTTCATCACGAACTAGGTTCCCAGAAATACCTTAGAAAACACTTTGGGATTGACTCACAAGGTATATCAAATGAAGTCAAAGAGATTCTGGGGTCTTAATCCAAAACTACAGATCCCGCTGGCGTCGATAAACGCACTGCAACAATTCCATACTCACCATCATTTGTTGATGGATCAACAAAATCAACTGAAGCTCCGTTTAATCCACCAAGGATCTCTGCCTTAAACCAAGAATCAGCA
>Ga0164292_10001449_pt1 | contig 19154 bp, 21 predicted proteins | sample GEODES117metaG_FD_111486 | JGI IMG/M metagenome (GOLD analysis project Ga0164292, IMG submission 111486) | Eutrophic lake water microbial communities from Lake Mendota, Wisconsin, USA - GEODES117 metaG | ecosystem: Environmental > Aquatic > Freshwater > Lake | place: USA: Lake Mendota...
GACGCAGGCGTTGGTGTCGAAACGCACGTAGCTTCCGTCATCGCGACGCGTCGGCTTCTTGCAGCGCACGATCACGGCCTTGACGACGGCCTTCTTCTTGACGTCGCTGCCGGCGATAACGCTCTTCACGCTGCAGACGATGATGTCGCCAATGCCGGCAGTACGCTTCTTGCTGCCGCCAAGCACCTTGAAGCACATGACTTCCTTGGCACCGGTGTTGTCAGCCACGACCAACCGCGATTGCATTTGGATCATGTGGAGGCTCCTTCCCCGGCCTTACGACCGGTCGCCGTGGCTTCCTCGGCCTTGGCTGCCGTTTCCTTGAACTGCGTGGCCCGGGCACCGCTCCGCAGCGATGCCACGTCTACGGCGGTGCTCTTCGTCACCACCCGCACGAGTTCCCACCGCTTCAACCGGCTGCGCGGACGGCACTCGATGATTTCAACCAGATCACCCGGGCCCGATGTCTCGTCCTCATCGTGCACGTGGCAGATCGTGCGTCGATGGAGAATCCGCCCGTATTTGTTGTGACGCACCACACGGGGAATCTCCACCCGCCGCGTCTTGCTCGACGCGGCGCTGGTAACCGTGCCTGTTTCCACTCGCCTTGGCATGACTTCTTCCTGTCTGACTTCTTCCAACCCGCCTCGGATACCCGTCCCGCACGATCACCACCCTCGATCGATGACGCCCACTCGGGCCCCATCGAAGCTCGTCACTTTCCGCTCTGAGTCTGCTTCTTGAACTGTCGCTTCGTGGCCACGCCGGCTTTGCCGGGCTCTTGTATCTTCGCCCGGCCGCTGGCCCGCTTCTTCTTCCCATGCTTGGCGTGCAGCCCGGCATCGTGGTCGGCCTTCGACTCCGCAGGCGTACCATCGGGGTGGGCGGCCGGCGCCACCAGGCTTCCCCGCTGGGCGAGGATCGTCTGGCAGCGTGCAATCGTCTTTCGCTGCTTCCGGACATCCGACGGCGAGGCGAGTTTCTCCGTCTGGGACTGCAGGCGGAGCTTGAAAAGCGTCTCGCCAGCGTCCTTCCAGACCAGCCGGATCTGCTCGTCGCTCATCTCTCGTAATTCGCGTGCTTTGCTCATGTCTGCCGCCCGGGAAGTATTCACTGCCAAAGTAAATTGACTCACTCACAAACCGGTACCCCGGGACTCTCCGCCCCGACCCCAGCTTCGAGCAGGCCATCACCGCAACCACCGTCCTGCCAACCGTCGCCGTGCCGGGCAGCGGGATGCCCCGCCGCACCAGGCCCGACTCACATCACACGCCGCCTCACGAACCGCACTCGAATCGGCATTTTGTGCGCCAGGCGAGCCAGGCACACTCGCGCCGCTTCCTCGGAAACGCCACCGATTTCGTAGAGGACCGTCCCCGGCTTGATCACGGCCGCCCAGAACTCGGGTTCACCTTTTCCCTTCCCCATTCGAGTCTCGAGGGGGATGGAGGTGATCGACTTATGGGGAAACACGCGCACGTACAGCCGGCCCTCGTTGCGGAGGTACTGGCTGGCCGCGATGCGTCCGGCCTCGATCGTCGCTGCAGCGAGCCAACCCGGCTGTTCGGCTTGGAGGCCGAAGTCACCGAAGACGACGCGGTTGCCGCGAGAGGCATCACCTCTTATACGACCTCTTTGGCTTTTTCGGTGCTTGACCCTCTTGGGCATCAGCGCCATCGCCGCTCTCCTCGTACATGCCTTGGTTGACCCACACTTGAACGCCAATGTTGCCCTGCGCGGTGGGAGCCTCGCAGAACCCGTAATCGATCTTCGCGCGAATCGTCGACAAGGGGATCGACCCGGCGCTCCCCTTCTCGCATCGCGACATTTCCGCACCACCGAGCCGCCCGGCAAGCTGGATCTTCACCCCCTTGGCTCCGGCATCCATGGTGGTGTCGATGGCCCGCTTCATCGTGCGGCGAAAGGCAGCCCGCTTCGTCAGCTGGTCGCAGATGTCCTCGGCGATCAACTGCGCCTGAATCTCGGGTCTGGCCACTTCCTCGACCTTGAGGTTGACTCGCCGACCGAGCAGTTGCTGCAGTTCGTCTTGAAGGCGATCGACTTCCTGCCCCTTCCGACCGATGAGCACACCTGGGCGAGCCGAGTGGAGGATCACCTTGACTTCGTCGCGCGTCCGCTCGATCTCGACCTTCGGGATGGCAGCGGCACGATACTTCGTCTTGATGAACCGACGCACCTTGAAGTCTTCCATGAGCAAATCACGGAAATCCTTCTTGGCGGCGTACCACCGGCTCTTCCAAGGTTCGGTGATCCCGGTACGGAAGCCGACGGGGTTGACCTTCTGTCCCATGAACTCGTTCCTGTGTTGCTGAGTTGCTGTGCTGTCGGAAGCGCTGCTTCGCGTTTTGCGTCTCGCCGCGAGGCTCCGCGGCACTCGCCGTCAAGAAACCACGATCACTCCGCCGGCGCTTCGAGCGCCACCTTGATGTGCGACATTCGCCGCTTGATCCCGAAGGCCATGCCACGAGCCCGGGGCCGAATCCGCTTGAACATCGGCCCACCATCCACGCGGGCATCGACCACCACGAGGTCGTCGACTGCGGGAGCCTGCTGATGCTCCGCGTTGCCGAGCGCACTCTTGATCACCTTCTCGAGCATCCGGGCACCACGATGGGGCTGGAAGCGAAGGATGTCGAGCGCCTCGTCCGCGAACTTCCCGCGTACGAGATCCGCCAGCGCCCGCACCTTGCGAGGACTGATCCGTGCAAACTTGTGAATTGCCGTATACGCCATTGGTCACCTCGCTCCCATCGCCGGTTCGCTTTCGCAAACCAGGTAAAGCCGCATCACTTCGCCGCTTCCTTGACCTTGCCGCCGTGCCCGCGGAACGTCCGCGTCGGCGCGAACTCGCCCAGCTTGTGACCGACCATGTCCTCAGTGACGAACACCTTCAGGTGCTGCTTGCCGTTGTGGACCATGAACGTCAGCCCGATGAACTCAGGAACGATCGTGCAGGCCCTCGACCAAGTCTTGATCGGCTCGCGCTTGCTGCCGGCCAACTGGGTCTCGACCTTCTCGTAGAGCCGGGGGTCGATATACGGCCCCTTTTTCGAACTGCGTCCCATGATCTACCGAGCGACTGGCGCTCTCCCCTGCTCCCTGTTGGATCCCTCGACCGACCTCGACACCTCACGCTCACCGATCGAACACCCTGCCATCGACCACCCCGTGCGGCCAGGGCCGCCGCGCGAATGACCGCATCCTACCGCAGCTTCAACTGCCCATAGCGCCGGCTCTTGCGACGCCGAATGATCGCCGACCCGGACGGTTTCCGTGGCTTTCGGGTGCCGCCGCCCTTGGCACTCTTTCCGGTCGGGCTGACCGGATGGCGACCACCCTTCGTCCGCCCTTCACCACCGCCGTGCGGATGATCGATCGGATTCATCGCGGTTCCGCGGACGTGAGGCCTGATCCCCATCCATCGCTTGCGGCCGGCCTTGCCGAGCACCACGTTCATGTGCTCGGAGTTTCCAATGGCACCGATCGTTGCCCGACATGCTGCCGGCACTCGGCGGATTTCTCCACTCGGCAACGTCAACTGTGCCCACTGCGACTCACGGGCCACGAGCACCGCCGATGAACCAGCGGAACGGCAGAGGCGTCCGCCCCTACCTGCCTGCAACTCGATGTTGTGCACCTGCATGCCGAGAGGAATCGCCGACATCGGGAGGCAATTACCCACCTCAGGAGGAGCCTCGGCACCGCTTTGGACCGTGACGCCAACCTTCAGCCCCTCGGGAGCGAGAATGAACCGCTTCTCACCGTCGGCATACACCACCAACGCCACTCGGCAGGTGCGGTTGGGATCGTACTGAATCGAATCGACCTTCCCGGGGACACCGTCCTTGTTCCGACGGAAGTCGATCAGCCGGTAATGCTGCATGTGACCACCGCCGCGATGACGCGAGGTGATCTTCCCCTGGTTGTTACGACCACCCGTCTTCCGCTTGCGGACTCGCAGATGCTTCGGAGCCTCGGCGCCACGCGTGAGTTCCTTGAAATCGGAGACGCTCGCCCCACGGCGGCCGGGACTGGTCGGGTTGTAGTTGCGGATTCCCATGGCTCAGAAGCTCTTGTATTTCGTGGTTCGCGGTTGATCCCTGCGATCGATCGACACTCAGAACAGGTCGATCTTGAAATCGGGCTTGAGGGTCACGATGGCTTTCTTCCAGGCCTTGGCGCTCGTGCGTCGGGTTCGACTGCGTCGCGCCTTGCCGACCCGGTTTTGGACGGCAACCTTCTCGACCTTGACGTTGAACATCTCCTCGACGGCCCGACGGATGTCCGGCTTGGTCGCATCGGTGACGACCTCGAAGGAATAGGCGCCATTCCGCTGGGCGCGGTGCATGCCCTTCTCGGTGACGAGCGGGCGGACGATGACTTGGTGCGAACCAAGCCGCGGATTCAGCATCGGGGGGGGAGGCACGGGTACGGCCATAAATCACTCTCCTCGCGTGGTCTTGCGGGCAGCCGACACCTTCGCCACAGACTTGGAAGGCTTCCGCGCGGCAGAGGCCGGCTTCGCCTTGGCCTTCACTGCGGCGCGGAACGCGTCGATGGCAGCCGTCGTCATCACGATCGTTCGCGGCCGCAGAATCGTCCAGGCATTCAGATCACCGACGGGCGAAACCGAAACGCCCTCGATGTTCCGAGCCGACTTCCAAAGATTGTCGTCGTGCTTCTCGGGGGCGACCAGAACGGTCCGCTCACCAACGCCGAGCGCGCCGAGAAGGCCGCTCACGGCGGACGTCTTGGGAGCCGACAGCGAGAGCGAATCGACGAGACGCACCTCGTCATCGGCGATCCGGGCGGCCAGGGCCATACGGGTCGCAGCCTGCAGCGACTTCCGCGGCATTCGGAATCCGAAGTCCCGCGGACGCTTGGCGAAAATGTGGCCACCACCCCGGCGCGTACCACTGCGGCGACCACCGGCACGGGCATTGCCCGTGCCCTTCTGGCGGTAGAGCTTCTTGGTCGAGCCGGCAACCTCGCCACGCGACTTCGTGCGATGCGTCCCCTGACGCAGATTCGCTTGATACATCACGACAGCATCGTGAAGAAGTTGCTTGTTGACCGAAGGAGCGAGTTCTGCCGGGTCGATCTCGTAGCTACCGACCTTCTTTCCGGCCATGTCATATACGGCAAGATTCACTTCGCACCTGCCTTCTTCTTGGAAACCGGCGCACCCACACCGGCCACCTTCTTGATCAGATTGGTCTGCTGCACCATCACCATCGACCCATTGGGACCCGGAACGGCACCGCGCACGAGAAGGAGATTGTTCTCCTTGTCGACGCGCACGACCTTGAGGTTCCTGGCCGTCGAACGCTCGTTACCGAACCGACCGGCCATCCGCTTGCCCTTGAACACACGGGCTGGAGAGGTATTCATGCTCGTGCCACCCTGATGACGGTGGACCTTCTTGACGCCGTGCGTCGCTCGCTGGCCCTTGAAGCCATGACGCTTCATGACGCCGGCCGTGCCACGCCCCTTCGTCGTCCCGGTGACATCGACACGGGCAACGGCTTCGAAGAGCTCGACGGTGAGATCCTGACCGACCACAAGACCGTCGACCGTGCCACGAAACTCGCGCACGAACCGCTTCGGCTCACACCCGGGCTTCGGCTGGGCCTCGACACCGGCCAGAGCCCGGCGCTGACTGCGCTTGCTTTCGAGACTGGCCACCTGACCGCGTACCGCACGACTCGCCAGACGCCGAGGCTTGTCGAGAAACCCGACCTGAACGGCCGAGTAGCCATCACGCTCGAGAGAGCGGAGAGAAAGAACTTTGCACGGCCCGGCTTCGATGACCGTGACGGGCACCACCGTGCCGTCCGCGTCGAACACCTGCGTCATGCCCACCTTGCGACCCAAAAGCCCCTTACGGGCGGGACGCTCCGCCTTCGCACGCCCGCCGCCGGAGACCTTCCCCCCGACCGCCCCTGCGCCGCCAGTCGTTTCTTGAGCAGCCATGTTTTACGCCGTTGCACGCCGTCGAAACGCCCTCGACCCTCCGCCACAGGGACGAAAGGCCAAGCACGCCTCTGGATCACGCTCGAAGCCGCTGGCTGCGGGAGCACCCGTCACACTCTTCCCCGAAAGAGGAGAGCGGCCGAGCCTTACCCACAACGCCTTCCAAGCATGCCGTGTCGGACGCTCCTGAAAGTTTGAAAAAAACCTGAAACGAGACGTAGCCTCCGGGACGGTTCGCCGCCCGGAAAACAGCCATTACCGAGAAGAAGCCTTGATCTTGATGTCGACACCAGCCGGAAGGCTCAACTTATTGAGAGCCTCGATCGTCTTGGCAGTCGCCTGAACGATATCGATCACACGCTTGTGCGTGCGGATCTCGTACTGCTGACGCGCCTTCTTGTCGATGTGCGGACTGGAGAGCACGGTGTAACGCTCGATCCGCGTCGGCAGCGGAATCGGACCGTGAACTTCCGAATTAGTGCGCTTGGCGGTGTCGACGATCTCGGCTGCGCTCTGGTCAAGCACACTGTGATCGTACGCTTCCATGCGGATACGGATGATTTCTTGGGTCGGCCCTGCCACGGCATGCTCCACTGATGCTGGTCTATCGAACGTGTCGTATCGCCTCTGCCCGACCGACCACTTCAACCGATTTCAACTGCCTGCCGTGAGATTCCCTCGTCAACCAAGAACCTTGGCCCACGAAACCAAGCCACGCCAGAACCGTCGAAAAAACCGAACAAAACCGCCTCGATCGTCCCCGTTCTCCACGACGCCCTCAGCGCCCCGACCCGGCTCCCTCGAACGGGCCTGAGGCCCGGGGAAACCGGTGGAAACGATGCCATTCCTCCGGATGATCTTGGGTGGAGGAAACGGCCGCGACAGCCTCCGGCGACCTTTGCGGGTCACGGGCGTCGCTGCGGGATCGAAGAGGAAAATGTAAGGACGGGGGAGCATGGTGTCAACACGCCCCCCGGCAGCGGCCGGGGAAACCGCTGTGAAGCCGCGTTCCCAGCCGAATTGCCCCGGATTTGTGTCTTCCCGCACCGCGTCGGCGAATCACCGATGGCCGGTCGGTGGTCATGATCGCCGCCATCCGGGGAAACCCTGGTTCTCCCTCCCGAAACCCCGGTGTCTCCCGCGGCGACATACCCTCCCCCCCCCCCGAACGAGAGACCGGTCGCCGGTTTTGCCCCCCGCGGTCAGGCACGGGCTTGGATTCGACGGCGCGCGGGATACCTTACCAGTCAGCGGAGATCGTGTTATCCGACCGCTGCCCCAAAGGGGCGATGGCACAAAAACAGCGGAGTTTCGGCCGGAAGTCCGCCACATCGAGCGGCGTACGCACGCCATTCCGCGACAGAACATCAAACCATGGACCGGACATGAAAGCGCTTCTCCTCTCTTCTCCAGGTGAACTTGCGTTCACGGATGTCGATACTCCCTTTCCCGGCCCTGGCGACGTCCGCGTGCGGATCGCTGCCTGCGGGATCTGCGGCAGCGACGTCCACGGATTCACCGGGTCCACCGGCCGTCGCATCCCGCCGTTGGTCATGGGGCATGAAGCGGCGGGGACCGTCGATGCCGTCGGAGAAGGAGTCGACGACCTCGCCGTGGGCACCCGGGTGGCGCTCGATTCGACGGTTTTTTGCGGACTTTGCACCCACTGCGCGGCAGGACAGGAAAACCTGTGCACCGACCGCCAGGTGCTCGGCGTCTCCTGTGGGCCCTACCGTCGACATGGCTGTTTTGCGGAGCATGTCGTCGTGCCACGGAGGGTGGCGTACCCGATCCCGGAGAGCCTCGATTTCATCTCCGCCTCGCTCCTCGAGCCGCTCACGATCGCGCTCCATGCCGTACACCTCGCCAAGGTCGGCCCTGCCACCCGTTCGGCCGTGGTGGTAGGGGCGGGCCCTATCGGCCTGGCGTGCGTCGCGTCTCTCAAGGCCTACGGCGTGCCGCGGATCGCGGCTATCGATCTCGACGAGGGTCGGCTCGCGCAGGCCCGCAAGCTCGGCGCGACCGAAACATTTCCCGCCGGGGACGATGCCGGCGTGAAGGCAGCGAGATGGGGCACGTCGACGACCGATACCGACGGCGCGGATGTCGTTCTCGAGGCGGTCGGGGCCACGGCGCCGGTAAGAACCGCGATCGAGGCCTGCACGCGGGGTGGAACCGTCGTGCTCGTGGGGAACGTCTCCCCGCTGATCGAGCTCCCCCTCCAGCTGGTGGTCACTCGCCAACTCCGGCTCCAGGGCTCCTGCTCGTCTGCAGGGAGCTATCCGGAGGCCATCCGCCTCGTTGCCGAAGGCCGGGTCGACCTTTCCTGCTTCGTCAGTCGCGTGGCGCCGCTGTCAGAGGGGGTGGAATGGTTTCACCGCCTCCACGAGCGTGAACCGGGTCTCGTGAAGGTCGTGCTCACCCCCTGACCCACTGCCCCCCCCTGACCCACTCAGTCGAGGAGCGATCGATGCCCCACCCCCACCCCACCGGGCCTGCCCTTTTCGATCTCACGGGCCGCACGGCACTGGTCACCGGAGCCAGCCGCGGCCTCGGTCTGCAGATGGCCGGCGCCCTGGCCCGTGCCGGGGCGGATCTCGTGATCACCGCCCGAAAGATCGAAGATCTGGCTGCCTCCACGGCCGCGCTCGAGGCCCACGGCCACAGCGTCACGCCGCTGGCCCTCGATCTCCGCAGCGAGTCGAGCATCCGCGAATGCGCCGCGGCGGCGATTCAAGCCTCAGGGGCCATCGACATCCTCCTCAACAACGCCGGATGCAACATCCGTAAGCCGGCCGTCGAGGTGACCTGGGACGATTGGAACACGATCCTCGACACGAACCTCAGAGGCACGTTTTTCATGGCTCAGGCCATGGCCCGGCACATGATCCCGCGCAAGCAGGGGCGGATCATCAACATCGGCAGCGTGACGAGCGTCTTCGGCTATGCGGGCTTGACCCCCTATTCCGCCAGTCGCGGCGGCGTGAAGCAGATGACGATGAGTCTTGCCGACGACCTCGGCCCCCACGGAATCACGGTCAACTGCCTGGCTCCGGGGTGGTTTCGCACCGCCCAGAACGACGTCATGTACCGCGACGAGGAATGGATCGCCTACCTCACTGAGCGGATCCCGCTCAAGCGTCCCGGAAAGGCCGAGGACCTCGACGGGGCCGTCGTCTTCCTGGCCTCCGATGCGAGTGCCTACGTCACCGGCCAGACGCTCCTCGTCGACGGCGGGATCACCACCGGTTCGACGCGTGCCCTGCCGCTCAAGAAACCGCAGTGAGCCCGGGTGCCGTGAGCGACTCCACCCCGCCCTCCTCCACGACCCGCAACGGGGAGCTGTTCCATCCGGCCGCCGATGGTCCGTTCTTCGATTGGTCTCCGACCGATCGCGACGGGGGGGGCGATCTGATGTGCGCCGAGCTTTCGCGACTGGCCTACGCACCTCCGCCGCGGATCGAGACGGAACTGCGCCGCATCGGCTTCGAACTCCTCGCGACCCTCGAGAGCCGCCGGGTGTTCTCCACGCATGCCGCCGCCGACGGCTTCGTGTGCCACGACCGGGTCTCCGCGACGCTGTATGCCGTCTTCCGCGGCACGGAGACGGGAAACATCGACGATCTCCTCGCCAATCTGCTCGTCGATCCGGTGGAGTGGCGCCCCGGGGTCGTCGTCCAGCGTGGGTACGGCCGAACGTTCGACGAATTGCGTGCCCCCCTCGACGCGTGGCTGCGCGACACTCCCGGCCGCACGATCGCCACCGGCCACAGCCTCGGCGGGGCGCTCGCCACCCTCTGCGCGGCCGACTTTCCAGCGGTGGAATTGGTCACGTTCGGTGCGCCGAGGGTGGGCACCGACACGCTTCGCCTCGGCCCCCGCCAGCCGGTCCGCCGCTACGTGCACTGCTGCGACCTCGTCCCCCGCGTGCCCCCGGCCCGGTTCGACGAAGCCGACCTCGAGGACCTCGCCGACGGCCTGCTCGACAACCTCGAACTCCCGGAAGGCTGGCTCGCCGTCGCGTCTCAGGCGGCGTTGCGGCAGTCGGCGCGGATCGCCGCCGGAACCGTTGCCCGGATCGCGGCGGGGCGAGGGTGGGACCACGCCTTCGTCCACCCGGGGCCCTTGGTCTATCTCGACCGCCACGGGGATGTGCACCACCGACCGGCCCCCGAGACGGTCGCCGCCGATCAGCGGCAGGCCCGGAGCGATTACCGGGACGCCCTCGGGATCACCGCGCAGTGGGGCAATGGCACGGTGCTCCTCGAGACCCTTGCCAGCCTCTCCGGAGCCATGCTCCGCGGTGACAAGGACGCCCTCGGGGCCGCTCGCGAACGTCTGTTTGCCGAACTCTCCCGCAGCGATGCCCTGGGCCGCGTGGTCGTTCGCGATCTGGCCGACCACGCCGCGATCCACTACGTCCGCTCCCTTCTCCGAGCGGAACGGAAGCGGCGCGAATGAACCGCGGCGACCGGGCGCGGTCGGTCACACGAAGGCGTCGGCCGTTTCGGCCGGGGCCGGGCCGTACTTGAGCGGGGCCATGGTGAAGCTCGCCCGCCCCTGGCTCACGCTCCGCACCGCTGCCGAATAGCCGAACATGCTCGCCAGCGGGGCCTCCGCCGTGAGCACCGTGATGCCGCCGCGGATCTCGGTGGCGGTGATGATCGCCCGCCGTTGCTGGAGATCGTTGATGACGTCGCCGAGATGGTCCTCCGGCACGCTCACCTCGACCCGCATCACCGGTTCGAGGAGCACCGAGCCAGCGGCGGCGAGGAGCTTGTCGACGGCGTCGGCGGCGGCGATCCGGATCGCCACCTCGCCGGGGGGGGGATCGGGGATCGGGCTCTCGAGGACGACGATCCGCACGCCCCACAGCGGGCACCCCTTGAGCCCCCCGCGTTCGGCACTCTCCCGAACCGCCAACGTCATCGCTGCGGCGAGGTCGGCGAGGGCCTCGTTCTCGGGGAACCATCCCTGCTCGACGGTGACGCCCGTCTGCTCGTCGGTCGGCTCGGCACGGATCGTGACGGTGGCCACGAGCGTCTGCCCGGCCACCTGCCGATTCGATTGGCCGACGACCGTGCTTGCGCGCTCGAGGGTCTCCTTGTAGCTGACGCGAGGCTTGTGGACCCGGCACTTGAGGTTGAAATCACGCTCGAGGCGGTGGCGGATGACCTCGAGATGGAGCTCCCCCATCCCGGAGATGAGGGTCTGACCCGTCTCCTCGCTCTCGCTGGCTCGGAACGTCGGGTCCTGCCGCTTCATCATCTCGAGAACGTCGCCGAGCTTCTTCCGCTCGAGGCTCGTCTCCGGCTCGATCGCCATCGAGATCACCGTCTCGGGGAACTCGATCGACTCGAGGATCACGGGCGCCTCGGCGTCGCACAGCGTGTCGCCGGTGATACTGTTGCGGGGACCGATGACCCCGATGATGTCCCCCGCCTCGCACTTCTCGATCTGCTCGCGCCGGTCGGCCTGCACGCGCCACAACTGCGCGATGTTCTCTTTCTTCTGCCGGAGCGGATTCCACGCCCGGCTCCCCGCCTTGAGGGTGCCGGAATAGACGCGGACGAAGTACAGGTCGCCGTGCTTCTCGGCGAGGATCTTGAAGACCAGGCCACAGAACGGCGCCTGAGGATCGGCCACACGCTTGACCGTGACGGGAGTCTTCTTCGACGGGTCGAGCCCTTCCACGGGAGGCACGTCGAGGGGGCTGGGGAGGTAAAAGGCGATCGAGTCGAGCACCGGCTGCACACCGATGCAGTCGAGCGCGGAGCCTCCGATCACCGGCACGACGCGGCGGGCAAGCGTCGCCTCGCGGATCGCCTTGCGGATCACAGCGACGGGGATCGGTGCCTCGGCCATCGCCAGTTCGGCAAGTTCATCGGAGAAGTCGAAGAGCGTGGAGACGAGTTGCTCGCGCCACTCTGCGGCCAGATCGGCGATGTCCTCGGGGATCGGCCCCGCGGCGAAGGCCGCGGCCGGCGTGTCTCCTTCGAGGACCTCGTCCCGCGGCGGATAGGTGAGGAGTTGCATCTCCACGAGATCGACGAGCCCGCGGAAGGGATCCTTGACGTGCGGCGGACCCATCCCGAGCGGTACGTGGAGGACGAGCGGCTTCGCACCGAGACGCTTCTCGATCTGGTTGACGGTGCCGAAGAAGTCGGCACCCTCGCGGTCGAGCTTGTTGATCAGGGCGACGCGGGGGACATGGTATCTGTCGGCCTGACGCCACACCGTCTCGCTCTGCGCTTCCACCCCCTCGCGGGCGGAGAAAACGACCACGGCGCCGTCGAGAACGCGCAGCGACCGTTCCACTTCGGCGGTGAAGTCGACGTGGCCGGGTGTGTCGATGAGATTCACCGTCACGTCGCGCCAGCGGAAACTCACCGCCGCGGAGTAGATCGTGATACCGCGTTCCTGTTCCTCGGGATCGAAGTCGGTGACGGTCGTCCCCTTGTCGACATCGCCGAGGCGGTGGCTCGATTTGGTGTAGAAGAGCATCCGCTCGGTGAGCGTGGTCTTACCGGCGTCGATGTGGGCGACGATGCCGATGTTGCGGATGCTGGCCAGTTGCCGGCTCATGGGCTCACGATTCCTCGGTGACCGTCGTTCACATCTTGCGGACGGTGCCGATCCCGAGCAATTCGAGCCCCTTCCGCAGGACCCGTCCGGTGAGGTCGCACAGCGCCAGCCTGCTCGATCGCTCCGGCTCGGTGGCTTTGAGAATCGGCAGGCTGTCGTAGAAAGCCGAATAGCACCCGGCGACGTCGAACAGCCAGGCGGTGAGGACGTTGGGCCGGTAATCGGTCTCGACGTCCTCGAGAACCTCGCCGAACCGGGCCAATTCCAGAGCCAGCGCCCGCTCCTTCGGATCGGCAAGCACGATCGACGGCACTGCATGCCGCAGCGCCTCGCGATCGATCCCCCCCTTCTCCAGAACCCCCTCGACGCGGGCCACCGCATACTGCATGTAGGCCGCGGTGTTGCCGGTGAGTTGCAGCATCTTGTCGTAGCTGAAAACGTAATCGGTGGTCCGATTCTGGCAGAGGTCGGCGTATTTGATCGCTCCGATGCCGATCGTCTCGGCGACGTGGCGACGCTCGTCCGCAGAAAGCCCCTCATCGGCGGCGACGACCGCCGCGGCCCGTTCGACCCCCTCGTCGAGGAGCGACTCGAGACCGACGGTGTCACCGGCTCTCGTCTTGAACGGCTTGCCGTCGTCGCCGAGCACCGTGCCGAAGGCCACGTGGACGAGTTCGATTCCCTCCACTCCCCACCGCTTCGCCGTCTCGAAGAGCTGCTCGAAGTGCTGCCCTTGACGATGGTCGACGACGTACAGGATCCGGTCTGGGTGCCAGTGTTCGCGCCGCCATCGGATCGTCGCCAGATCGGTGGTCGCGTAGAGGAACGCGCCGTCCGCCTTGCGGACGAGGAAGGGCGGCTTGTCATCGCCATCGAGGAACACGCCGATCGCGCCACGGCTCTCTCGTGCCAGCCCCTGCTTCTCGAGATCTTCGACGACGCCGGCCAGGAGCGGCTGGAAGAAGCTCTCCCCGAGCGTGTGATCGAAGCGGACGTCGAGACGCCGGTAGAGCTTCTCGATGTCGGCCAGACAGGCCGGCATGAACCGCTCCCAGAGGGATCGGTTGTCGGCATCCCCCTCGTGGAGCCGGGCCGTCTCGAGAAGGACCTCCCGACCGGCGTCGGGATACGCGAGCGCGAGCGCGGCGATCGCCGGATCGGCAGCGATCTCCTCCGGCTTGCCGTCGGCGAGTTTGCGGACGGTCCGGTAGATCCGCCCCAACTCGCCGGTGGGGTCGGTCGAGAAGGCAGCCTCGTCGCCGAACCGCTTCCAGCCCCAGAGAATCATCCCGAACTGCGTCCCCCAGTCGCCGAGGTGATTGTCGGTGATCGTGCGGTGGCCCCGGAAAGCGAGGATCCGCGCGAGCGAGTCGCCGATCACCGTCGACCGGATGTGGCCGACATGCATCGGCTTGGCGACGTTCGGAGAACTGAAGTCGATGACGATCGTGTCGGGATCGGCCACCGGCGTGACGCCGAGGCGGTCGTCGCGGCAGGCCGCCGAGACCGCTGCAGCCAGCGCCCCGTCGAGGATTCGGACATTGATGAATCCCGGGCCGACCGGATCGCCCGGTGGGGCGAACGCTTCCGAGTAGCCGGGGGCGTCGGCGAGGCGACGGGCGATCTCGACGGCGAGGTCACGCGGTTTCTTCCCCGCCTTCTTCGCCAGCCCCATCGCCATCGTGCCGGAATAGTCGCCGAACTTCGCCTCGGCCGTCTCTCGCACCTGCTCGAGGAGCGCGGGGATCTCGGCGGCGGCGATCGCGGCCACGCCATCCGCGGCCAGACCCCGGAGGGCGACGGCAAAACAGCCCCGCAGTTTGTCCCGGAACGTCCCCGCGGAGGTGGCGGCACCCGCCCCATCGGCCTCGACCGGCATCACGTCGCGGCTCCCACCGACGGCAGCGGGACACGGCGGGCCTCACTCCAGAGGTGCTCGAGATCCCAGTAATCGCGGGCCTCGGCATCGAACAACTGGACGACGACGTCGCCGTAATCGAGGACGATCCATCGCCCCTCCTCGTACCCTTCTCCGCCCCGCTTGCGGTCGTTCCACTCGCGCTTCATGACCTTCTCGATCTCGTCGGCCATCGAATGGATCTGCCGGCGACTGCTGCCGGTGGCGACGACGAAGTAGTCGAACACCGGCGTGACCTCCCGCAGATCGAGCACGCGGATGTCGGTGCCGCGGGTCTCCTCGGCAATCCGCGCGGCCGCCAACGCCCGCTCGAGCGCCGGTGCCAGCGGTGGGATTGCAGAGGAATCAGCGGATGGTGTCGCCATGGCGTGCCGAGGGGTCGGGGCAACGGAGCGGGGAGGAGCGGAAGTCTACCCGCTTTTCCATCGGCATCCCACTGCCCCGATGGCGATTGGATGGGGATGTCAGCGGGCCAGGGCCCGATCCGCCGCCAGTGCGATCCCTGCCAACACGAGATCGGGGATCACGGTCGCCCCCGGAACGGCGGGCACCACAGCCTGACTCCATCCGCCGGTGACGATCACCGGCGTGGCGGGCCCGAGCGTCAACCGTGCCCTGGCCACGAGTTCGGCGATCGCCCCCCGCATCCCCCAGCCGACGCCGGCGGCGATCGCTTCGTGCGTGTTCCTTCCCGGCATGGCCGGGGGCTCCGACGTGCCGGAGGCCGCCAGTTCGGGGAGCTTGCTCGTTCCCGACGCCAACGCCCGCATCATCAGGTTCGGACCCGGCAGGATCGCCCCGCCGAGGAATCGGCCGTCGGAGGCGACGCAATCGACCGTCGCCGCAGTGCCGCAGTCGACGACGATCACCCCCTCGGCGGCCGGCTTGATCACCGCCGCAGCGGCAGCAGCGGCCAAGCGATCGATCCCCACCCGGTCAGGTTCGGCGAGGGCCGAACGGATGGGCAGATCGGCATGCCCGATCCGCCGCTGCCGCAGCCGCCGCCTCCCCGTGGCAGACTCCTCGGCCAGAGCCATCTCGAGAACGCCCGCCGCCGCATCGTGGACGCTGGCGATGAGCATGATCGCCGGCCCGGGTGCCACGACCGCGAGCCACTGCCGGAGGATGTCCTTCCGCAGACCACGGATCTCGATCTCCTGACGCCTCCGGACCGTCGGCAGGCCGCCCCGGCCCCCGATGTCGGCGACCGCCGCGAGTTTGATCCGGCTGTTACCGACATCGGCAAGAAGGAGCGACTCGCCGCGCTCGACGGGATCCACGACCGTATCGGGAAGGGTCATGCGGGACGGTCCTCGGGGAGGAACGGGCCTGTCGGCGACGGTCACCCGGCCGACACGATCACGGCGACGGCGCGGGATCGCTCACGGGGCGGTCCATCTCACGCACCACGGCGGCCAGCAGTCGATCGAGCCCCTCTCCGGTGACGGCACTGACGGTGATCACCGGTCGGCCGGTGGCCACGCGGAGGGCTTCGCAGGCTTCGGCTGCAGCGGGCAACTCGCACTTGCTCACGACGAGGATTTCGGGGCGATCGCCGAGGCGTGGATCGTGGAGCACGAGTTCCTCGCGGATCGCACGGTAGTTCGTCAGGGGATCGCTGCCATCCATCGGCTGCGGTTCGACGACATGGACGATGATCCCTGCGCGCTCGACATGGCGGAGAAACTCGTGGCCGAGGCCGTGGCCGGCATGCGCGCCCTCGATCAGGCCGGGAAGATCGGCGAGCACGAAACTCCGGTCGCGGGAGATCGACACCATTCCCAACATCGGCGTCTTCGTCGTGAAGGCGTAATCGGCGATCTCGGGGCGGGCCCTCGAGAGCCGCGACAGCAGCGTGCTCTTGCCGGCATTCGGCTTGCCGACGAGACCGACGTCGGCGATCACCTTGAGTTCGAGGAGGATCCGACGGACCTCTCCCTTCTCCCCGGGCGTCGTCTCCCGCGGGGCACGGTTGGTCGACGACTTGAAGTGGACATTCCCGAAACCGCCGGCCCCCCCCTTGGCGGCGATGAGTTCGTCACCGGGTGCGGCCAGATCGCGGAGCACCAAGCCGGAAGCCTCGTCGATGACGATCGTGCCCGGAGGCACCGGGAGAAGAAGATCGGATGCCGACCTCCCCTTGCAGTTCTGCGGCCCGCCCGACTGCCCCGACTCGGCCCGCCACTGCGTCCGGTGGGCAAGTGCCGCGAGCGAATCGACCCCCGGCTGGGCGCGGAGAATCACACTCCCGCCACTGCCACCATCACCGCCGTCCGGTCCACCGCGGGGAATGTACTTTTCCCGACGGAAACTCGAACTCCCGCGACCACCGTCGCCGGCCGCTATCTCGAGATGGACGCGGTCGACGAACACGGTGTCGCCTGCCCCTCACGGGCTACGGGGAAGGAAAGGATCGATCAAGCCTGGACGTTGACCCGACGCCCCTCGCGGTCGAACGCGACGACGCCGTCGACGAGCGCGAAGAGCGTGTAATCGGTCCCCATGCCGACGTTCTTGCCGGGGTGGAACTTGGTGCCGACTTGGCGAACGAGGATGTTGCCAGCCCGCACCTGTTGGCCGGCAAACTTCTTCACGCCGCGCATCTGGGCGTTGGAGTCTCGACCGTTACGACTGGACCCCTGACCCTTTTTGTGTGCCATGGCACTCGACCTCGGAGCGGAATACGAACGGACAAAAACGGACGGTGAATCGCGGACGAGAATCCGAGGCTCGAAGCCCCAGCCCAGAAACACCCCCTAAAACGGGGGTGTCGGTGGGCATGCCCACCCCGAATCCAGATCAACGTTCGTACCGGAAAACCCAGGCGTGGTCAACGCCCTCGCGAACTGCCGTGGCGGCGTTGATCAACGCGGGCCCCTCCGATCCCAGCAGGCCGTTGACGATCGCCGCACGTTTTTCGACATCCGACTCGGCCCGGAGCGCCGTCAGTACGGTGTCATAGGCCGTCAGAGCCCCCCCCGCGAGGACCGGACGGCGGTCGAAGTCCAAGTCATCGAGGACCACCCTCGTCCGTGCCAGTTCGAGCTCGTGGACCAAGGAATCGAGCCGCGGGGCCGCGGAGCCGAACAGGGCCACGGCGGCGGACCTGCGGGTGGCGGCGGGCGTCGTGGCTTCGAGGGCTGCGAGCACTTTGACGACGGACTCGAGGGGCTTGGACGCGACGTCTTCTTCCGTCAGACCGCAGCGGTCGAGCATGCCACGGCGGAGCGAAGCCCGTTCCTCGTCGAGCGGCATCGACAACCCCCGGACGAGGTCCTCGAACCACTCCCGCCCCAGTTCGCCAAGCAGCAGGGCAATCACCCCAGGCCGGGCCTGCGGGGGCTGGATCCGGGCCATCGCGTCGACGACGGTCGCCAGCGGCCGGAGGCTCGGCGGCGCATCGCCATTCGCGACTGCGGCGGGCGGGGGATCGAGGATGTCCCCCCACGTCAAACCGAGGCGCTCGAGCCCCTGGCCCGGCGCCGACACGTTTTGCCTGCCCCGTCCGAGCGCCTCGAGCACGCGGTTCCCGATCGACCGTCTTTCATACATCCCGGCGTGCCCGACGCTCATCTCCTCGGTCAGGCTGTTGGCGTCGTCTCCGGGGCGCCAGAAGTCGAGCCGCAGGCTCTCGAGCACATGTTCCTCGCCTGCCACCGGCACCGAGTCACCTGAGAACGTCGCATCGGCCCGCGTTCTCCAGCGAATGGCGTTGGTGAGGCCACGGACGTAGATCGAGAAATAGTCGATCCGCGGATCGACGTCCTCCCACACCGCGACCCCCCAACGTTCCTCGCCGGGCGCGAGGTCGCGCTCCGTCATCCGCGCGCTGTCGTGGAGATCGATGCGGGTGTCCTCCCGTTCGCGGATCGCCTCGACGGCGCCCGGAACGATGCGGTCGAGATAGGCCCGATAGGAGAGGACACCCTCCTGGTTCGACAGGCCCTCGACGCTCTCGAGGAGGAAGTGCGGCAGGAATCGAACCGGTTTCTTGACCGTCTCGCTGTTCAGACGGGTGGCATCACCGTCCGCCATCACGATCCGTCGGGCCCCGGTGTTCTTCACGCGATAGAGGAGATACCAGAGCCGCTTGCGCTGCATGCGCAGGTCGCGGGCCGGAACGTCGACGTCGATCTGCCGCGGTGGCTTGAAGGCGAACTCGAGACACCAGATGTCGCGGGGGAAATCGCGGTTGCGTCCCTGCTCGACGAGCGTCGCCCCGACCGGCGCCTGCTTCGGCTCCCAGGTCAGGTCGACGAGCCCTTCGGTGATTTCGGGAATGTCGGCACGGAGCAACGCGTCATCCCCGGACCGATCGGCCGGGATCACGGTGAGCACCCCCGGAGCCAACCTTCGGTAACCGGTCGGTTCCACGCCCCCGGCGGAGGCCATCGAGAAGACTGCCAAGAGGATGGCAAGGCTCCCCCGGCACAGTCGCCCGGCAAGACCGAAAGCATCGCAGCCTTGTTGGCCGGCTCCCCCGACTCCCCCGGAGGAGGTCGGCAAGTGGCCCGCGGCGCTGCTGGCAGCGGTGATCGTGGTCGTCAGCATTGTGTCCGCTGCCGGCGGCAGGCTAGCCATAGGTCGAAGTCCCCCGTTCCTTGATTATCCCCCAGAAGATACGGAAACCCTGACTAATCCCGCGAAAACACGAAAA
>Ga0164292_10001450_pt1 | contig 19145 bp, 30 predicted proteins | sample GEODES117metaG_FD_111486 | JGI IMG/M metagenome (GOLD analysis project Ga0164292, IMG submission 111486) | Eutrophic lake water microbial communities from Lake Mendota, Wisconsin, USA - GEODES117 metaG | ecosystem: Environmental > Aquatic > Freshwater > Lake | place: USA: Lake Mendota...
ACTACTACAACTACTACTACTTTAGCATCGCAAAAGTATTATGTTGAAAGTTGTGCAGGACCGGGTGATATAGTTGGTGTAATTGAAATTACAAACGCACCTTTATTAACTTCTAAAATAATTAGAGTTAATACACCTGTTGCAAGTGTATATTCTTGCTTCCAAGTATTTAGTACTTCAACAGCAACACCACTACTTGGAACTCGTAGTGTAACTAACATTTATACTGATTGTGTGGATTGTACGGACTAGTAACTAACTAATTAAAAAACAATTGTTAAATAGTATATGGCTGATGTTTATTATATAGTAACTTTGAGTACTGCTGAGGCAGGTTCGGGACCAAATTACAATGTTTCGTATTCAACCGATTGCGTAACATATTTACCTGCAACACCTGCAACAGTATCATTAGAAGTGGTTGGTTCTCAAGCTACTATTACTATACCTGATACTGCACAATGTGTAAAATTGACTAACATAAATTCAAATTGTACAAATAGTGTATCATCGTCTGTAAGTCCTACTACTACAACGACTACAACGACTACATCTACGACTACAACTACTACCATAGCACCAACTACTACAACGACTACTATTGCAGGAACTACAACAACTACCACTTTAACTTATTGTCAATCAATTGGTGCAGGAGCTGGTTGTTTTAATTGGAACTTTACAGCAGGTTCATCAGGTGCAATAGTACAATGGACAGATTGTAGTGGTAATAATCAAACTAGAGTATTAAGTGATGGTGAATCAGGAAATGCATGTTTATGCGATGGTTATTCACCAACTGTTTTAGAAGGAAGTTTAGCTATTAATAGTCAAGTTGGTCAATGTGTTGATACGACTACAACAACAGCAGGACCTACAACTACGACTACAACAACAGCAGGACCAACATACAATTATTATGATGTAACTAGATTTGATTGTCCAGATTGTACTAATCCAGCTTATTCATTGGTTGCAAGAAATAATACAACAGGTGGAACACTAACAACTTCACATTATTATAATAATGGAGATGGATATGTATATAGAATTGATGGATATAATGCTGGAACTTCTTATACTATTAATTTAGATGGTTCAGCAACATCAGGAACTAATTGTTCTGCAACATGTGCAATATAAAAATAAAAAGTTATGATAAGATTAAAGAATTTACGATTTGTTTGCGCTCAACCCGCAACACTTTATTACGCTTGGCAAGTAGAAGTAATGTTAAACAATTTCATTGAGATGGGTGTTAACCCTAACAATGTAGATATTGTATGTTGGAAACAAAATGGCGTTGTGCCTGAAGAATGGAGTAAGTTAGCATCTGGCTATCCCGCTCGATTCTTTTTTTATGATGATACGAGAGAAACCCGTCATTACATTTCATCAATCAGACCTAATATTCTAAAACAACATTGGGCAGCTTATCCTACTTTAAAGGATGAAGCAATCTTCTATCACGATTCAGATATCATATTTTCTAAACCTATTTCTGAATGGATTAGTGATGAAATTATTATTGATGAAGAATGGTATGGTTCAGATACCCGTTGGTATATAGCTCATTCTTACATACTTGGTAAAGGTCAGCAGATAATTGATAAGATGTGTGAGATTATGGAATTGGAAGAAGAGTTGATTAGTGACAACGAAATGAACGCAATTGGTGCGCAGTATTTAATGAAGAATGTTGATTACGAATATTGGGATAGTGTTGAAAGAGATTGTGAACAATTATTCAGACAAGTAACTGATTTAAATAATCAAATAAAATCAACAGACCCATCATATCACGAATTACAAATATGGTGTTCTGATATGTGGGCAGTATTATGGGGAGCATGGAGAAGAGGATGGAAAACAAATTGTTTGCCTGAATTTGAATTTAGTTGGGGAACATCTACTGAAGATGATTTTCATAGATTAAATATAATGCATAACGCAGGTGTAACATCATCTGGTCAAAACTTATTTTATAAAGCTCAATATATGAACTCATTACCTTACAATGTTGAATTAACTATAAACGATAATACAGCAAGTAAGAAGTATTGGGAATGGATTGAAAAAACAGCTGCTAAATCAGTATTATTATGATAGAGTTTATAATACCAACTTATAATAGAGCTGATAATTTAGGGTCTATATTATATTCACTAATATCTCAAACAAATAAGAATTGGAAAGCACACGTTATTATAGATAATAATTCAACAATTCTATTTGATAAACTAATTGATTTATTAAAAGATGAACATAGAATAAAATTTACATGCATCAACGGGCCGCATAATGATGTTGGCCATACACCTAGAAATTATGGATTAGAAAATGCAAGTGAAGAGTGGATTGTGATGACAGGAGATGATAATTATTATATTCCAACATTTGTTAATGAAATATTTAATATTATTGAAGATGATACTAAATTTGTATATTGTGATATGATTCACAACGGATATGGATATCAGTTTTTTAATACACATCATTCATCACATAACATTGATATTGGTAATATGATTATGAAAACAGAACTAGCAAAACAATTTAGACTAGATAAAACTAGATTAGATGCCGATGGTGTTTTTTGTGGTGAATATATGAATACAAATTGTAAAAAAGAAAGTACAATTAAAAAAATAAATAAAATATTATATGTTCATAACTAAAGCCACATACGGAGGTGTAGATTGCACTAATATAATACAATCAAAAGTAAGCGGTGATAGACTGATTCTAAGGAGCTCAAATGACTTGATAGGTGATACGATGCCTGGAGTAGTTAAGTATCTGGAAATCGAAGGAGAATTAGGTGGTAACCTATTTTCTGAAAGTGTTAGGGAAGGAACTCTTTTAACTCTACCAAGAACGAAACATAATAAGCTTGGAATATTTTATTCAAATAATAATAACATGTCTATATGGCCTGCTATTTATAAATCATTAGATACTATTAAAACAGCAGCAGATGGTAAAGCAGATATTGTTAGTTGTATGTGGAATCCAATGCCTGATAATCCATTTCATCAGATAAGTAGTTGGTATCAATCTCAATCACATTTGAATCAATTGTTGCAAATAATGCAATGTTTGTATTCAGCAAAAGAAATGCATGATTATGAGTATGTTTCATTTTTAGAACATGATGTAATGTATCCGGAAGGATACTTTGATTTTAATGATTTTGAAAGTGGAAAGGTATTAACAAATATGAACTATGGCGGAATCAATAAAGATGGTTGGCAACATAGAGGACAATCAGATGAACCATTCCATCAAATGACAATGAGGTTTGATGATGCTATAAAACATTGTGAATCTATTTTACCAAATGCGTTAAGAACAAATAGTGGTATGATTGAAACACAAACTATGAGAAGAACACAATGGGAAGCACCTAATCAATCTATTCATATCAATCACGGAGTTCACTTTACTTCGCACAATTCTATATATCGTAAGGACAATTTATATACCGAACACCCGTATTGGGGAAATCATTCTGATTACCTTCACTTATTTTAATAAAAACAAATGTTAAGTCTATATGATAAAGAACACAATAGATTTACTTTCAATGGGAGAATACTATGGCGAAACTAAGCGCATAGACATTGCAAAGGGATTGTATGAGATACCATCAACTTGGAAGGATGTCTTTAAACTAATTAAAAGAATGATTCATGGCAGAAAAAATAGAAGTTGATTTAGAAGTAAACTCTAATTTAGAGCCTACCATTGCTAATTTAAAATTATTAAAGAAGCAATTAAAGGAAACTGCCGCAGGTTCTGCTGAGTTCAATAAGATATCCGCAGCCATTAGAGATATGGATGATGCGATTAAAGATGCTTCAGCAACTTCAGATGATTTTGCTGGTATGTTAGAGAATGCATCAGGCCCATTGGGAATGTTAGGTAAGGGATTAAGAGGAGCTGAAAGGGCATTCTCATCTTTCAATGGTGCACTAAAGATGTCCATAATTGGTATATTAGTTACAGCAATAGGTGGTTTAGTAGCAGCATTCACTAAAAGTGAGGTTGCAATGAAGAAATTAGAACCACTTTTTATTGGGATGGAAAAGATATTGGGTGGTATATTCAGAGCATTTGAGCCCGTATTAGATGCCTTTATTGAAATGGCTACATCGGCATTACCATATATCACTAAAGGTATTGGTATGTTCTATTCAGGCTTATACTCTTTATTTACATTAGTAAAGAACGTAGGTGTATCAGTAGGTAAGATATTAAAAGGTGTATTCACTTTAGATTTCGATGCACTTAAAGAAGGTGCAGCAAGTATCAAAGATGCATTCACAAGTGTTGGTAAAACGTTTGATGAAACATACAAACGATTTGAAACAGGTACAAAGGAACAAACTAAAATTGAAAAAGAGAACGCTGATGAGAGAGCTAAGAATGCAGCAGATGCAGCAGCCAAAGCCAAAGCAGCTAGAGAGAAAGCAGAAGCAGAAGCTGAAAGAATAAGACAAGAAAACTTAAAGAAAGCTGAAGCGGCAAATGCAGTTGAATTAGAAGCATTCAAAGCTACACTTACAGAAAGAGAGAGATTAGAATTTGAAGCAGGAATAAAATTAGCTGAACAAAGGAAAGTACTTGCTGAAGCAGGTAGAACTGATATGACTGCTATTGAAGAGCAGTATCGTATTGCACTTGCAGATATAAAGAAGAAGTTTGATGATGAGGAAGCTAAGAAGCAAGAAGAGAAAGATAAGAAAGATGCAGAGAATCTTAAAAAGAAATTAGAAGAAGAGAGAGGTATAATCCTTACAAACCTTCAATCTAAATTCGAAGATTTAGATAGAGAGAACGCAAGAATAGATGGTGATTTTGCAGCAGATTTAGAAAGATTAGCACAACAAAGAGATATACTTGCAGAGCAAGAAAGAACTGAATTAGCTAATACTGAACTTACCGAATTCCAAAAAACGGAAATCAGAAAGAAATATTCAGATGCAAGAATCGCTATAACAAACCAAGAGATTGCTACTGAAAAAGCAGCAGCACAAGCTAAGCATGAAATCAATATGGCTTACTTGGGATTGTTTGAACAATTCGGAAACGTATTAGGACAAGTAGCAGGTAAGAATAAAGCCCTAGCAATCGCTGGTATTGTAATATCACAGGCAGCAGCAATTGGACAAATCATAGCAAGTACAGGTATTGCAAACGCAAAAGCACTTGCAGTATCTCCATTAACATTCGGTATGCCGTGGGTAGCAATTAATACTATATCAGCAGGTTTAAGTATTGCATCCGTAATTGCAGGAGCAGTTAAATCAATACAACAAGTGAATCAAGCAGCATCGCAAGCTGGTGTAACCGGCGGTGGTGGTGGAGGTTCAGTTGGAGGAGCAGCACCTTCTTTACCAAAAGTTGGAGGAATGGCAGCACCGCAAGTACAAACACAGGGTGGAAATAATCCATCATCACAAATTGCACAAACAATAGCAATGTCTCAACAAAAGCCAACAAGAGCATATGTAGTTGGACAAGATATATCATCACAACAAGCGCTTGATAGAAGAACTAACGTTGCAGCTACATTTAGTGGTGGATAAAATATTTTTTAAATGTTAAATAGATATGATAGATAATATAGAAGAATTATACGAACTGATATTACAAGATGATGAGGATGGTGTATTTGCTAATTCATTAGTAGAATCTCCAGCCATTGAAAGAGATTTCGTTTGGTTAAACAAAGAAGTAGCATTTCAATCAGTATCTGATGAGAAGCAATTAGTTGCCGGTCCTATATTAGTTCCGAATAAAAAGATACTTCGTATAGATGGTGAAGGTAAAAGATATTCAGTATTTTTTACACCTGAAACAATCGAAATGGTTGCCAGAAAGTTTATGAAAAACAAATATGGTGATGAAGTAACATTAGAGCATGGTAATAAAACAGCAGGAGTTTATTTAACAGAGAGCTGGATTATAGAACAATCTGCAAAAGATAAAAGTAATATTTTCGGGTTTACACTGCCTCGGGGCACGTGGTTCGGAGTATATAAAGTAGAAGATAAGGGTATTTGGGAAAAAGTTAAAGATGGTACATTCAGAGGATTCTCAATAGAGGGTTTATTCGAACATAGAAAGAGTAACCTTAAATTAAGTTTAGATAAGCATATAGACAATTTAAGCGAAGATGAGGTGGAAGTATTACTTTCACAAATTAAGTCGCTTATATTAGAAAAGAATGGGGTAGAATTGGAATCTTATACAGATTATCCACAATCAGCTACCAACAATGCAAAAAAAGCATTAGATTGGGCAGATAAAAATGGATGAGGACCCTGCGGAGAAGCAACAGGTAAGCAAAGAGCTAACCAACTTGCCAATAGAGAACCGATAAGTAGAGATACGATAGCAAGGATGGCTTCATTCAAAAGACATCAGCAGCACAAAGATGTGCCCTACTCAATTGGATGTGGTGGATTGATGTGGGATTGTTGGGGTGGAACATCAGGTATAGAATGGGCAATAAATAAATTAAAAGAAATTGATTTAGAAGCACAACCATCAATCACATCGACATACCCTGGTCAGATAGCTAAAAAGAAAAAGGATGACAAGTAATTCCGTACATAGCAAATTACAAAACTTTATTTCAGCAGAAATTAGTTTCTCTGAATTTGAAGATATACTAAAGAATCAGGCAACTGCATCTAACCCTGTTAGAGTAGGTTGGATAACTGAAACAGGTAGAAAAAGATATTACGATATGTATTGGATAGATGGACCTATTGGTGATGGTATTGCCGGAGGTTCTGATAGTAAAGCAATGATGGATATGTTTAATGTACCCGTTGTTGGAATAGATGGTGATTGGAGAACATTGGACTTCAATACCGTATACAAAGTAAGATTTAATAATAAAACATTTAAAGTAAATAACTAATGCCATTAGACCCACCAAAAGCAGGAGAAAGCAGAGATGCATATTTAAACTATTGCATACCAATTGAGGTACAATCAGGTAAAGAAGTAGAACAAGCTACAGCCATTTGTATTTCGTATTATGATAAAGATAAGATGAGTAAAATGAAAGATACTGCATCTAAAGTAATGGCTAGTGTAGCCTATAATACTAAATTTATGGGTATCAACCTAATGGCTGAAGAGGGTGAAGACCCTTGTTGGGCAGGATATACTCAATACGGAATGAAGGATGATGGAGGTAGAGAAGTACCTAATTGTATACCTGATAAAGAATAATAATATGGAACAAAGAATATTTGATTTAGAACTAAAGATGGAACATGCTCAAAGAGATATCGAAGAGTTGAAAGAGTTAATAAAAAAACTTTCATTTTCAATTGCGGATTTACAATTACAAATCATTGATTTAATAGATAGTAAGTAAAGTAAAGAGAATAAACAAAGAACCCCACAACCAATTAAGGAAGTGGGGTTTCTTTTATCAATCAACAAAAATTATTTTAATTGTTTACTTAACTTTTTTATTTGAGATAGAATAAAAGTTTTACGATACTCTAATACTGATACTTGAAATAGAATTTCCTGTGTACCTTTTGAACTACTTACTACTTCTCTTATTTGATTATCGACTGATAATCTTTCGGAATGCAACCATAATTGCAATTGTTCTTTTCTGATACTTAATTGTGCGCTCATAACTTATTTGTTTTAGGGTTTAATTATTTAATTGATTCATCTATTTGGATTTGTAACCAATCTCTACGGAATACTAATCCATTGTAATATCCATTGGTTTTCCATACCTCTAATTCATTGGCTGGAGATTGTGTAGATAACTTATGGATTTCCATAGTTACTTCCGTTAATTGATTTACTAAATACTGATTTAGGTAATTATTATTTTGATTACTCATAACTGATTGTGTTTGGATTGTATCCCATTCCGGATGTTGATTGTTAAATTGATATATGTAAATATACGAAATATTTTACACATTTCCTAATGTTTTATAAAGTATTTTTTAGATTTTTATAAGGCATTGAGTATCAACACGTTACAAAACATTGGAAATCAATGAGTTATGATAAATGTGATAAGCGGTAAATATAGATGATGAATGGTAATAAAAACCCCATAGAACTGGCACGTCGCTATGGGGTTTAATATATTGTAGGTAATAGAACTGCGAATATATATATAAATTGTGCCGCAGTGTGAATATTAATCTATTACCATATTATAACAATCGTATCAAAAAAAGTTGTAACAAAATTGTTGTTTGAGTTTTTATTATGATATATATTATTGTAAAGAAATTATATTACTATATTTGGAAATGTAAAATATTTGTGGTATATTTGTAATAACAAATCAAAAAAGGACACAATGTGAGATGTTGTGTAAAGATAACGGAAGAAATTCCAAAACAAACCCCAAAGAATTAGGTAATCTCACTGCCTGATTCGGAGGGGTTTTTATTTAATATGAAAAAACAATATAAGTTTTTAGAAAAGGAGAATTGGTTTAAGCATGATTTCCGTAGTAGGGAAGATAAGAAACTAATTAAATTAAAGATGAAATACAAATCATCAGCACCTATTGGTATATTCTGGCAATTATGCGAAATGATTTATGAAAGCGCTGGGTTGTTAGATTATGATATTGATGTCATTGCATATAGTTGTGGTGATTCAGTAGAGTTAGTTGAAGATGTAATTAAGATGTGTTTTATTATTACCGATGATAGCTATCTTACACACAAAACCATTATTGAACAATTGGATGAAAGAGATGTAGCATATACAAAATCAGTAAGTAGTGGAACAAAAGGTTCGGATAAACGATGGGGTAAGAATAGGGATACTAATGGTGACCCTATACCAACCCTAAAGTTACCCAATAGTAAGACAATAGGGTCTAATACCAGAGTAGAGAGTAGAGAGATTAAAGTAGAGAGTAGAGAGTTAATAGATAAAGATAGACTACTTGCTGTATTAAATGCTCCTGAATTACCTCAAATTGAAAATACTGAAATTGATTATATGATTGATGAAAGTGACTATGAAATAACTAAACCAATGTTAGATAGAGTAGTTAATAAATTTATAGCAGTAGATAATAGATTTAAGTTACAATCAGTAATGAGAGAAATAGATGAGGACTATGGTGGATTTGATAATGTATTAGAATTATATCTACCCAATGATACATCAGCACAAAAGAATTATAAAAACAAATTAAACGAATTTAACAATGGAATTTTTTCAAAGTAAACAAAAGACAGAATTAGAGATATTAGAATCAGAAATTAAATCTGCTGAGATACCTCACATAGAAGGAATTATAGTTGATGAGAATCATAAGCTATCTAAAGATGCTATATTTGGTAATGAATTAGCAAAAGATAAATCAGCTTGGTACAAATACTTTGGTTTATAAAAAATAATTTATCTAAAACAGCTTTAACAGTTTTTATTTATATATTTATTGATATAAATTATTTGGTAATCTAAAATAAATTTATTATCTTTATAAACAATTAAATCATTTGGCACAATGACAAAACAATGTAATCGATGTGGTAATGTAAAAGAAACCACACAATTCTCTAAATCTAGAGCAAACAAAGATGGATTGCAGTATCAATGTAAAAGATGCAATTCTAAAACCAATCTCGATTTCAGAACTGATAAGCCAGAGCATCACGTCTTATGGCAAAAGAATAATCACAAGCAACACCTTCGTAATGTAGCAAGACATAGAAAAGCTGACAAGCCAGGTAAGATATATTCTATTACTAACCCTGATGGGTTTGTGTATATTGGAATGACTCAAACTCCTTTTAAAGTTCGTTTAGGTGAACATAAAAAACAATACAGAAGAGATTTAGGTAATATCCCAGCTTTACATAAATCATATGATGTGTATGGATATGATAATCATAAAGCAAATGTAATATTAGAATTGGAAGGAATTGATAGAGTTCAGTTAGGTTTCATAGAAACTACATTCATTCAGTTATACAAAGAGTTAGGTAAATCGCTAAACGTTAAAATAAAATAAAAGTTATGAAAGAAGAAAAGAAGTACGCAATGCTGCAGTTAGATGTAGAAGTACATAAACAATTAAAAGAATATTGTAAAGGAAATGGATTTATAATGTCGACATGGGTTGCAAATCTAATTAAGAAATCACTTAAAGGGAAATAATATGAAATGTATATGGAGATTTGGAACGTGGTTAGAAGGATTAATATCAGTATTAACACTAGGTCACGGAACTCAATTAGCAGGATGGGTAGCTTGGACATTCTTTAAGAATCCAGATTGTGGCTGCACCCGCAGAAAAGAATATTTAGATAACCTGTTTGGATGTACAAACGGAATAAAATTATAAAACAAATGACATTAAGTGAATACTACGATTCATTAGAATCAAAATCAGATAAAGGAACTACTCACAATTATATCAATGGATATTATAGTAATGAGTTTACACCAAAAAAAGATATTGAATTATCAATATTAGAATTAGGTTTAGCAGGTGGTGCAAGTATTAAGTTATGGAATGGTTGGTTTACAAATGCAAAAATAATCGGTATAGATATTGAAGATGAGTGTATTGATATGTTTTCAAATGAACCTAACATAATCATACAAAAGCGTGATGGATATTGTGAGGATACTTTAAACGAATGGTCAGATGATATCTTTGATTATATCATTGAAGATGGACCACATAGTTTAGAATCACAAATCTTTAGTGTAAAACATTGGATAGACAAAATCAAATCAGGTGGTAAACTTATTATTGAAGATATTCAAAATACGAATAACTTAAATGCAATAATAGAAAACATAGATAAATCAAAAGCATCATACCATATCTTTGATTTAAGAGAAGATAAAGGAAGATATGATGATATTATCATTGAACTAATAAAACTGTAATATGGATAAGATAAGCATCATAGTTCCAACTCTATGGAAGAGTGCAGGATTTAAAGAAAGATTGATGAACATCTCTGCTTTGGAAAGCATTGAAGAAATCATTTTAATTGATAACACAATCAATCCACCACATTTAGATATAGATAAATTAAATCATATAAAGGAATATCAAAACACTTATGTAAATCCTGCTTGGAATAAAGGATATGAATTGGCAAAATCTGATAAATTATGTTTTATGAATGATGATGTTGATTTTGATTTAAACTTATTTAAAAATATCCTACCACATATTACAGAAGATAAAGGAATGATTGGATTAAATGAGTATCATGGTAATGGTGTATGGGAAGATGAAGCAGGTTGTGATAGAAGTAGAGCGGATTATCGTAGAGGTAACAGAGGAATGGAATTAAAAGTTTTCCAATTAAATGAAAATAGAAGACCAGGCTTTGGATGCATTTGGTTTATTCATAAGAATTCATATCAGATAATACCAAACGATATGAAAATATGGTATGGAGATGATTGGATTTATTATAAAAGCAATAAACCAAATTGGGCAATGATGAATTTAGATATTATAGGTAAACCATCACAAACATCAGATTTAGAAGAATTCAATACAGTAAAACAAAACGATAAGGGATTATATTACAAATATTTTTAAAATTAAACAAATACAAAATGAGCACACAATTTAAAGTACAAAAAGGTGGATTAGATGATTTCAATGGTAAACCAACACAGCAATTAGATGAGAACGCAGTATATCTTATTGACTTCACAAAGATTACATCAGTAAATGATTTGGTCCTAATCCTCGCATCAGTCGGGTTTAGTTTCTCACCACGTCATCCACACTTCAATAACATCAAACCTTTTTTAGCATTGGATAATCCTATTCCAACTAATCAACCGATACTTCCGAAGAAAGAAGAAATGAAATTACCAAAATTGAAAACCATAAAGTAATGGAAACAGCAACAACAACGATGCCAGATTTTATAACTAAATATCTTCCGTATACTGAAGGGGAGTATAATGAGTTGAAATCTATTATGAAAGATATAGTAAATCATATACCAAACGATAGAATGGGTTGGGTATGGGGTAATCATAATATGATATTAAAAACCAACGAACCTCAACCATGCAGTTGTGGAAGTGCAGCAGCACATTGGAAGAGAGCAGCTGATACAATTCGTAATTTTATTACACAAATAGAATCCCAATCATAAATGATAAATGATATAACGAGTAGTATAGCCGAAGAATGTGAGAAGAGACTCGATACTCTTTATAGAGAATCTCATACATGGTTATTGCAAGTAAGTTATAACATATGTAAGAATAGAGAAGAGAGCGAAGATTTGACAATGGAATTGTATGAGTATCTGATTAAAAAGCAAAACCCAAAGATATTTTATTTAAACTCTTACAATCTTATGTATTGTATGTCGTTTTTGAAACATAGATGGATAAACAAAACAAAGAAGCTGAATAGAATTACATATGTGGGTGAGTTCCAAACAAATGAGCCTGATGAAGTTTATGATGTTGATAGAGATATGGCTATAATGAAGGCACATGAAGAAGTACAAAGTGAGATAAAGAGATTAAAGAAAACAAAACACTTTGCACCTGCTATGATATATGAAATGTATTGGGCTTCAGAAGATACTCTACAAGAATTAGCAGATAAGATAGGGATTTCAAAATCGACTTGCTTTATACACATCAAAAAGATAAGACAACATTTAAAAAAAGTTATAGATAATCCATTCAATGTTTAACAAAAAGAAATTCAATAGAAAAGAGGGAGAGAGTAGAGTATGTAATAGATGTGGTGTAACATTCCATACAATGAAACCAAGATGGACATGCTCTCCATGTGTTAACAAACAACATAGAATAGAAAGAAACATCGAACTTGGTAATGGAGCAACTGATGCATATGCTGAAAAAATGGGTAGAAAACCCGACTTGGAACGAAAAGTTTTTGATGATAGGAGAAGAGAGTGGAATAGAAAGAGTAGTTGGTTACAAAGAAATGTAAAAGATAGAACTGAATGGCAAGCATTCTTTAAAAGTGAGTTTGAAAGAATAAGAAACGATGAACCACTTTGGAGAAGTCTGACTAGGGAAACATTAGGTATGACAAAACCTAAATCTACTGAAGAAAATAAATTACCGGTAGGAAGGCCATCTGAAACCAATAATCATCCAATGACATGGGAAGATTTCGAAGCAGGTGGTTGGAACTTACCAGAAGATGATTAGAAATGAATTCAATACACCCTCAAATGATACCAATAGAAATACCATATAGTGAAGTAAGAGGAAAACGTATCGAGTTTGAATTCAATAATCATTTACTAATGGCATGGTTGTTTATAGTATATGATGATGATGTGATTAAGATATGGGAGTTTCAATTTGAAGAGGTTTAACTACAAACGGATTGCAGGTTGTTAAAATAACATAGGTAAACATTTAGATATGCCATTCGTTAAAGGAAACAAATTAGGAAAAGGAAGACCAGCAGGACAACTCAATAGGTCAACCGAACAAGCTAAACTTGCTGTTGCAAGATTAGCTAATAGTGGTTTAGATGCATTAAGAGAAGATTTAGAAAAGATTAGGAAAGAAGACCCGTTGGAAGCAGCGAAGATATATCTGAAGCTAATAGAATACATCGTACCAAAGAAAGCATCAATAGAACTAAGCGGAGAGATACATCAACGCATTCAACAAATATCAGTAAACATACAAGATGGAACTCAACATCAACACATCAAAAACGTATAAAGATATTGATGGTAGTAAGCGTATATGTGTTCTCCAAGGAGGGACGCGTAGTGGAAAAAGTTATTCAGCATTGCAATGGATATTGGTAAAGGCATTAAGTGAACCTAATATGGTGTTCTCTATTGTCCGTAAATCATTTCCATCAATGCGTGTTAGTATTATGAGAGATTGGGTTGGTATTCTAAAAGGCTTAGAGATATGGGATGAGAACCGATGGTCTGCTACTGAACATATGTACACATTTGATAATGGTAGTATGGTAGAGTTTATGTCAATCGATAGTTCTGAAAAGAGAAAGGGTAGTGCAAGAGATTACCTATTCGTAGATGAAGCAAATGAATTAAGTAGAGAGGATTGGTTTCAGTTATTTATAAGAACACGTAAGAAGAGTATCATAGCATATAACCCATCATTCGGAACAAACAACTATATCTTTACTGAAATACAAACACACCCCGAAGCTGATTTACATATCAGTACGTTTAGAGATAATCCTTTTTTAGAGAAGCAGTTAGTAGAAGAGATTGAGCGATTAAAAGAAATCAACCCTGAATACTATAAGATATATGGATTAGGATTACCAGGCAATAACGTAGGTACAATCTTTAGTATTAATCTAATAGAAGAAGTGCCAGAGAATGCAGAGTTCGTAGCATTCGGACTAGATTATGGATTCACAGTAGACCCTACATCATTAGTAGCCATATGGAAAAGGGATAGAGACCTATTCATAGATGAACTCATATATGAGAAAGGAATGGTTACATCAGATATATCACAACGATTAGCAGATTTAGAAGTAGGAAGGGAAGAGATATGGGCGGATAGTGCAGAACCTAGATTAAACGAGGAGCTATATAGGCTCGGATTCAACGTTAAAGGGGTGCGTAAGGGAAAGGATTCGATTAAGCTAGGTATTGACCTTATGATGCAATATCGCTTAGTGGTGACAAAGAGAAGCAAGAATATAGTGAAGGAGTTTGGAGAATATGTTTGGATGGTTGACAAGAATGGAAACTTTGAAAACATACCTGTTGATTACTCTAACCACGCAATAGATGCGATTCGTTATGTGTGTATGGAAAGATTAAATGCAAAGAAGATAAACGCTGGAAGATATCAAATATCAATAAGATAATATGCAGACATGGAATGAAGATGAAATAAAAGAGTTACTACTATTCGTACAATCGATACGAAAAGAGAACGATGATTTAAGAGCCAAAATAATTGCTATGGATGCAATGTTGAAAAACGAAATGGCTAAAGTAAAACAATTTAAACAAATATTAAATAGATACACCGCATGAGAAAGACATTAACGTTAGAGATACCCACAAGTTGGAAAGATGTAACTCTTAAACAATACCTTGCACTACAAGCTGATTTGGAAGCATATAGAGATGATGAAGAAGCACAAACTGCTTTAACGTTGTATCACCTATGCGGATTAGATGCAGAGTATGTAAAGAAGTTATCAGCTGAATCATATAATAAGGTAAGAAGTAAGTTAAACGAATTTATATCACCTGAAAGTATTGAACTACAACCATTCGTAACAATAGGAGATATAGAATATGGATTCGAACCTAACCTATCTAAAATGAGTTATGGTGCTTATGCAGATATAACAAAGTGGGATACAATAGCAGTAGATAAGAACTGGTCTAAAGTAATGAGTATCTTATATAGACCCGTAACAAAGAAGCAAAGGGAACGATACGATATCGAAACCTACGATGGTAACATAGATGAAACCAAATGGTTAGATGTAAATATGGAAGTTCATTGGGGCTGCCTGTTTTTTTTTGTTCGTTTGCAAATGGACTTGCTGAAAGGTATCCTGAAGTCTTTGAAGGAGGAGGAGCTTCCAGCCAACATGAGGTCAATTTTAGCAAGAAGTGGAGAGCTTATGCAACAATCGTTGAGTTGGCCGATGGCAAACTTAAAGAAATAGATGATGTTGTAAAAGAGCCATTAGAGAAATGTTTATTATATCTTGCTTATAAAGCTGATAGGAATCAATTAGAATCCCTAATACATAAGGAAGCAATGAAATCTATTGGTGGTGTTAAATAGGTCTACCATTTTTATCACTAACATTGTTAAATACATAAACACTATACTATGCCGTGGAGTAACAGCAGAAATGGAGCATTAAGATACTCCGTAAACAGAGAAAACAATTCGGGCTATTATATAGGACCGACTAGGGGATTATCATCTCCTAAAAACTCACAAAGAGCTTGTTTGTGTTTGAATGAAAATACTTATGATGTTAAGTGCTGTAATGGTGCTTTAATGGAGCAAGGTATAGGAGTAATACAATCAGCAACAAGAACCAAAGGTGGTGCGTTTAGTGATGGTTACTCTAATGGATTTGATATAATATTAGAATAAAATAAAAACATAATATGGCAGAATTAACTAAACAAGCCTTACAGGTTGAAAATAATACCCAATTTCCTAACAACAATGCTGGATTAATTACTCCAACTAATTTAAGGACGTTTAATTCGGATATGATTGACTCGTTAGTAGATGAGATATCATATACAGCAGATAGTGCATCATTCAATAGTAGAATAAACAACATAACAGGTAGTGCTACCAATACAGGTAGTTTACTATTAACCGCATCATTTGATAATGGTACTCGTAACTTAACGTTTACTAAAGGAGATGCTTCTACGTTCAATGTAAACATTCCTGATACAAGTGGTAGTGCAGGTAATTTTGTAACTACATCTTCATTTAATGCTTATACTGCATCTACGGATGCATCTATAACTCAATTAAATGCAAGTTCTGCATCACAACAAATTAGTATAGATGCACTTAATACAAATAGTGCAAGTGTAAACATATCAATTACAAATGTAAACTCTGCAACAGCAAGTTTGTTCACATCTGTAAACAATATAAATACATTTACACAAAGTGCTCAAACATCTATAAACGCTTTAAATGCAGCTACATCATCGTATGTAACATCTGCTATTACTGCAAGTTCATTAGTAACTGCATCTTTTAGTGGTAACACATTAACATTCACCAAAGGAGATGCATCTACATTTGGTGTAGTAATACCTGATGTTAGTGGAAGTACAATCAATACAGGTAGTTTTGTAACAACTTCTTCATTCAACGCATATACGCAATCGAATGACCAAAGAGTAACTTCTTTGGAAGCAAATAGTGCTAGTGTAAACACATCTATCACTAATATAAATTCAGCTACATCATCTTTATTTACTTCAGCAAGTTTAGGTTTAACTACTGCATCTTTTGCAGGAAACACTTTAACATTTACAAAAGGTGATTCATCTACATTCGGTGTAGTGATACCTGATGTTAGTGGTAGTGGTGCTATACCAACAGGAACAGTAAGTTCATCTGCACAAATAACCGCATTAGGTTTTGTTAGTTCATCTGTAACTGCATCTTCATTAGTAACTGCATCGGCAGCTGGTTCAACGATTACCTTTACAAAGGGTGATGCTAGTACATTTAGTGTTAGTGTTGATACGGGTAGTGCAGGAACTACAATATATGATACAGTACGTACAGGTGAAAATATAACAAAAGGTGACCCATTATACATTAGTGGTTCACAAGGTGCTAACCCAATAGTATATAAAGCAGATGCGGCAGACCCTAATAAGATGCCAGTAACATATGTAGCAGCTTCAACAATAGCAATAAATAATACTACTGAAGCAATCATATTAGGTCATATAGAAGGAGTTGATTTAACTGGCTATGTTGCAGGACAAACAATATATGTAGCAGAAGGTGGTGGATGGTCACTTAACTTACCATCAGGTAGTAATTCAATTACTCAATTATTAGGAGTAATAACTAAAGGTGGTAGTGGTGGTAAAGGATTGGTATTAAATCCAGGTCCTGCACAATTACCAGGTTTAGATACAGGATATATGTGGGTTGGTGGTTCAACTAATCAACCAACTGAAATAACTACTGCATCATTTGCAACAACAGGTTCGAATAACTTTAAAGGAGTTGAAACAATAGGTGATATAGCAGGAACTAACACAGGTGAAGTTTATTTATTAGGTAGGAGTGGTAGTTTGGTATTGGGTAATTCAGTTAACTCACCAACATACGCAGCATTATCACATTTAAGTTCATCAGTAGTAAATGGTAGTACCAACTTAATATTCAAAAACACCAGTTTCACAGGCGATACAATAATATCAGGTAGTGGTAATATCTTTAGTAACCCTTTTACTGCAACAGCTGGATATAAAAGATATATAGGTGGAGGTAATAACCTTTACTTAAATAGTACTAATGGTATAAACTCACAAATAACTGCTTCGGCAATAAGTGTGAGTGGTAATAGACCTACAATGAATAATAATATATTCAATGGAGATACGGATTTTTTAATCAATCAGGCAGTAAATTCAGTTGGGACTCATACTTACTCACATAATAAAATTGGTGGTACTAATGCAACTGTTACTATAAATGCATTATCACATACCGGCTCAGTAAATATATTAGCTAATACCGTTAATAATGCTGTTATTACAATTAACGCCTCCTCTGCATCCCTTGCTGAAATAGCTACGGGTAGAAGTGGTAGTGGTACTGTTAATGTAAATTCTAATTTAATACAGGGTGGTACTGTTACAAATACCTCACCTCTTGCTTTAGGAACTTCACTAACACAAACTATCCTTAGTAACATAGTGACAGGTGGTAGTATTACGGTTACTAATATATCTTCATCTCTGAACGTTAACGCATTTAATAACATAGCAATTGGTGCTATATCTTATACCAACGCTGGTGCAGCTGGATTAGCTTTACATAGAACAGCTGGTAGTGTTAGTACTAGCTATGGCGCGATGACTTTTATAGCATCTGGCTCTGCAATTTCTGCTACTGGTAATATATCACCTACTGCAATGACGGTAACTAATCGTATGTTTAGTGGGTCGTTAGGTAGTGGTAGTTTAACATTTGCTAATAATCAAATACAAGGTGGTGGTAATACCTATACTATAACTGGTAGTTTTGGAGGAACAGGAAGTCCTGCAATGGCTGCAAATGGGATATTTGGTATAACTAATACGATATTCACAAATGTAGAAGGTAGAGGCCTTTATACTGATTTCCGTAGTAATCTAATAGGTGGTGCTGGTTTAATACTAACTGGTTCTAACAATAACGCTATTACTGCAAGTGGTGGTGCATACTTTGGACGTTTTAATGCTGATGATGGTAGAAGAAACGGAACAGGTGAAAACATCTTAGTAGTAGGAACAGGTACAAGTGCAACTGCAAGAAAGACTGGTTTCTTAATTGATTCAGGCTCTAACTCATTCTTTGAAGGAACTCTAAACGTAAGTGGTTCAACATCATTTACAGGCTCTGCA
>Ga0164292_10001451_pt1 | contig 19129 bp, 26 predicted proteins | sample GEODES117metaG_FD_111486 | JGI IMG/M metagenome (GOLD analysis project Ga0164292, IMG submission 111486) | Eutrophic lake water microbial communities from Lake Mendota, Wisconsin, USA - GEODES117 metaG | ecosystem: Environmental > Aquatic > Freshwater > Lake | place: USA: Lake Mendota...
AGATGTTTTGATATCGATACTGCAGATTCTCTTTTTACCGCAGAATCTAAAAACTTTTCATTTGCAACCATATTTGCCAAATATGCGTTATAATGAGTGTTGTAGGATAACAGATCTAATAAAATAGATAAGCTGGATGCTTCAAAATCATAATCCTTAAAAATTAGATTTTTATCTTTATCTCTATAGTTAACTAAAAACTGTTTTAGATTGATTTTAATTTCGTCAAAATCTAATTCAGAAATTCTATAATTTGCCATTTATCTTACTCGACTTAAAAAGGTTGTTATCGTTAAAGGCGTATCTGTATTCTTTAGCGCAAACACTATATTAATTGCCAAATCATTTGACTCGACCGTTTCTTGTACATTTACATTAATTATTCTAACCCGAGTCTCAAATTTTTCTATAGTTTCTCGAATTGTTCTTTCTAATGCGATACGCACAGCAGGAGAAAAATTTTCAAATAATAAAGAATAAACTTGTGTACCTATTTCAGGGTGAAACGGTCGTTCAAAGTTTTTAGTTTGTATTAAATGTTTTAATGCAGTCTTTACTGCCTCTTCGTCGGTCTTTAGGTAGATATCTTTAGTAAAGGGGTTTGCCTTGAAAGACAAATCAAGATCAACGAAAGTTTTTGTATTTTTACTAGTAGCCATTATTGATATTTATTATGTCTCTGCTGGGGGTCTAGGTAAACGATTTATAGTTTCTGGTGCGCAACGCATATAGGTTTCCGGTTTTCCATTTTTACCTATTATAGGTTCGTCATTAGAATCAAGTTTTGGATACGCTCCATCCATTACGCATGCGATCGTTCCGGACCTTGGACGAATTACAGTATTGTCTTTAGTTTGTAATGCAACATGAATCCAAAATTTTGTAATATCTCTAGAATAGATTGTATCTGTTTTAAATTCTAACAATAGTTGTTTAAAGGGAATATTTTGCGTCATCCATTCTGCAATTTTAACATGCTTCATTCTATCTACATTTCTCTGAGATTTACTCATAGATTCAAAGGGAACTGTTCCAAAATGTATATCTGCTGCACATCCTATATCGTGATCGCTAGCAGATGTAGATGTGCCCGCTTTTCTTAGGCCGCTGCTTATTTGAAATATACCAAATTTTTGTAGGAGAGGTTCTAACACATTCTCAGCTAAAATGCGCATATTAATAACTATTTCTTTGGAGGTTAAATTACGCTGCGCAACCAATGGTCTTAACCCCAAATCACCGATAGATAAGCTCGCAATAGTAAAATTTTTGGATAATCTAAATGTGCCCGGAAAATATGTTGCTGACCGAATATCTGAAAAATCTAAAGATTTTAATTTGGAATCATTTGTATCCGTAACCGGATAGGTGTCCTTTGCCGACACATCTGTAGCAACTCTAATATATTTAGATTCGCTGGCTGTTGGGGTATATTCTTCTGCATCATCTAAGCATTCCGCGTCACTTAATGCCCTAGTCATTGCAGCAGGTTCTGTTTTAGTAATTACCTTTACATTTGGTAAATCGGATGCTTTAAAATTTGTATTTGCTACAGATGCGGCGCCCATTTTATTTTTTATAAGTGGTGCATCAAGCGATAATATTGCACCCGCTCGCATACTTGCATTTATCTTTCCATCTATCGCAATATCATTAGATGCACTAAGAGCTAAATTGTTTTTAGATTGGATATTAATACTGTCCCCTATAATATTTAATGCTCCTCCTGCTACAATATTTAAAGTATCTTTTGTAGTAATTTCAGCCTTGTTCGCATTAATTGCTACTACGCCCGCACATTCTGCAGTCATATTTCCGTGACTAATAATTGAAGTATCTCCGTCAACTTGTATTGACGCATCATCTTTTACATAAATGCTAGTTTTACCCTCAATAGTTAATTTCTTTGCACCCCTTACAAATACATAATCATTTTTATCAATTAGTTCGTAATTATCTCCTATTACTTTTCTAACAGACGAACCATTAATATCAATTTCAATATAAGATCCTGAAGTGTGAAATAGATGTATTCTTTCAGCATTCGGCGTACTATCTAATTCTAATATATGCCCAGCTTCAGTTTCAATTACTTGATTATAAGGATATGCTGCACTATATGCGGAATTAGGTTCACTCCACTTTTCATTAGAATTTGCTATTTGAACATTTTTTATTTGTTTATTTTCTTTAATTGTAAAGTATCTATGAGAAGTGTCTCCTATTGCCAATTTGTTCACATCAGTATAACCTGCGTAATCTTTTTTAGGATATTTTTTTTCTGGATCCGAAAATGCTTTTTGATTCTGTATTTCTTTAGGGGTAGCACTATCAATAGTATTCTCAAAAGTATTTTTAGTTGTAGATCCTGATAATATATCGCCACCTAAACTAGTATTACCTACAATAAAAAATTCTTCAGCTTTTCTTCCGTAATTATCTTTTCTTTGTAGATTGTCTGCATACTCCGCACCTATTACATGAGCAGATGCTAAAAATCCCGCAACTAAAAATCTATCTTCAACCTCAGTAATTTTATCTGTACTAATCATTCTTTCATAATTTAATTTTATTGTATTATCCATCGCAGTTTCCTGCGTCGTTTTATTGGATAAAAAATTATCTTTAGATTTTATATTTTCTTTGCCGGTCCAATATGCAGTATTATTTGCAGCATTTGGATCAAAATATTCTGCAATAGGGATGCGAATGTATCCCAAGTCCTGCAATTGTAATAAATTAAATTGGTATTTGCCCAGCTCGCCAAATTCTCCTACTTTGTCGTAATTGGAATTAGATAATTTATTGCCTAATGCGTCTTTCAATTTGCTCAAATCTGATGCGACCAGCGGTTTTAGTGATTCATCAATACCAACAACGGATTCATTAGACGCAGCGATTGCATTGTTATTCGTATCATATAGCGCATTGCCCTGTGTATCTTTTACTGTTTTGGTTTGTATTTGTTTACTTTTATTATAGGTTTCAGTTTTAGCAGTTGTTCCAGGTTTCCCCGCGATTGTTCCCATAATAATGGGTTGCTGAGCTTCTTCAGCATCTAAAAACCAACCTACTACCCAAGAACCAGTAACTATCCCAACAGGGGAAGACCCGACTCCTGATGTAGCTGCGGATGTAATGGGTTGCATAGGAATAGCCCACGGCAATTCCGAGGTAGGCAACAGTGTAATATCGTCGGTATGATACCCAAAGATTCTTACCTTACATCTACCTAATTTTTCAGGATCATATCTATCTTCAACGACCCCCGTCCACCAATGCATAGTTTTCATTGTTTAATTGCCCTGTAAGGTAAGGAGTCCTTAGATACTTCCATAATTATGTAATGGGACTTTAAATTTATTTTATGGCATAAGCTGGTTATTAAATAATTGCCAGAATATATACCATCATCTTTATAATCCATAGGTTTCGCAATATCTCCGGGTATACCTTTAGGTAAATTTATGTTGATTGTTCTGCCTACTTCTATATCTGTTCTACCGGGTATAGTTATTTCCATATTAAAATTTCTTAATTCTAGTATATTAGATCTTCTATTACCAAAAATATCCTTTAGTTTAACATCGAAGTTTTCTAAATTACCAGTATGTAATGCTGGGTAACTATAGTTAACATCTAAAAAGGTAGAAGGATTTCTTGGAGATGTTTTTTCAAAAAATGGATTTGGCATTTCTGTTTGAAGGTGCGGATAATTATTAAAATTGTCCCCGTGATCATAATCCACATGATTATATTCTTTGTTATATAAGTTAATATCCACCAATCTGCTACTAGTATAGCCTGTAGTTAAATTCCGCATTTGATCAAATGTGCTATTTACGCTTATAGATCTAATTGTAAACATGAATTTATTTTTTTCTATATCTTCTTGTGTTGGACTTTTTATTTTAGCAGAAGAATAATCATAAGTGCCTATAGATAGAGAATCTGCTTTTTGTATTAATTCGCCAATATTACCAAAATAGAATCCTTTAGTTGTTTCCCAAAATAGAAAATTTGCAGCTTTGTTATTACTAGGTACAGATTTACTAGCTACCCAATTAATACATTTAATTGGAGACCACCCTGGACTAACGAAGTTAATAATATTTGCAGGATTGCCGAAGATTGCTATACTACTTTTAATTTCTTCTGCGGCAGTAGTATTCACACCAATTGATATATTTCTAGTAGATGATAGATACTCGTTAAATATTAATTTAACAATATCATTTGGAGAACCGTTAAATGCTCGATATATAGGATTTATAATATCCTGAAAAGACTCTACGGATGTAAAACTTAATTTGTATATTAAAATACTACCATCTTTAGCATATTCTTTATCATTTAACGCATATATCTTAAACATTTTAGATATGCTTTTTTCCTTAGACAATGTAGTAGTTCTAAAAGATACCGATAAGTATTCTTCTCCAATGATACCTAATTCTTGTATTAAGTTTCTGCTATCTGCTAAAAGTATTTCTCCGGATATACTATTTTCAAAGATACTCTCATATAAATTAATTTCTACTAAGTAATCAGTTAAACTAACATATGTGCCCTTATTAAAAGAAACGAGTACTAGGTTGTCTATCTGTACTTGCCCTGGAGCTTGTAAAATTTCGTTAAGCATTATTTAGAAATAAGTTGTTTAAAGTTAATAACAATATCCTGGACTATCTCAGGTTTTATAATTTTTATAGATCTTATTTTTTCATTCTTTTGTGATTCGACTTCATAGTTACTTTCGTAATTTGCAATAGTCAACGACTCTTGATATATTACCGGCGTATTAATATTATCGGATATACCTTCATATACTATTCTAACAGGATCTTTATGAGTTGATTCTTCTGATAATATAAAGAATGTTTCTACTTGATATCCCTTTGCGTTTTTTGCTCTATTCAAAGTAAATATATTATTTTCCCCGCCATATTTACTCTCAACTTGTTTAATTAAATTTTCTTCAGATATCGGCCATCCAAATCTAGGATCAATAATATTATTGACCATTAATATTAACCAATGTAACGACGTGGTTCCATAAAATCTAAAAGATACTTCCTCCGGGGTTTCTCCGTGTTTAACATCATATTCTTCATAGTATGCAGCATTTTCTTGATATTCTTTTTGTATGATTACTCTTTTAAGTACATCGACGACAACTTGTTGAGTTGCGTTATCATCTAAGGAATAAGCAATTTTAGGAAAGTCTGAAAAGAAATCAATAGCCATTTCTTACCCTTTGTGCTGATAATTGTTCCAATTCTGTAAAGGTTAAACTTACAGATATCTCCGCAGGAGCGCCATCTTGAAATGTTACAAATTGCTCTCCCCCATAATCTATGGCTAAATCAGTCAATGCGCATTTTGTAAATTTATGTAAATAATTATTTTCTTTATCTTTGAAATAATATTGTATATCAAATTCCGAAGGATATACATAGAACATTTTATCAGGAGTCAATTCTGGATACATATGAGATTTAAACATATCTATTATGTTTTTTACTCGTTGGCTCTCATTCCAACTTTTTGGAAAAAATCTATATCTAAAGTTAAATGTTCTATAATCAACAGATTCAAATAAAGTTTCTCTAAAAGGATTTGTTTTTGTTTTTGACGATAATTCTAAGAAATTTGGAATAAATCCTTGTCCGCCTAATGATGGTATTCTTGCAATCTCCGCTAACACTCTGGCTTTTGCCTCTGGCGCCATAGCTTCTAACCCACCTGCTGTAGATTTTGCAACAGACCCCTGTACAAAGATTCCGCCTAATCCTAAAAATCCTGCCATATCAGTTGTGGAATAATTTACGCCATACTTTACGCTTGGTCTTTCCTCAACATGTAATGTAATAACCTCTTTTAATCTAGAAGTTGATCCTGATCTAAAAGCATAGAAATTTTCATTTTGAATTTCGTTTGATATAATCTGAGCACCAGTGCCCGCAATTAATCCTTTTGCGGCGCCTTTTGGGACACGACGTATTGCATCTAATATTCCGGAAGATCTTCCCAAAGAGGATAATAATACACCTGCGCCAGTAATCGCGCCTATGTTTTTTGCAACGGTTGAAACTGCAGTTTCTGCCCCTTTTTGGGATAAGCGATTTTCCTCAGCTTGAAGAATTGCCAATCGTTTACCTTCTTCAGAATCCGCTGATATGAAATAATCTTTATCTCGATTCTGTATTCCTTGGGTACTCTTATCCCTGACATTTATGAAAAATGCCACGTAGTGCTGCAAATCCGGTAGATTCCTAAGACCAATTGGATATTCCAATGTTCCTATTTCATATTTTTTTCCTAAGTTTTGATTGCGGAATTCTTTATTGTCGGAGTTATCTTCAGACACGACATCATTGGTAGTTTGCGGCATATTTTTTATATAAATATTGTTACAATTATATATTTATAGCAAATGATATACACCAAAACCTATAAAGGAAAGTTTAAGCCGAAAAATCCCCAAAAATATAAGGGCGATTTTACGAACATTGTTTATAGGTCTTTATGGGAGCTTCGATTTATGAAATGGTGCGATATGACTCCTAGTGTAGAGGAATGGGGGTCTGAGACAGTAATTGTACCATATGTGTCCCCGATTGATAAAAAGATACACAGATACTTTGTAGATTTCTATATTAAAGTTAGAAATAAAAATGATGTTACTCAAAAGTATCTAATAGAAATAAAACCAGAAAGATTTACCAAACCTCCTGCAATACCGCAGAAAAAAACAAAGCGATTTATAGATGAGGTATTTCAATATGGGGTAAATGAAGCTAAGTGGAAAGCAGCATTTGAATTTTGTCAGGACAGAAATATGAAATTTATGATATTAACCGAAAAAGATCTAGGAATAATTAATGGCTGAAAACGTATTCAAAACGGTAACTATTCGCGAGGGCGATGATATAAAAGCTCAGCAATGGTACAAGAATGAAGTTAATCGATTTTCTCGCAACGGCGGAAGTACACAATTGCCCACAAGTATAAAGACAGTAAATCGCGTACAACCCGGGCAAATGTATCTTTTTATTTACGACCCCAAGTACAAAGATAAACTTCCATATTATGATGCGGCACCATTAGTATTACCTTTTAGAATGTTGCCCGATGGATTCTTAGGTATTAATATACATTACTTACCCCATATTGCAAGATTTAACCTATTGGGGGAATTAAGTAAATTAGTAATTAATACTAGTATAACAGATGATACTAGAATACGACTATCGTGGCAAATACTAAATAGCTCTTCTAGATTTTTAGGGGCAACTTCATGCGTAAAACATTATCTAAGTGCGCATGTTAGAAGTAGTTTCTTAAGAATTGGTTTTAATGATTGGAAAACTGCAGCCATGCTACCGGTTGAGAAATTTAAAAAAGGTAGAAAGCAAACTGCATGGAAAGACAATTCAAAAAAATACGGATTATAAAAAATGTCATATTTTAATATATCAAATTTTCAAACGCAAATAAGAACAAGGGGTGTAGCTAAACCCAATAGGTTTGAAGTTTTAATACCGCCACCTAACGTATTAAAAACGGTGTTAGATTATCCCCAATTAATAACTTTATTTTGCGACAGTGCAAGTTTACCTGTACGTAATATAAATGTAAAACAGCAGAGAATACAAGGACCAGCATATCAAAGACCAATGAGTGTTGATTACGGTGGAGACAATATCTCAATGTCGTTTATTGTAGATAGAGAAATGGATATTAAAGGATTTTTTGATGCATGGATGAATATAATTATTAATCCAAATGAATATTATGTACATTATCAAGGTACATATGCAACAACAATACGCATTTCTCAATTAGATGAGTATAATAAAGAAACCTATGCGGTAGTATTAGAAGATGCTTTTCCTAGAAGTGTCTCCATGTTAGACTTAAATAGTAGTACGCAAAATTCTTCCCATAGGTTAAATGTTAGTTTTGCATATAGAAAATGGTGGCCTCGGCATCGGGCGGTTGATAAACTGAATCTTCTTAATCCTTACATTTATCCTTCAATAGAAAATCCAAGCGTGGCCGCGCCGAAACCCGATCCCGTTGTTCAATTATTTTCAGTACCTTCGCCGGAGATCGAAGAGAGATACAGATTTTCTTCGGGCTCAACGGACCTCGATCCAAATAGCACAGATTCATTTTGGGTAAAGGGTCAACGAGTATCTGAACAAGAATATAGAATATTTCAATCTGCACCAATCGAATAATTAAATGATTTTATAATAACATTTTTGAGGATAACATATGGCATTGCCTAAATTAGAAACACCCAGTTATGAATTGATATTACCGTCAACCGGTCAAAAAATTAAATATCGTCCTTTTTTAGTAAAGGAATATAAGATCCTATTAACTTCGTTGGATTCCGATACTGAAGAAATCCAACGAGTAATAACAGATCTCGTAGATGTTTGCACCTATAATAAATTAAAGATTAACGAAATTCCTAGTTTTGATATTGAATATATCTTTTTAAATTTAAGAGCAAAGTCTATCGGGGAAAAAACAAATTTAACTTTGGAATGTACTAGTTGCAGCACAAAAATTCAATTTGAATTAGATTTAACTAAAGCGGAAGTTAAAAAGAATCCTAATCATTCAACTAAGCTTTTTATTACAGATACAATTGGTTTAGAGATGAGATATCCTAGATTCGATGAGTTGATGAATATCTATAAAGATTTCAAATCCGATAATGTCGTAGAATTATTATGTATGTGCATAAAGTCGGTATTCACTGAAGAAGAAAATTATGATAATTATACTAAAGAAGAAATGTTAGAATTTGTAAATTCTTTTTCTAAAGCGCAATTTGATATTTTAGAACAATTCTTTTTAACTATGCCAAAAGTAGTACAGCATATTGAACATGATTGCCCAAATTGTGGCGCAAAAAATGAAACAAATCTGGAGGGTTTACAAAATTTTTTCGCCTAACTCTTTCTCATGAAGGTCTTTTAAATTATTATCAGTTGAATTTTTCACTTATGCAGCATCACAAATATTCGCTGTCTGAAATAGAAGATATGATACCGTGGGAAAGAGAAATTTACACTACATTATTAATTAGATATATCGATGAACAAAATGATAAACTAAAACAAAAAGCAATAAAGGATTCATAAAATGGCTTTGCCAACCAATCAATTAACTTCTGTAGATAAAGAACTATTATCTGCCGCTAAATCTCAATCTTCTTTGTTGAACAGACAAAGTTCGGTGTTAAAGGGATTAACCGATTCAATAACGAAGCAACGAAAAGAATTAGAAGAATTGAGACGAGCCTCAACTAATCAAAAACAATTCTTAGGTGGCAACGGAGGAATGTCGTCATTAGCTAAAATGTTTGGAGCAAAAGGCGCAGCCACGGGGTTAAAAGGTTCTCCGCTTGGACCTAAAGATGAAACCAATACAGGGTTCTTTAAAAAAATAGTTACCCAAATTACAGGCCCATCTAGATACCAACAACAGCTAATTAATGAAATAATAATATTAAAAGAAGTTACGCAGCGTCAAGCTCAAGATATTGCTTTTATTAAAAGCCAATCTGAACCCGGCGCAAAATCTCAAGAAAGATCTTTGCTAGCATCGGCAATTGCAAAAGCAATGGGAGAAACAGAAAGACCATCTGACTCTTCGGAAGGATCCGGTGGTATTATTTCTACAGCAGCTAAGGGGATTGGCGGGGTATTAAAATCTCTAGTTGTAGGATTTGGTGCAGCATTGACAGGCGCTGCAATGTTAATTACTAAATTTGGAAAAAGTTTACCTGGTATATTTGTTGGCGCTTTGCGTCTAGCATTAACACCCGTTGGCATTGCTGCGATAATTGCTGCGTTAATAGGTGTAAAGGCATACAAAGAACTACAAGGAAAAACTGAAGGAGCCGGCGTTGATGCAGACGGTAAACCAATACAACCAACAGATGGGTATGTAAAAGACGAATCGTTTTTAAATAAATTAAAACGCTTCTTTAGCGGTGAAAATGCATCTGACGTGTGGGATAAAAAGAATAAAGATGGCAGCCTCAAAGCCCAAAGAAATCGTCGCCCGCAAGTATGGACCGGAGTTATGCAGGCAGACAAAAGGCCAGACGATCCTGAGGCAGCTGCAGCATGGGATAAACAATTCGGTGGGAAATATGATCCCACTACAGGGAATCGACTTCGACAGCTTGATGAACAGGTTGTTGCTAGAACTAGGGGGTCAATATATATACCAGGACAAGGTTGGCGACACGGCGGAGCAAAAGCCGAACCTGACCCAAAAGATAAAGATGCAATGACCACTTTAGATGACGCATTAGACACAACTACGGACTATTTTAAAGATTTCAACGAAACAATGAAGAAAGCTCTTGAAGGATTCGAAAAAATTGGTGAGAATATAGTTGATATAGCAAAAGACACATTAGATCCTACAAAAATTGAAGGCATGCTAAATAATTTATTAACTATTAGTTTTGGTACACCAACTACGGATACTATAAATTTAGCACCATACTTAGGTACAGCAATAGTACAAACACTTAAAGATATAACAGAAGAAGGAGCTAAGATAAAGGATTATGCTGTTGAAAAAGCGCAAGCCGCCACAAATATTGTAACTAATAACACTGTAGTAGGTGGGGGAAATAATCAAGGATCCAATTCTGTCCTTAGCCCGGGAAGTGCTAAAAGAGATAAAAGAGACTCTTGGGGAATATGGACTGACGGAATGGGTAAACGATAGTCAAAATAAAAGCCCCTTTCGGGGCTTTTTTTAATCTTCAGCTAATTTAGCAAAATATGATAGTGACTCATCGTCATCATCAAAGTCTACTTCCTTTGCTGGAGCTTTTTCTACTTTCTTTTCCATCACAGGTGGCGGAGAGTTTGTAGATTCAGATACGGGATAGTTATCAAGGAATGTATCTTCTGCACTCTTAGTAGCAGCAAGCCCTCCAGTCAAACCCATCACCATATTGAATTTTTTCTTTAGATCGTCATATGATTTAAAATGCTTTTCATCTAAAAATTCTAACAACGAATGTTGTCCATCCCAGATAGCTTCAATTTTACTATCATCTTCAGAAATTGCACTTGGCCCATCGAATTCTGATTTATCATAATTTCGATACCCTTCTACATTACGAATCTTAAGTTTAAAGTTTGCACCTTCCCAAAAATCAAAAGGATTAATAGGTTTCTCATCCTCAAACTGTGGTTCGGCGATGTCTTTAATTTTGTCAAAGATCTTCTTACCAAATTTGTAAAGATAAACCTTACCTTCGTTTTCAGGATGCGCCGGATCTTTAACTACAAGAATATTTGTAATATAGGATAGTCTACGTTTTTGCTTACGAGCAATTTCCTTATTTGCCTCTGTCCCAGAATTCCATAGTTCAGTGTTATGTTCTGAAATAGGATCGGCCTTACCCAAAGTGGTCAATGAATTCTCAATGTACCATTTGCCGGTTGGTCCTTGGAATCCATGATTCCAAATACGAACCCAGGGGAGGTCTTCACCTTTAGGCGGTGATAGGAAACGAATAACAGCGTAGCCATTGCCAGCTTTGTCTACCTCTGGTTGCCAGAAGCGCTCGTCTGCACCACGTGATTCGGTTTGGGGATTTGCGATTTTTTCGACTTCCTTCATTAGGGTATCGAAGCCACCTCGACTTTTGCGTAAGTCGGATAAAGATTTAAATGCCATTGTACTTCCTTTCGTATTTGCGGTGTATGTGTTGTATTAACGACGTTTAGTTTTTGCATCTATCACATAAGCATAATCTAATTCGTCATCGTCCTCGTAATCATTTTGCATTACTTTAGCCGATGCTATATTATATATAAGTTTTCTGTGCTTGTCAAGGACATTTTTATCCTTAATTTTTTTAATTTTTTTCTCTCTGTCGAAATCATTGTTTCGTTTCTTGCTTGCCATTTTAAAAATACTCTCCTAGTATTAGTAATTAGAATCCTCGTCCCCATCGTTGCCGGTTGAGGATACTACAATATAAGGCCACGATGCAACCCTTTTAGTTATTTCAGATTGATTGTATGCCATTTTCATTAGATACCTTTGAGTATCTTTTAATGATTCAATACAAGTAGTAAGTAGTTCTTTTGTTAAATGAAGTTCTATTTCCAAATCTTGTATCTTCTTAGAACTGAGATTAAGTTCCAACTCTTTCTCTGAATATTGCATGATATCGGTCTTTATCTATTCGTAAAAATGGTTTATATTTTTTGACCAATCTCGATACATCTGGCCAAAGAATGTCCGCTGAAAGCTTATCGTCAAATGTTTCGATATAAGGAAACACCTTATCTAGAATAACTAAAGTTTCAATAGATATTGATTTTCTCAGATATGCTTTCAATATATATGGATGTTGTGCTTTTGTAATCATAAAAGCATCTTCAATTTTATTGCCACCTACTTCTAATTCATGTATAATTGCGTCAAGTTCTTTGGTAAAATTATAGGTAAGACTTTCCATCTTACCTTTCCATTCTACGTATGTTTTACCTGCTTCAGAATCAAACATTCCTCCCCAGCGATCTCCGGATACAAAATTTGAAACTAAAAAATTTGCAACTTCTTCATCTGTGTAAGTTTTGGAAATTTTTCTAATAGAGAAAAGATCTTTTCTTTTAGCAAATGCCTGTCTACTAGCTTTAACTTTTCCATTTCTCTTAGTTATGTCATAATTATCTGTAGTGAAGTGTAACTTCAATGCTATGTACATTTTATATACTGCGAATTCATCCATAATCAAAGTGGTAATTTTCCTCTACGTTTTAAATAATTCTGTTCCTCTGCTTCATTTTGTACTTTATCTTTAAGCGACTGATTTATTAATTTTGATATGGATTCAATTTCAATATCTACTTCTTCGCAATATTGTATAATAGCATCCATATATCCAATTTTTTCTCTAATCACACGCTCTTCAATATGCAGGGAAAATTCATTAGGTGATCTAAATTTCTTGGTTATAATTAAACTATCTGTTAGAATGTATTCTATTTCGTTATCCATGTGTTTCCGGGAATAATACTTCGTCCATAAAATTTGTAAAAACTTGTTTGTCTACTCCAAAATTTACCATCATTGCTGGGGTATGAGGATTCAACTTTTGATTTTTGCAATATCGATTTTGCATAGATATAAAATCTGCATCTTTTACACTATTACCTATATTATAAAGGTAATAATCTAGGTTGTCAATAAAAGTATTTACTAGTTGATCATATTCTTCTTGAGTATGAATATTACCCGCAGCTAACATTTTTGGACTAAAAATCTTCTGTGCCCATTCCGGAAGTTCTCTTGGTTTACTCCATTGTACTGATGACATTCTATTCTGATACCAATCATATAGATTCGATTTTCCTATTTTGGAAAAGTCGTGGAATGCCCCTGTTATCTTATTTTGTCCGCAGACTACATCGAATCCAAAAATTGGATCCGGCGAATCATAATGCGGAAATATACACATATGCATAACCCACATTTTTTTAGTTGCGGTGGCATCTACTATCTCAATATGCGCTCGTCTAAATTTATCAGATGTCCAAATATAATTCTTCCATGAAAAATTATCGACATGAATTTCATATTCTGGTTTAAGTGTTTCAACAGAATATTGTTTAAATTTATCAATAACTAATTGTGATAATAAATTTATTTGCGGCCAAATTTCAATCATTAAAGTCCTTAAGCATAGCAATATTAAAGTCAAATGCTAAATTTGCTTCATTTGCTAATGAAATATCTAATTTACTTCTCATCTTAGCTGCAAGACCGGGGATATCGTTAAACTTAAACATATTGTTAGGACCAGGTAATAATTTAGCTAATGCCTGTCCTCCAAATAAATCACCCATATGGCGAACATAGATATGTGCAAGTAATTTATCTTTATCTAATTTAATGGACTCAATATATTGTAAATATGCTGCAGTAGAATTTTTCATTAGATATATTTGCATATTATTATTTGCTAATTCTGCAAAATCCAATTCTATCGCTTTTGCCCTCTTAATATCTTCTATTCCTTCGAAGATACCCAATCCATCTGCTAAATATTCTAACCGCAAATATATTAATCTAAGTTGATAAAGATAATCAGTATATTTTTTAACATCTACCTGTTTACTAAAAATAGATTTAATAAATGGTTGAGTTTCTGCTTCTTTGTGTTTTTCTAAAGTTAATTCTTTTAATGAAGACATTGGTTACGCCTTTCGTCCAGTTGCCGGATATCCAATGTATGGTCGGTGATCATATTTGTAATCCCTAAATTTACCTTTTTTATCTATATAGTGCAAGAATGCTTGTGTTTGTCTAGTACCAGCATAAGGAGTTCTCCAATGATTAAGTACATCTCCTTTGTAAACAATTAAGTCACCTGGTTCTAAATATATTGCTTTGTGTTCGCCGGTTAAAGTCTCAAACCAAATTTCCCATGGTTCTGGATCATTTGAAATGCAGATAGTAGTGGAGTATTCGCAACTTGGTCTATCCTTATGGATTGCCATTTCAGCGCCGGTGTAGTATATCCTAGCATACGTATATGTGGGATTAAGTAATTTGCCGGTAACCGTTTCTAATAGAGGTTTAAGCTGAAGAGATAAAGATTCAAAACAAAGTGCAGAATAATATGAATACGAATTTGTGATTTGTGTATCATTAAAAAGAAATTTATTCTCTTCGGTTTGTTGCGTATTATTTTGCATATACTGAAGAGTTTTTACTAGTTCAAATTCTGTATCTAGATGTACTAATAAATCTTTTGAAATTGCTCCCTGAACAACTTCATATAAATCTGTTTCAAATGCCATATATTTCCTTAATAAAATCATATCCGGTTGATTGGATGATAAGGACAACCGGAAAAACCTCAGCGAGTAGCTTACGCTACCATGCGATACGAGTTATCGTTTGCATTTACTATTTTGCTTGATTTACGGTCATCGCCTACCGAATTGTCTGTATCGTTACTTATTGCCCAATCGAAACCATGGCAGGCCCATTATAAAATATACTAGCGATTAGTTGATCTCTAATCTTTACCCAAGCTTCTCACCTGACTAATATACTTTATGGTGGACCTGGCGGGAATCGAACCCGCGTCTTGAACACCTTTCAGTCAACTTCTTCCCTTTCGGGGTTTACAATAATTCTTTTATTTCATCCCAAAGTAACCACATTGCTAAATTAATAGTACATATTAGCGTAGTTCCTAGAATGAATCCAACCAAAAAATCTCCTGTTTGGTCGCACATTTATTCTGTTTCACGTAACACACATCTAGCAATAATATCATTTCTGTTTTTTACTATAGCAGTTGCTGCTTCCCAACATTCTTCAAATCTAGGATATGATTTCCACTCTTGTTCTACATCTTGAGATAGTAGTACTACAAATAAAACATAAACAGACATATTAGTCTCCGCTATTTATTTAGATATTAAATTCTTTCCTATATATATCTCTCAAATCTTTAAACCCGTTGATCCACGTGTTTCGTTTTTCTTTAAAAACTAGAATACCGTGATCGTCGGTTGAAATTATAATTACTAATTGAGAAACCGGATTACCGGTCATCTCCTCATATGCTACCGCATAAGCAGAACATTGCATAAAGTAATCGTGAATATCGGCGCGTGTTTTATTCCGCTTAGATGTTTTAAAATCTATTACCGATAACTTTCCTTCATATTCACCTATGCAATCTACGGTCCCTGCAATTTGTAAATGATGAGAAAATAGAGATTTTTCCATAACATGGATATTGTCTATCTTATGTAGATAGGGTTTAATCTCTGTCCAATTTTGAGTATCGAACACACTAGGAGCAATATCTTGATTATACAGATATTGCTCACATAATGTATGTATTCGAGTACCTCGTTTACTGGCAGTGGTGCTAATCTTATTGGCTGCTTCATTACCTACACGAGCTCGCCATGCTTTAATTATATCTCGTTTTAATAATCCGGTAACTGTAGTAACAGACGGATACTTTTCCCCGGTAGGAGTTTCATATGTTCTAACTCCATCTTCTCGAGTTACTCGATTTAATTTAGGCAATTCCCCTATATCAACATGAGTAAAAATCATACAAATCTAGTTAAATTTGGCGGAGTCCAGTTTGCGGGTTTTAAAATTTTACCATCGTCTCTTCGCAAAACCATACCTGTGTTAGAATCAATTTTGGAGAGGTTGCTTCGTGCAACCTCTTCCCAGGCACCTTTAATGTCAAATTTCTTCATATGGCAATAACCAAGGATAACCCAGATCATATCCATGCACGCATCTAGTTGCTCTACATTGTCATTCTCTTTATACGCTACTAAGAATTCATTAAATTCTTCTTCAATTAATTTTGCGTATAAACTAACATTTTCATCCGTCGACTGTGTTTGTTGACAGGCTAGTAGAAACATTTTAACATCTAACTGCATTGACATGATCACCTCACTAAAAATATATTATAACATTCTAAGATACAAAAGTCTATACAAATTTACCCTAAAATCTTCTTTAGGGTTGCCGGACCTGCGATTCCATCTGCTGTAAGACCATTTGATGTTTGCCAGGCTTTTAATGCTTTTTCGGTTCCAGGTCCAAAAGTTCCATCCGCTGTAAGACCAAGTTTTTCTTGAACCTTTTTCACCACTTCGCCTTTACTACCAACCTTAATAGTTTCAAGAACAAGTTCTGTTACAGCTTTACCGACATCTGCTACGGAGCTTCCGCCGAATACATCTAATGCGTGTTCCCAATGTTTTTTGCGATCTTCTAACCCAATCGTGCCACCATTAATTCGCTTAGTCATTAATACTAAATCTTTTTTATCCGCAATTTCATTTAGACCATTCTTTTTCCAAAACCAAGCGGCAGACTCAATTGCCCCTGCCAATGTTTCTAAATAGGTAATAGTCTCATCAATAGATTTACCAATTGCGGTAGAAAAGGCTTTGTAGTTATCATGTCCCGTTAATTGAATTGCTCCGCGACCTCTGTACTTATATCCGTCACCTGATGCTTCAGGCCCATTGCCCATACGACCACCATAAATTTTATTTGCAATTTTCTCAGGTTGTTTTTCATACTTAGCAGCAGTTGCATCATCTGGAAAATATTTAGAAAATGTTGCTCGCAACCCCTTGGCGCCATAATTTAAATTTTCTTTAAGTACCGTAAATTCATTTGATTCATGTCCACATTGTGCGAGGAATCCTGCTACTCGTTCCTTTGTGGTAATATCATATTTAGGTAAAACATTTTCCAATGCTTTAAATAAGTCGTTTGGATTTTTATTGTTCGGTACACATTTTTTTAATTTGTCCGCCGTAAAGTCAAAGCTAAATGCCATTCAATTCTCCTTATACTTCAGTATATTGTTTATTAGTTGTAAACCAGATAGGCAATGTATATCTTGTTCCTACTACGGTGCTAACACCGTGTTTGTGTTTAAGTCCAGCACGATACAATGCTAATTTTCCTTTCATTGGTTTTATGAATAGAGGCCCGTGTTCTGGAAAGAAAGTTTCCCCACCCATAAAATCATCATTTAAGTAAAGCACTCCTGAGTAATTTCTCCATCCGCAATAATTTGAATTGCCTTCTAAGTCACTATTATCCGCATGGACAACCATGCCTGAGCCGCTTTCCCATAATACCAATGTTGTATAATCGGGGTATAAGTATTCCTCTTGAAATAAACGCCTAGCTTCACTTGTAGCATTATATTTGAATGTACTTACTATTCGTTTAATATCATAATTTTGAATATTACTATAGTCAATTGCCTTACCATTGAAGAGAGATTGTCCGTTGGTACTCATTTTTGGAGTACTTGCAAACCATCTTACGATGTTATCGCATTCGTCTTCAGTTAAAAAATTCTCAATTTCATATATTTGATTCATACTCATACCTTCTCCTATTTTATATTGCTTCGTAAATACTTTCGTACTGAAGCCTTGCCAATATATATTCCTTTACTATCGCAGATCTTACGATGTCGTCAACTCCAAATTCAAAAGTCTTAAAGCTAGGCATCATATCCGCAATTCGCATAAACTTCTTCAATCCCGACATATCGGTTTTCTTATATAAATCGGTTTGTCTAAAATCTCCACAGAATATAATTTTTGATTTTTCTCCTACTCTAGTGATAATCGAATTAAGTTCCATATCAGTCATATTTTGGCATTCATCCACAATAATAACTGCGTTATCTAATGTAATACCTCGAACATAAGATGTGATTAAAAATTGTATTGCTTTCTGTTCTGTTAATCTTTGATATGCATCTGTACGATTAAATAAATCTGAACATATCTCTACGTAGGGCTCTGTATATACTTCAGTTTTTTCCTTCTCGTCTCCGGGTAAATGTCCAATGTCTCTGCTTGGCACGGCAGATCTTACTATTACTACCTTTTCATAACTGTTATTAGATTTATCTAAAACTTCTTCTATTGCATGATAAAGCGCAATATAGGTTTTACCTGTACCGGCGATACCGTGTAATAACATGATCTTAGATTTATCGTAGGCTTCAAAAAATCCTTTCTGATTATCAGTTAATGGTTCTATTACCTTAAGGTCATCTATTCGTATTTTAAGTTTAGTATTATTTGCAATAGTCAGTTGAGGCTTTTGAATAGATTGAGTTTGAATATTGCTTTTTGTTTTTGCCATGAATGCCCTCGTAAAATGGAACGAAAGGAGGACAGCTAGATTCTGTCCTCCCAAACGATTAAAACAAGAATTGCCATAATTTAATTTCTACTCAATTTGTCTTTAAGATTAGCTTTTCTACCATTAGCAGAGTTAATTTTTGATAGTACTTCTCGAAAACCATTATCCACAGTTCTTATACCTAGCCGCACAGGATCTCCCAAAGCAGCCATGCCTGCGTGATGTGTTTTGTAGTTTTTCGAATCGCATGATGGGCAAACCTGCGATTCCCTTTCGGATATCTTACACATGACAGTAAACATGGTGTCGCACTCAGAACATCTAAAATCGTAAAATGGCATTTATCAACTCCCTATACATTATATATTACCTATGAAACCTTAAA
>Ga0164292_10001453_pt1 | contig 19126 bp, 17 predicted proteins | sample GEODES117metaG_FD_111486 | JGI IMG/M metagenome (GOLD analysis project Ga0164292, IMG submission 111486) | Eutrophic lake water microbial communities from Lake Mendota, Wisconsin, USA - GEODES117 metaG | ecosystem: Environmental > Aquatic > Freshwater > Lake | place: USA: Lake Mendota...
AAATCGCAATAACGGACCGCGATGCGACCCTGGACACCCTGCTGGACCTCGACGGCCAGATCTTCGTGGTCGATGCCGGCGGAGCACACGGGGTCAAGTTCGAGATTCGCCGGATCGAGCCGACACCAGAGAAGCCGCATGGTCTGGATTACAGCCTGACCCTGCATGGTCCATCCGGTGAGCGATTGGTCGGGTTCGACAACGCCCACGCGGTGAAGGCGCAAGCCGGACCAGGCGGCAAACGGGCAGCCTGGGATCACAAGCACCGGCTGCGAACGATCCGCCCCTACGACTATGCCGACGCAGCCGCCCTGCTCGAGGATTTCTGGCGCCTGGTGGATGATGTGTTGACGGAACGAGGAGTAAAACGATGACGACACTGACCATCGGAATCCTGCCCTTCGAGGAGATGAAGGCCCGTACCATGGCGATCGCTCGCGGCGAGCTGAAGGTGTCGCCGGATGATCCGAAGATCTGGCTGCCCTCGACCGAGACGCTGGGCAAAATCCTGTCCGGCCCCAATCGGGCGCTTCTGGCCGAGATCTCGCGGGACAAGCCGCAATCGATCAGGGAGCTCGCCGAAAGGACCGGCCGCAAGGTCTCCAACCTGTCGCGGACGCTGAAGACCATGGAGCGCTACGGCCTCGTGGTGCTGCGCAAGTCGGCCGATGGCAAACTCGCCCCTGAAGTCGGATATGACGACCTGATGGTCAAGGTGCCAATCTCGGGCACACGCAGCGCGGCCTAAAGAGCACCAGATGGGTCAGCTGCTGCCAGCGCCAGAAAAACGGATAGGATGGCAGCACATCGCCGGCCGTGATCGACAGTTTCGGATTCACCTGGTCTCATCCAGCACGCGATCGATCTCGCCGATGAAACGCGCCGCCAGATCCGGCGGCGTTTCACCTGGGCCATAGGGGTCGTTTGCAGTGGGGTGGAGAATCCTACGCTAAGGGTTTGGCCATCGGTATTCTCCTGTGAGGTTGATATGCTCCCATCCAAGCGGCGAGACATGGGCAAGCAATTCGGGCTGCGGCGCGTGACCCCGGCGTGAGCGGGCGTCGACGATTTCGCTGAGCTTCATGGTGTTCCAGAAGATGATGATGGCGGCGAGCAGGTTCATCCCTGCGATGCGGTAGTGCTGGCCTTCGCCGCTCCTGTCGCGGATTTCGCCGCGGCGGTGGAAGCTGATGGCGCGCTTGAGGGCATGATGCGCCTCGCCCTTGTTCAGGCCGATCTGCACGCGGCGCTGGAGGCTGGCGTCCATGATCCAGTCGATCATGAAGAGCGAGCGCTCGACGCGGCCGACTTCGCGCAAAGCCGACGCGAGTTCGTTCTGGCGCGGATAGGAGGCGAGCTTTTTCAGGATCTGGCTCGGCGCAACGGCGCCTGCGGCGATGCTGGCCGCGATGCGCAGGATGTCGGGCCAGTTGCGGGCGATGAGCGCCTTGTTGATCCTGGCGCCGATCAGCGGCCGCACGCTCTCGGCGACGCTGGCGGGGGTGCTGTCAGGTTGACGAAGTGTCGACGAACATCGGCTCTTCGAGCGCGATGATGACGACAGCGAAATCCATTGATCGCGGCTACCGGTTCCCGGCGGAAGTCATTGAACATGCCGTCTGGCTCTATTTCCGTTTTCCGCTGAGCCTGCGGATGGTCGAGGACCTGCTGGCAGCGCGCGAAATCATCGTCAGCCATGAAACCGTGCGATGCTGGGCGGAGACGTTCGGCCGGATCTACACCAACAAGATCCATCGGCGTGCCCCGCAGTTCGGCGACAAGTGGCATCTCGACGAGGTCGTGATTTCGATCAACGGCAAGAGGCAGTGCCATGTTCGCGCCGTCGATGCTGACGGCTTTGTTCTGGACGCTCTGGTTCAAAGCCGTGAGGGCCGGCGCGCAGCGGAGAAGCTCTTGCGCAAGTTGATACGAATGCAATCCCGCGCACCGCGCGTGATGGTCACCGACAAGCTTGGTTCTGATGGCGCTGCCCGGACCGGGATGGGCATGACCTTCGAACATCGCCAGCACAAGGGCCTCAACAACCGGGCAGAGAATTCGCATCTGCCGACGCGGCGGCGAGAGAGGGTCATGAAGCGGTTCAAATCCGCCCGAACTTCTCCGCCCAGCACCGCACGGTTTCATGGCTGACGATGATCCCGCGCGCTGCCAGCAGGTCCTCGACCATCCGCAGGCTGAGCGGAAAACGGAAATAGAGCCACACGGCCTGATCAATGACTTCGGCCGGGAACCGGTAGCCTCGATAAATGGATTTCGATGTCGTCATCATCGCGTTTAAATAGCCGATGTTCGTCGACACTTCGTCAACCTGACAGCACCCTACAAGATCCCCCATGCCCTGAATCTCTTCCGCCCTAGATTACAGCACCAAAAGCAGGAAACACGATTGCAGCCAGTTAATACAACAGTGCCCAACGAAGCGCCTGCGGTGGTCGATTTTGGCTTCGAGCTCGTTGTCCGCGCCTCGACGCGGGGCTGAGGCGCGCTCATGCTCAGGCGTGGCGGTTTACTTTCTCTAGCGCCGCCATGACACCGCGCAGCTCTGCGAGGCCACGCAGGCGGCCGATCGCCGGATAGCCCGGATGGCCGCCACGGCCGATGTCGTCGAGAATTTCATGGCCATGATCGGGCCGCATCGGGATGCGCCAGTCCGCCCAGCCGGCCTTTCGCCGCCGCGCCTCTTCCGCAAGGAGCGCGTCGATCAGCACCACCATGTCGGTGTCGCCGCCGAGATGCTCGGCTTCCATGAAGGATCCGTCGGGATCCTTCGTGACATTGCGCAGGTGCGCGAACCAGATCCGGTCCGCAAAACGGCGCGCGATGGCGGGCACGTCATTGTCCGGATGGGCGCCAAGAGAGCCTGAACACAATGTCACGCCATTGGCAGGCAGATCCACCATCGCCATGATGCGGGCAAGATCGTCTCCGGTGGAGACGATCCGCGGCAGCCCGAACAGCGGACGCGGCGGGTCATCGGGATGGATGCAAAGGTTGATGCCGACCTCCGCCGCCGTGGGCACGACAGCCTCGAGGAAACGGCGGAGATTGCCGCGGAGCGCTTCGGCATCGACCCCTTCATAGCGCGCGAGCATCTCCCTGAGCCTGGGCACGTCGTAGCGATCATAGGCGCCCGGAAGACCGGCCATGATGTTGGCGAGCAGGCGGCGCTTGTCGCTCTCGGAAGCTGCCGCATGCCAGGCTCTCGCGCGGTCGAGGACAGCATCTACCTGCCCAAGCTCCGCGCCCTCGCGTTCGAGGATCAGCCAGTCGAACGCCACATATTCGTGAATGTTGAAGCGGAGTGCGCGCGCCCCGCCCGGCAGTGGCGTGTCGAGTTCGGTCCGCGTCCAGTCGAGCACGGGCATGAAGTTGTAGCAGATAGTGCGCAAGCCAGCGGCGGCGATATTGCGCAGCGACTGGCGGTAGTTCGCGAAGATCGGCTCGAGGTCTCCCTCCCCGATCTTCACGCGCTCATGCACGGGCAGGCTTTCCACCACTGACCAGGCCAAGCCGAAGCCAGGCGCGGCGATTTCGGCCTTTCGCTTCTCGATCTCATCCGGCGACCAGACGACGCCGTATGGAATGTGATGCAGGGCGGTGACGATCCCGCTCGCTCCCGCCTGCCGGGCGGCGGCGAGCGTCACGGCGTCATCGGGGCCGAACCAGCGCCAAGTCTGCTCCATCTCGTCTTACCCGTCACATCAGGAGGTTTGGAAGCCAGAGCACCACGCCCGGCATCAAGGCGAGGAAGGCCACAACGGCGATGATGGCGGCCACGAAGGGTATCGCCTCCCGCGTGTATTCCTCGACTGTTGTGTCGAGGATGGAGCACACCGTGTACATGGCGACGCCGACCGGAGGCGTCATCGAGCCAAGCGTGACGATCGACATCATCAGGATGCCGAAATGCACCGGGTCCACGCCGATCTCGCGCACGATCGGCACGAAGATCGGGGTCAGCAGCAGCACAAGGACCGTGCTCTCCACGAAAAAGCCTGCGACCAGGAGAAAGAACAGGATCAGGAGGATGACGATGAACGGATCCTTGGAGAGCCCGAGCATCCATTCGGCCACTTCCTGCGGCGCCTGCTCGAAGATCAGCGCATAGCCTACCATGCCCGAGAGCAGGATGATGAGCATGATCACGCCCACATCCATCACGCCCTCGCCGAGCGCCTCGACCGCCTTGGCCCAGGTGAGCTCCTTGTGCAGCAGGACGCCGACCACCACGGCATAAACCACCGCGAAGGCGCCGATCTCCGAGGGGGTAAAGATGCCACCGCGGATGCCGACCAGCAGCGCAACCGGGAACAGCAGCGCCCATTTCGCGTCCGCCACCGCCCGCATGACGGCCCGGAAATCCGGAAGCTCCTTTGCAGCGGCCTGATAACCGCGGCGGGAAGCAATGATGTAGACCACGCCCATCAGCGCAGCCATCATCAGCAGCCCAGGGATAAGGCCCGCGAGGAAAAGCCGGCCGATCGAGACATTGCCGACGAAGCCGTACAGGATGAGGCCAAGGCTCGGCGGGATCGTCGCCGTGATCAGCGAGCCGACGGCGATGGTGGCGCAGGTGAATCCTTTCGAATAACCGCGCCGGATCATGTCCGGGCCAAGGATGCGCGCCTCCATGGCGGCGTCAGCGACGGCCGAGCCAGAGACGCCGCCCATCAGGGTCGACAGCAGGATGCAGACCTGCGCGAGGCCACCCGCCATCCACGAAACAAGCGTGTTCGACACCGCGATGAGCCGGTGCGTGATGCCGGTCTTGTTCATCATATGCCCGGCCAGCACGAAGAACGGCACCGCCAGAAGCGGAAAGCTTTGTGACGCGGTCGCGATCTGCTGCACGCCGATGCCGAGCGGGATCGAGCCGGACAGAACAAAGAAGCTGAAGCCCGACATGCCGATCGCCAGCGCAACAGGCAGGCCAAGGAACATCAGGACGAAGAAGACGCCCCAGAGAATGAGCATGGCCGTTTATCCGAGCTGGCTGCCGGAGCGGTCCACGCTTCGGTCTGGATAGAACACGAGGCTGCGCGCGCGGATGGCCGAGACCAGATTGCCCAGCACCGTCACGGCCAGAAGCGCCGCACCCACAGGGACGGCAGAGGTGACCCAGGCATAGGAAATGCCGCTGTCGCCGTAGACCCGCTGCCAGTTGAGAACCGTAAGGCGATAGCCGGAGACGATCAGGGCGAGCAGGAAGGCGAGCGCGAGCAGCGCCAGCGCGATGTCGATGACGCGGCGTGAGGCATGCGGCAGCTTGCGTACGAAAAGGTCAACGCCGACATGCGCTTTTGCCCTCATGGCCCGGTTGGCGCCAAGGAAGCACAGCCAGATAAACAGCAGCTGGGCCATGTCGACAGACCAGATGAGCGGATAGCCCAGCGAGCGCCCGACTGCAGCGAGAAACACCAGCACGACAATCGCCGCGAGCAAGGTCTTCGAGGCGATGTCCTCGAGGCGAATCAGAAGACGGGACATGGGGATTGCTCCGCAGTCAGGCCGACCGGCCCAAGGCCATGGCGCGGCGGCATTGGAAAGGCGGCGGGGCGCTGCAACGCGCCCGCGCCGCCCCAGGCGGATTCACTGCTTGAGGATGGCTTCGACCTTGGCGCGCACCTCGCCATAGCCGAGCTTTTCATAGACCGACTTCGTCGCGGCGATGAACGGCGCCTTGTCCACCTCGGTGATGGTCATGCCGGCCTTCTTCATCGTCTCCTCCGCCCCGGCCAGCGATTCCTGGGTCAGGTTCGAGGCGAAGTCGCCAGCGGTCAGCGATTCCTCGCGCAGCACCTTCTGCAGGTCTGCCGGCAGCTTGTCGAACCAGGCTGCGGACGTCACAATGCCAGTGATCAGGTTGAAGTGGCCGGTCTTGGTGAGGTGCTTCGTCACCTCATAAAGGCGCGCGCCGACCGTCGCCGGGTGCTGCGCCTCGGCGGCATCGATCACTTTCTGCTGCAGCGCCGGATAGACCTCGCCCCAGCCCATCGGCGTCGGTGTGGCGCCCATGGCGCGGATGGTCTCCATCCAGACCGGCGCGCCCGGCGTGCGCATGCGGATGCCGGAAAGGTCAGCGGGGACCTTGATAGGCTTGTTGGTCAACAAATGCCGCTCGCCCTGCCACCAGTTGAAGGACAGGACCTGATGGCCAGAGGTCTTCTTGAGCTGGCCTACCCACTCCTCGAACATGGGCGACGTCACGACCTTGCGGACACCCGTGAAGCCCTCGGCCAGATAAGGCGCGCTGAGAATGCCGAACTCCTTCACGAAGACTGCAAGGCGTCCGCCATCGACCACGACGGCGACATTGGCGCCTGCGCGCGCCTGCTCGAGCACGTCCTCATCCTTGCCGAGCTGCGAGCCCGGGAAAATCCTGATGGTGAGCTGACCATTACTGCGCCGGGCGACCGCGTCGCGCATGCGCTCAAGGCCCTTGAAGATCGGATCGTCGCGCGTGAGCGAGGTGTTGACGTTCAGCTGGTGCTGGGCCTGAGCCCCGCTGGTGAGCGCGATCAGCGCCGCTGCGAACACGGCAACGCCGAAGGCGCGCTTTGACATTGTTATTTTCATTGTCATCTCCTCCCCTATGATCCACGCAACCGCATTGATGTATGGTACCATACAGGTATAGTGGCGCAACTTCAGCGTGGGTGCAAGGCCCGCGCCGGCATGGGAGACGAATGGGCGATGGAAGCGGGGCTGAGACTGTCCGATCCGATCGTGCCGCAGGTGATCCAGTCACTTCGGCAGGCGATCATCGAGATGCAGCTCGCGCCAGGGCAGGCCTTGTCCGAGAATGACATCGCGCAACGCTATGGCGTCAGCCGCCAGCCGGTGCGCGAGGCCTTCATCAAGCTGCGCGAGGCCGGATTGCTGCAGATCCTGCCGAGCCGCGGCACCTATGTGGTGAAGATTTCGGCGCGCGAGGTGCTGAACGCGCGCTTCGTCCGCGAGGCGGTGGAGTGCGCGATCGCGCGCGCTGCCGCACCGCTCGCAAACAATGCCAACATCGCGCGCCTCACGCGGCTCATCGGGGAGCAACGCGAGGCGGTGCTCCATGGCGACACAAGGGGCTTCACGCTTCTCGACGAATCATTCCACCGTGCCATCGCGGATATCATCGAATGCGACTATGCGGCCCGGGTCGTCGAAAGCGCGCGGGCGCAAACGGACCGGGTGCGCTTCCTCAGTCTTCCGGGTGCCACTCCGGTCGACAAGCTGATGGACCAGCATCAGGCTATCGTCGACGCACTTGCCAACCGCGACGCGGACGCCGCAGAGGCTGCGATGCGGCAGCACTTGCGCGAGATCCTGGCCGCGCTGCCCAATCTCGCGCGGCAGCACCCGGATCTGTTCGATCAGGCGGAGATACCGTCGCACGCGCGCGGCATGATCCCCGCGGCGATGTCAGGTTAACTCGTCAAGGTCTCGAAGGATCGCTGTGTCACTCTCTTCATGCACCGAGGCTGACGGACTTCCATGGGGAGAGGGCGTTGATGCGGTGGAGATGAATGCCGAGTGCCGAGCGCTTTGAACGGCATTCTTTGTTATCCGACGTCCGGGCGTTTGGCCGTTTCGAGCACGGCCAGCGCCAATGTTTGAGCGCTGGTCAGCAGGCTATCCATCTCGATGTACTCATCCGGCGTGTGCCCGCCGCCGCCGGACGGGCCGATGCTGCACAAGGTTGGGCAACCCGCGGCGGCGGTGTAACCGGAATCGGCGCAACCGCCCGTCAACTCTGCGGTCACATCGATGCCGAAGCGTGCTGCTGCCCGTCTGTAGATGTCCAGAAGCGCAACCGAACCGGCGCTCTCGATCAACGGCAGGAATTCACCGAGGACATCCAGTGCAGCCGTAACGCCTTCAACGGCAGGGGTTTCGACAATGCTGCGTATCGCCGCCACCGCGGCGTCGCGTTGATTGGGTTCGATGTAGCGCAGATCGATCTCGCACCAAGCTGACGGCGAGATGGTGTTGACGGTCTGACCGCCACCGATCAGGCCAACATTGACGGAAATGCCTCTGGCCAGATCCGTCAGAGCGTGGAGGGGGGCAACCTTCTGCGACAAATCAAGAATGGCGGAGCGGCCGCGGGCATAATGCGCGCCGGAATGTGCAGCCTTGCCCGTGAAGGTAGCGCGTAGGAAGACCCCCCCCTTGCGCTGGCGCGTGATGATCTGGACGTGGCGGTTGCTTGTTGCATCCTCGCTCTCGCCCTTGCGCGACGGCTCGGCATTGAACACGGCGAAAGCCTCCCGGGCGTGCGACTCGATCAACGGGCGGGACGATGGCGACGCGATTTCCTCGTCCGAGGTGGTCAGCATGACCAGTGGCCGGTCCGTCCCACCGAAGGCCGCCAGGCCGGCCATTACGAAGGCCTCGATTACCAGGCCCGACTTCATATCCGCAACGCCGGGGCCATAGCCCCGGCCGTCGACGATTTGGAACGGCCTGCGCTCCGGCTCGCCTCTCGGGAAAACCGTATCGCGATGACCCAGCAACAGGATCGGCCTGGCCTCCCTGTCGCCGGCGGCGGCGAGCCGTGCCGAGAGCCCGTCTCCAAAACGGTCATGGGCGAAGCGCTCGACCTGAAAACCATGCTGGCGCCAGAAGGCAACCAGGATCTCGCCGGCTGCATCCACGCCTGCCTTGTCGTAAGTGCCGGAATCGGCATCGACGAGGTCACGCAGGAGGTTAATCATGGCTTCCTGACGGGCCGCGAGCCAGTCGATCAGGAATTGACTGGCTCGATCGCTGTCTGCGCCATGGTTCGTGGTCACCACCGGTCTCTCCTGCCCCGTGAAGTCATGGCACCAGAATGGGCATTGCTATCCCACCAAAACCATTCTAAGTTCCACTAATAGAAAATCAAGTTCCATAATATGAAACTTTTGGAGGCGGTGCGTGACGATCCTGGCCAGTGCCGCGAAGGTCCTGCGCTGTTTTTCGCATGAATGTGCGGAGATCTCTGTCACGGAACTGGTGAACAGGCTTGGCATGCCCAAGAGCAACGCCTCGCGGCTGCTGCGCAGCATGCGCGATGCAGGGCTTCTCGAAACGGTGGGCGCCAGCAAACGTTACCGGCCAAGCCTGATGCTGGTCGACGTCGGTCGCAGCTATCGCAGGGCCTCGACACTGGTGCAGCGCGCCGACGAGGTCGTGGCTCGTGTTTCGGCACGATGCGGCCATACGGGCTATGTCAGCCAGCGTGACGGGCTGGAGATCACGGCCGTTACCGATCATCCGGGCAGCAATTCGCTGAGGGTGGTAAGCTCCGTCGGGCGTCGCCTGCCGGCTTTTGCCAGCGCCACCGGCCGCAGCCTCCTGGCACGACTGACCGACGAGCAGGTCAGCGCTCTTTATGGCGGGCGCCTGCCGCCGGCACCCTCGACAACATCACCGCAGGACATGGCTGATCTTTTTGAGCGACTGGCACGCATTCGTGAAAGCGGGGTGGCACTGTCGCATGACGAGGCCAATCGCGGTGTGGCCGCCGTGGCCGTCGCGGTGGGCGCGCAACGCGAGGAAGTCTCGCTGTGCATCGTGTTCCCGGCCGCCACATGCGATCCTGCCGAGCGGGACCAGATCGCGCTGGACCTGCGCGAGGGGGCGGCCGAGATCGCCCGCATCGTCAACGATCCATCCTTCCTGCCCCTCGGGGTGCCAGCGGCCCGCAAGGCTGCCTGAAACCATGACCATGACCCAATCCTCACAAGGCCGCTGGCGTGTCGGACTCGATATCGGAGGCACCTTCACCGACTTCGTCCTCTATGATGGCGAGGCAGGCGGCATCACGCTGCACAAGCGGCTGACCACGGCGAAGGACCCGTCCGAAGCGGCGCTCGCGGGTCTGGAAGAGCTTGTTGTCATGCGCGGGCTGAAGCTCGCCGATGTGGACGACATCGTGCACGGCACCACGCTGGTCACCAACGCCATCATTGAGCGCAAGGGCGCCTCGCTCGGGCTGATCACAACGCGCGGCTTCCGTGACAATCTCGAAATGGGAGCCGAGCAGCGCTACGACATCTACGATCTTTTCCTGGAGTTTCCATCGCCCTTCGTGCCGCGTGACCGGCGTCTGGAGGTCGGCGAGCGCGTCGACTGCGAGGGACAGGTTCTGACCAGTCTGTCGCGCGCGGATGTCGAGCGCGCCGCGCATGATCTGGTCGCGGCCGGCTGCGAAGCGGTTGCAGTGACCCTCCTTAATGCCTATGCCAACCCTGTTCACGAGCAGGAGGTGCGCCGTATCATTGCGGAGCTCTATCCGGACCTGGCCGTGTCGCTGTCATCGGAGGTGGTGGCGGAAATGGGCGAGTACCAGCGCTGCGTTACCACCTGCGCAAACGCCTATGTGCAGCCGCTGATGGCGCGCTATCTCGGCAGGCTGCAACAGGCGCTCGCCCGGCGCGGATTTCGCGGTGCGCTTAGGCTGATGCATTCTGCCGGCGGCCTGGTCTCGCCGGAGACGGCCGCGAGCCTGCCGATCCGCCTGCTTGAAAGCGGGCCGGCTGGGGGGGGGCTGGCCACCGCGCTGTTCGGCCAGCTCGCGGGCAAGCCCGACGTGATTTCTTTCGACATGGGCGGCACCACCGCCAAGGCCTGCATGATCGAGGACGGGCGCGCCGAGATCGCGCCGATGCTGGAGGCCGCCCGTGTCCATCGCTTCGTCAAGGGCTCGGGGCTGCCGATCAAGGCGCCGGTGATCGAAATGATCGAGATCGGCGCTGGAGGGGGCTCGATCGCCGCGATCGACGAGGTTGGCCTGCTGAAGGTCGGTCCCCACTCCGCCGGGTCCGATCCGGGTCCCGCCTGCTACGGTCTTGGTGGCACGCGCCCCACCGTCACCGACGCCAATCTCGTGCTTGGCTACTACGATCCCGGCTTCTTTCTCGGTGGCCGTATGCAACTGGACCTCGCGGCTGCGCGCAGGGCCGTCGAGACGGTTGCCGCGCCGCTGGGTCTAAGCATCGAGGATGCGGCGCTCGGCATCCACAAGGTGGTGGTCGAGAGCATGGCCGCGGCTGCCCGCGTCCATTTGATCGAGAAGGGCAAGGATCCCCGCCATTATGCCATGGTGGGCTTTGGTGGTGCCGGCCCGGCCCATGCCGCCAATGTGGCGCGCGTACTGGGCGTCAGGGAGGTCATCATTCCCCCCGCATCGGGAGCGGCCTCCGCATTGGGCTTCCTGGCCGCGCCGCTGTCCTTCGAGGGCGTGCGCTCACATCCGGTGCGATTTAGCGACGGCTTCGACGCCGACGGGGTCAATCAAGTTCTGGCGGAGCTGGCGGCTGAAGGGCGGGCGCGGCTGCTGGCTGCCGGGGTTCCCCCGGACGCGATGCGCCTCGAACGCAGCGCCGACATGCGATTGGTCGGGCAGATGCATGACATCTCGGTACCGCTGCCAAATGGCGAGATCACCGGTGCCTCGCTGGATGCTATCCGCAGCGCTTTCGTGAAGGCCTACTCGGCCCGCTACACCGCCGTTTTCGAGAACGCCCGCATCGAGGCGGTCAATTTCCGCGTCCGGACGGCCGGACCGACACCGGTTCTGCTTTTTGCCGATCCGGGGTCCCGGGAAATAGCGGGCGAACGCATCAAGGGCAGCCGACTGGCCTCGTTCGAAGGTGCAACGGTGAACACGCCGGTCTACGACCGCTATGCCCTGCGGCCCGGCGACCGGATCGCCGGCCCGGCTATCGTGGAGGAGCGAGAATCGACCACGGTCATCGCGCCCGGTGACACCATCGAAGTGGATATCCACCTCAACCTGCGCATCGCGATCGCGACGCCGACGGCAGCCCGGGTGCTGGTCAGCCGGGACATGTCCCTCGAACAGGCGAAGAGCCGTATCCAGGCCGATCCGATCGGTCTGGAGATTATGTGGAGCCGCCTCGTCAACGTCGTCGAGGAGATGTGGCTGACCGTCTGCCGCACGGCCTTTTCGCTGGTTATTTCCGAGGCTCAGGACTTCGCCTGCGAGTTGCTCGATCCCGAGGGCGAGACGCTGGCCCATTCGCCACGCGCCATGCCCGTGTTCAACCTGACCCTACCGCGCGCGGTAAAGGCGCTGCTTGCCCGCTATCCGATCGAGACGCTGGTGCCGGGAGACGTGCTCATCACCAACGACCCCTGGCTCTGTGCCGGGCATCTGTTCGACATCGCCGTGGTCACGCCAGTGTTCAGGGATGGCAAGGTGGTCGGGCTGATGGGCACGGTTGGCCATGTCTCCGACATCGGCGGCACCAAGGATTCGCTGAAAGCGCGGGAAATCTACGAGGAAGGCTTCCAGATCCCGCCGATGAAGCTCTATGAGGCCGGCCGGCCGAACGAGACGCTGCTGCGCCTGCTGGCCGAGAACGTCCGCAATGGCGAGCAGGTCATCGGCGACGTGCATTCCTTCGTCTCGGCCAACGCCATCGGCGCCGAGCGCCTACTGGCCTTCATGGTCGATTACGGGATGGACGATGTGCGGGCGCTGGCAGCCGTGGTGCAGCATCTTTCCGAAAAGGCCATGCGCGACGCGATCCGCGCCATTCCGGATGGGATCTACCGTTCCACCATCAGCAACAACCCGCTGGGAAGGGTGCTGAACTACCCGGTTGCGATCAAGGTCGAGGGCGACTCCATCGAGATCGACTTCGCGGGCGCACCGCCGCAGATGGGGCAAGGTGGCCTGAACTCGACCCTGAACTACACGGCAGCGCATGCTACCTATCCGCTGAAATGCATGCTAACCTCGGCCGTCCGCGGCAATGCGGGCTGCTACAGGCCCTTTACGGTGAAGGCGCCCGAGGGGTCGATCCTGAACTGCAGCCGCCCGGCCGCAGTCAACCTGCGCACCCGCACCGGCTGGTATCTGGCCCCGAACATTTTCCGCGCGCTGGCGCAGGCGGCGCCGGATCAGGTGCAGGCCTTCACCGGTCTGCCGACGGCCGCCAACATCTATGGACGCTCCGGCGATGGCGGCTACTATTCGGACATGCTGTTCTCTGGCGGCGGTCAGGGCGCCTCGGCACGGGCAGACGGCAAGTCCGGCCTGCTCTGGCCCACTTCGGCCGCCAACACCTCCATCGAGTTGATCGAGAGCCGCGCGCCTGTCCTCGTGCTGGAGAAGTCCTATCTCGTCGATTCGGGCGGCGCGGGGCGTTTTCGCGGCGGCCTCGGCCAGATCGTCCGATTGCGCAAGCGCCTCGACGATGGTCAGTCAACCCAGGTTTCGGTTTACCCCGAAGGTGTCGACAATCCCGTCGACGGTCTGTTCGGCGGTCGGAGCGGCGGCACCGCTCGCGGGCGGATCGTCGATGGCGACGGTCGCGAGATCAGGGATTGCGGCACCGGAGCGCTGGTGGAACTGACCAGCTCCGCGGAAATCGTGGAGATCCAGCTGGCTGGCGGATCAGGTTATGGCCCGCCCGGCGAACGCGATCCGGGGCTGATCGCCCGCGACCTTGCGCTCGGGCTGGTGAGCCGGCAAGGTTTGCTGCGAGATTATGGCACGGCGACGGACGCGACCGCGAGCCTCGCCAGCGATGCTGCTCTGACGTGACTTGGAAAGGCGCCCCACGGGCGGCCGGAATGCAGGAAGAGGAAAAGGCAATGGACAAGACAATGATCACGGTTTCACGGCGCAGGCTCCTCAAGATGACAGGCGTCGGCCTCGCAGGCATGTCGCTGCCATCGGGCGCCTTCGCCCAGCAGGGAGGGCGACGGGTTCTGGTCATCGTGTCCAACCAGGACATCCCCAATTTCGATCCGCACATCGCGACCGGCTACTCGGCCAGCATGCTGCTGCGCAACAGCTACGACTCGCTGGTGCGGGTGGAGAGCAACCCGCCCAAGCCGGTGCCGCACCTGGCCTCGGCCTGGACCGTGTCCCCGGACGGCCTGACCTATGTCTTCCAGCTTGATCCCGCGGCGAAGTTCCATGACGGCACGCCGGTGACGGCCGATGACGTGGTCTACTCCTTCCAGCGGCTGCTTCGGCTCAACCGCGGCAATGCCTGGATGATCCAGGGCGTCGTGACCCCGACAGGTGTTACAGCGGACGACAAGAGTACTGTGCGCTTCGTTCTAGCCAAGCCCTTCGCGGCGTTTCTTCAGGTGCTGCCCTGGGCATGGGTGGTATCCAAGGCGCAGGTTGAGGCCAATCTCGGCAGCGACGACGGACAGACCTGGCTCAGGAGCAATCTCGCCGCTTCCGGCGCCTTCAGGGTGCGCAGGGCAGAGCCCGGCAATCTTTACGAACTCGAGCGCGTGACCAATGCCTGGAAGGGCGGCGGCGGCAATCTCACCGGCGCGATCTGGCGCATCACCCGCGAGACCGCGACACAGCGCCTGATGCTGCAGCGCGGGGAGGCCCATATCGCAGTGGACTTGACCTCGGAGGACATGGACGCGCTCAAGGATCGTCCCGGCGTCGTCCGCATCATCGAACCGGAGTATCGGACCTTCTCCATCAAGCTGAACACGCGCCATGGTCCGATGGCCGATTTGGAGTTCCGAAAGGCCGTCTCCTACGCGACCAACTACCAGGCCATCGCGGATGCGGCGGGTTATGCCGATCTGATGATCGGGCCCCTGCCCAATGGCATCCTTGGGCACGATCCCACGCTCGAGGTCTACCGCACTAACCTCGCCAGGGCGCGAGAGCATCTGGCGAAATCGAAGCACCCGAATGGCGGGGTCAAGCTCACGATGGCCCATGTGTCGGGGCTGGACCAGCAGCGGCGCTGGGCGTTGGTGATGCTCGACAGCCTCAAGCAGCTCAACATCGAGCTGGACATCAAGCCGATGATATGGCCCGACATGGTCGCCGCCTGCCGGTCGCCGGAAACTTTCCCAGACCTGTTCCCGGTTTACCAGACCGCGAATTACGGAGATCCGGACAACATCGCCTTCGCGGCCTATCACTCCTCGCGCAATGGCAACTGGCAGAATGCGGTCTACAACAACCCGGCCGTGGACCGGCTGATCGAGGCTGGCCGCGCCGAGCCGAACGAAGCCAGACGCATCGCCATCTATGGGGAAATGCAGAAGCTGGTTGTGGCCGATGCACCGGACATCTTTGGGGTGCTGGAGCGGCGCAAGCTCGCCTTGCGTGATCAGGTCAAGGGCCTCTCCTTCGTCCCTGTCGCATCCAATGCCATCGAGCTATTCCCGCTCTCCCTGAGCTGACGGGCCAGGACGATTCATCGGCCAGCCGGCTCCAGGCTGGCCGAACCATCCGTCTCCAGCGGGGTCGCCTGTGCTCAGCTTCATCATCCGGCGCTTGTTCCTGACCATTCCGGTTCTGCTGGGGCTGACGGTGCTGGTCTTCGCCATTGGGCGCCTTCTGCCCGGCGATCCGGTGGCGCTGGCGGCGGGGCCCAATGCCACGCCGGCCGAAATTGCTGACTACGCCCGCGAGTTCGGCCTTGACCGGCCAGTCTGGGAGCAATACGGCCGCTACCTTGCGGGCCTGATGCAGGGTGATTTCGGCGTCTCGATCTTCACGCGCCGGCCGGTGATTGAGGACCTCATTGCCTATGCCCCGGCGACGCTGGAACTGGTGCTGGTGGCGATGGCGATCGCCATCCTCGTCGGCGTGCCCGCAGGTCTGGCGGCCGCCGTCTGGCGCGACCGCTGGCCCGACACCATCTCGCGGGTGGCTGCGCTCAGCGCCATTTCGATGCCGCGCTTCTTTCTCGGCCTTTTGCTGCAACTCGCCTTTGCCATGTGGCTCGGCTGGCTGCCGCTGGGCGGGCGCTTTCCGCTGACGGAGGATCCGCCGCAGCTGGTGACCGGTTTTCTCACCATCGACGCGCTGATCGCGCATGACCTGTCCGCCTTCTGGACCGCCTGCCGGCACCTCGCGATGCCGGCCATCGCCATGTCGCTGTCGCCGCTTGCCACCATCATGCGGATGATGCGAGCCTCAACGTTGGAGGTGATGCAGCAGGATTACGTATTGACGGAAAGGGCGCTTGGCCTGCCGCAGCGACTGATCATCTGCAAATACGTGGCCCGCAACGCGATTTCGGCCACGCTGACGGTGATCGGGCTGTATTTTGGATGGCTGCTCGGCGGGACGGTTCTGGTGGAAACCATATTCGACTGGCCCGGCCTCGGGCTGTACGCGACCAAAGCCGTGGTCACGCAGGATTTCATGCCGGTGATCGGCGTCACGCTGGTGATCGGAACGCTGTTCGTCTTTGCCAACCTGATCGTCGATCTGCTCTACGGCGTGATCAATCCGAAGGTCAGGACCGAATGAGCCTGCTGGCCGGGGGATCACAGGCGGGAATGGCGAGCGATCTCGCATGGCGGCGGGCTTTCTATCGCTTTCGCCAGAGCCGGCTGTCGGTGGTGGGGCTGGGCCTTGTGGTGGCCCTGCTGATCGTCGCTCTGTTTGGACCCTGGCTCGTGCCCTATCCCGAACATGTAGCCGGCGGGGTCAACACGGCGGCGCGGTTCCGGCCGCCTTCTCTGTCGCATCCCTTCGGCACCAACGAACTGGGGCAAGACGTATTCTCGCTGGTTCTGGCCGGCACACGCGTGTCGCTGCTGGCCGGGCTGGCGGTGGTCATCGCCGGTGCCGCCCTCGGCACGGTTGTCGGCGCCGTGGCCGGCTATGCGGGAGGCTGGGCTGACGAGATCCTGATGCGGCTGAGCGATCTCAAGCTGACGGTGCCTGGCCTCATCTTCGCCATGGCCATCGCCGCAGCGCTCGGGCCCGGCATCGTCAACATGGTGATCGCCATCGCGGCTGGCTGGTGGCCGGGCTATGCGCGGCTGGTGCGGGGCGAGGTGATCGCGCGCAAGGAGGAGATGTTCGTCACGGCGGCGCGCGCCATCGGAGCCAGCCCGGCTCGGATCGTCTTCCGGCATATCCTGCCCAACGTCATGACGCCGGTGATCGTCAAGATGTCGCTCGACATGGGCTTCGCCATCCTCACCGTCGCCTCGCTGGGCTTCATCGGCATCGGTGTGAAGCCGCCGACGCCGGAATGGGGCGCGCTGCTCTCGGTGGCTCGGAACTACATGCCGGATTTCTGGTGGACGGCCATATTTCCGGGCCTCGCCATCTTCGTGGCGGTGTTCGGCTTCAATCTGCTCGGCGACGGGTTGCGCGATGTCTTCGATCCCCGGGCAAGGCGCTAGGAATGACCGAGCCGCCCCTTCTCGAGATTCGCGATCTCAACCTGTCGATGACGAGCTTCGATGGCGCGGCGCATGTGCTGGCGGGCGTGAACCTGTCCGTGCGACGCAACGAGATCTGGGGCCTCGTCGGCGAGACCGGCTGCGGCAAGTCGCTGACCGGGTTGTCGGTCTCGCGCCTCGTCCCAAGCCCACCAGCCCGATATCTGGGTGGCGAGATCCGCTTTGACGGCCGCGATCTGCTTGGCCTGGAGGAGGTCCAGATGCGTTCGCTCAGGGGGCGCCGCATCGGCATGATCTTCCAGGACCCGACCACCAATCTCAACCCCGTGTTCCGGGTCGGCGAGCAGCTTGTCGACGTGGCGCTCAATGCCGGCCTGCACAGCCCCGAAATCCTGGGTGTCGTGCCGGGTGCCAGCGGGCGCGAGCGGCGGGTGGCGGCGCGGAAGCTGGCCATTGAGATGCTCGGAAAGGTCGGCATCGCCGATCCTACGACGCGCATCGACGCCTACCCGCACGAGTTCTCCGGCGGTATGCGCCAACGGGTCCTGATTGCCATGGCGCTGATTGGGCGGCCCGATCTGCTGATCGCTGACGAGCCCACCACGGCGCTCGACGTCTCCGTGCAGCGCCAGATCCTGGCCCTGATCACGGCCATGGTGCAGGAGTACTGCATGGGCGTGATCCTGATCACCCATAATCTCGGCGTGGTCGCCCAGGCGTGCAGCCACGTCGCGGTGATGTATGCCGGCCATGTGGTTGAGAGCGGCACGGTTCGCGCCGTGCTGGGGCGGCCGACCCACCCCTATACCCGGGCGTTGATGGCGGCGATTCCGGCACCGGGCGTAGCGCGCGGTGGATTGGTCGGGCTTGCCGGCCAGGTTCCGAACCTGATCGCGCCGCCACCCGGGTGTCGTTTCGCGCCGCGTTGCCCGATCGCTGCCGATGCCTGCCTTGCTGGACCGCCGCCGGCCATCGAGATGGGCCAAGGTCATGTCGTAGCCTGCCTCAAAGCCGATCAGGCAAGGGCCGCCTGATGCTGGAACTGGAGCGCGTCAGCAAGGAATTTTCGGCCAGGCGAGGCTTGCTGCGCCCTGGCCCCAGCTTCAAGGCACTCAGCGAGGTCAGCCTTCAGGTCGCGCGCGGCGAGAGCTTCGGGGTGGTGGGCGAGTCGGGCTCGGGCAAGACCACGCTGACCCGTATCGTCCTCAGGCTGGAGAAACCGAGTTCGGGGCGCATCCTCTTCGAGGGCGAGGACATGGCGCGGCTGTCGCCGATCGCCATGCGGCGCCTGCGCGCCCGAATCCAGATCGTGTTCCAAGACCCTTACGCCTCGCTCAACCCGCGCATGAGCGTGCACGATATCGTCACCGAGCCGATGCTGATCCACAAGACGGCGCTGGGGCTGGACCGCCGCGGGCGCAGCGAGCGGGCAGCCGAGCTTCTGGCTCTTGTCGGGCTGGCCGAGCAGCATCTGCACCGCTACCCCCATGAATTCTCAGGTGGACAGCGCCAGCGTATCGGCATCGCAAGAGCGCTGGCGACCAATCCGGCCATGCTGCTGCTCGACGAGCCCACCTCCGCACTTGACGTCTCGGTCCAGGCGCAGGTGCTGAACCTGCTGCATCGCCTGCAGCAGCAACTCGGTCTGACCTATCTGTTCATCAGCCACGACCTCTCGGTTATCCGCTACGCTTGCGACAGGGTTGCGGTGATCAGTCAGGGGCGGATCGTGGAAAGCGGCCCCTGCCATCAGATCTTCGATGCGCCATCTGACCCTTACACACGGATGCTACTGGCGGCTATGCCGGCCATGGTGCTGTCAGGTTGACGAAGTGTCGACGAACATCGGCTCTTCGAGCGCGATGATGACGACAGCGAAATCCATTGATCGCGGCTACCGGTTCCCGGCGGACGTCATTGAACATGCCGTCTGGCTCTATTTCCGTTTTCCGCTCAGCCT
>Ga0164292_10001458_pt1 | contig 19111 bp, 18 predicted proteins | sample GEODES117metaG_FD_111486 | JGI IMG/M metagenome (GOLD analysis project Ga0164292, IMG submission 111486) | Eutrophic lake water microbial communities from Lake Mendota, Wisconsin, USA - GEODES117 metaG | ecosystem: Environmental > Aquatic > Freshwater > Lake | place: USA: Lake Mendota...
GCGTCATGAAAAGGAACTGCTTTTTTAATTAAACCACTATCAAGTGGCATGGCATACACTATGGTAGCCGCTTCGTCATCTTTCCATTCAAAACCACGTGGTGCATTTTGTACGTTATCGTAGCCACTGGCCGTTCCTTCGGAAGAAGGTAGCTGGGCAATAGTTTTTACAAGCCTTCCATTTTTATCAAGCACTTGCATTGAAGATGCAAAACCACCAGCAGTTACTAAATAAGAAAATGGTTTATTTAAAGTACGTGTTAGGATATAATTTTTATCAGGAGAAATACTAAAACTATTTATTAAAGCAGGTGTTCCAATTTTTGTTTCTACTCCGCTTTTGTTTTTTACGAGTTGACTTGTTGCCAAAAACTCAAACACATATTCGTCGTACGGTGATTTAATTAAATCTTGATAGGTAACACTTGGTGCCGCTTTACCTAGGTTTTCTTGAATGGTAGGACCCTTAGGTGTTACAGGCCTTTTAGCCAAATCGTTTGCCTTGTTTACATTTACTTTATACACTAGGGTTGCATCATCTTGCCAAACCAAACCGCCGCCTAAAATTAAGTTGGCAGCTGTTTTATTGATTTTTTGACAAGTTAAAGTTGTTAAATCAATAACATAAACATCTACTGCATTTGCAGACACATTGTAAAATGCAATTTTATTTTCTGACGGATTCCACGAAGGACTGAGGGCTGCAATATTTACAGGCAATCCTTTAACCACTAATACTTTACCAGTAGCAATATCTTTAATGGTCATGCCCTTGATATAGGTTTGACGTGTAGGTGAAAAATTATTTGGATTTAGACGTAAGCCAGCAATTTTAAATTCAGCCTGTCCTAGTTCTTCTACTAATGGATATGAAGGACGCTCCATAATAAGCATGTGTTTTGCTTTACCATCCACGCTAATAGAAGGTGTTGGTGGCGCCAATAATAAATCAGCAATTTGTTGTGGTGGAAGCTGATAAGCAGTAGCCTCTTGTGCAAAGCTTTGTATGCATACTAGTGTAAAAGCTAAAATGCTTAGGATAGAACAAGTGATTTTTTTCATTGGATCTAATTTTAGAATATATATTTTCATTGGGAAATGTTATTTGGGCATTTAGTTTGTTGGTGCAATGGGTCCTTTACGCATTGCTTTAACTTGCGTAGGCCATTTATTGGGTTGGCCAGTTCGCCTATCAATCCCTAAATCTGCTTTATCTCTTGGGAAGATTGTATTGTCTTCACAAGCCATATAAACAAGCATTGCTGTAAGCATCGCATTGTTTTTTACATCCTCAAAAATGATTTTATCGTAGGTATCTCTATTGGTATGCCAAGTATAGTTAAAGTAAGACCAATTTAATGCACCCAATGAAAATCCAGGTGCACCTACTCCAATAAAAGAAGCATGATCACTTCCGCCACCACCAGGCGTACCGGGGAAAGTTGTTTTAATAGAATCTTTTATACTGTTAGGTACAGCAGCCAACCATCTTGTAATAAATTCATCGGCATATTTAAATCCTTGTCCAGAAATATTTACAATTCTTCCTGTTCCATTGTCCTGATTAAATAATGCGTGCAGTTTACCCACCACTTCTGGATGATCCTCAACAAATGCTCTTGATCCGTTTAAACCTTGCTCCTCACTACCCCAATGTCCCACTAAGATGGTACGCTTAGGGTTTGGATACACCAGCTTTAAAATGCGCATCGCTTCCATCATGGTTAACGTTCCAGTTCCATTATCGGTAGCGCCTTGACCAGCATCCCAAGAATCAAAATGCGCAGAAAGCATTACATATTCATCAGGTTTTTCTGTGCCTTTGATTTCAGCTATGGTATTAAAATTAGGAACAGTCCCCAAGTCTTTAGAATCGGTTCTAATACTAATAATTGGATTTGAACCAGACTCTACTAGACGGTACAATGATCCATAATCTTCTAGTGCAATATCAACAGTTGGCACTTTTGAAGTGTATGCATTAAATATTTTATCAACGCCCCAACCATTAGACCAACCATTGGTTAAAATACCTACAGCTCCCGCTTTTTCTAAAATAATAGGAAGCATTCGAGATGAATAGCCTGTTTTACTTAAACGTTTACGCCAAGCTTCTGTTTGCTCGGCACGTTCTTTTTTTAATTTTTCAAATGACACTGCTGTTGCAAATTGTTGCCAGTTATCATCTGGTCTTCCTGTTGGCTGATTCATAGAAATCATTACAAACTTTCCTTTTACATTAGGTAACCAATTAGCAAATGCCGCAGAGTCTGCTAGATCCGGTATAATAATAATTTCGGCTTTTACAGATTTACCTTTTGTAGAAGGGCTCCATGACAACTGCGTTCCTTCCAAACTTTTTACCCTAGGGGAAAGCATATCAATATGTGTGATACCTCGCTCCCAACCTTTCCACTCACCCCACTGTTCATTGCGCGCAGTAATACCCCAGCTGGCATATTTTTCTACTGCCCAATCATTGGCTTTTTTCATTTGCGGTGTGCCTACTAGTCTTGGTCCAATACCATCTAATAATTCATGAGCCAATATTTGTAATTGGGAGTTTTTAGTTTCTTCCTGTACAATTTTTTCAATGACCGTTTGTGCATACAATTGATTCACAGTAAACAAACAGGCCATCATAAAAAGCTTAGCTATACTTCCAGCATAACGTAAGCGAAGAGGTTGCATTTCTTTCATATTTTTAAATTTATGTAAAATCGTGCTAATTTATAGAACCATTTGATTGTTTTTTGAGGTAACTTTAAAAACATGATTAAAATTATTCTAATCCCCCTATGCATTTGGCTCTGTATTTCATGCACTAAACCTAATTGGGATACTAGCAATACCGGTCCAACAACGAGGGTCAGCAGTTTTAAAGACTCTGTTCATTATTTGGCACTCGGAGATTCTTATACCATTGGCGCATCGGTAGAAAGAGAGGATAATTTTCCGAATCAAACTTTTCATTTATTAAAAACTGCTGGTATTAAAACTGGTAGCATTCAAATAATTGCTAAAAATGGATTGACAGCAGAAGATCTAATTACAGCCGTAGCCACCACTAATAAAAGAAATAGCTACCAGGTAGTAACATTATTAATTGGCGTTAACAATCAATACCAAGGAATGCCCAGCAAAGAATTTGAACCTTCATTTTTATCGTTACTTAAATCAGCCATTGCATTAACTGGGAATAGACCCAAAAGAGTTTTTGTAATTAGTATTCCGGATTGGGGTATAACACCGTTTGCATCAGGGCGTGACAGAAAAGAAATTGCCAACGAAATAGATGCGTATAATTTGGTTTGTGAAAAAAACGCAAAAGCACAGGGTGCCAATTATATCAATATCACTGATGCCTACCGCCTAGATGGATCTAAACCAGATTATTTATCGAGTGATGGTCTCCATCCTTCTAAACTTGAATACACTAAATGGGCGATAAAACTAACCCAGCAAATAGTGAATGTATTGGAAGCGGGCGGGTAGTTAAAATAATTCTTGCTTCTTAATCAACATTTAAAAGGTAGTCTAGTACATGATCCCAATTAGGAAATTTATCACTACCAAAATGTATAAGCTCGCCTTTAAAGTCACCTGCACCGTTTCTGTGAGGTCTGTCGTCAATCAGAAAATGACCTTCATTTAAATGCTTGTTATGAGAAAATATTAGCCTTTTATAAATCGCATCTCCAAGATGCTTTTTAGCCCAACCAACTTTATCTCCGAGAGCAGTTTCATTATGCCAAGGAGCCGTAGATAAAATATAGGTATTGTACTTTTGTGCTAGCTGAACGTAAGCATCAATAGCGCCTTCAATTGGATCCATTTTGCTAAAAATATGTGGTGCATTTTTTTCTTGACCCGCATACTTTTCTAATTCTTCTTTGGTTAATTTATCAATGCCAGATTGAAAATTAACCAACACGCCATCCATATCAATGTATAATATTTTTTTTACCAACTCCATCTAAAAATATATTTATTTAAATTCAAAATTATCACAGGTATGTCTTCTGTTTTCAATATTGTGCTTTGTTAAATCACATTTAAGACCAAGGCCTAAGCCCACCATCCATAACATATGCTTACAGTTGAAACAAACTTTTTCATCAGGTAATGGATTCAAAGAGTTTGATGCACTAGATTTCTCTGGCTTTTTATTATTAGACTGTTCTGACATTGTATTTATTTTTGTAGCGCATTTTACTGCTGCGGTTTAGTGGATAAAATTGATAAAATAACTGAACCAACAAGCACAGATAGTACAATTAATAAAGAAACGAGCGTGTCAATGTGATAAAAAGGCGAAATCACCATCTTCAAACCAATAAAAGTTAAAATAATAGCTAAGCCATATTTTAATTTTGAGAACATGTGAATAAAATTTGATAATAAAAAATACATAGATCTCAAACCCAAAATAGCGAAAATATTTGAAGTGTATAAGATAAACGGGTCATCTGGTGCAATAGAGAAAATTGCAGGAATCGAATCTACTGCAAATAATAAATCTGTAAATTCAATAACACCTACTACAACGAGTAAAGGAGTTGCAACTTTTACACCATTTTCAACAGTAAAGAATTTGTCCTTATCAAAATGATCACTCACCTTAAATAGTTTGTGAATAAGACGCGCGCCTCTGCTCTTACTAAAGTCTTGATCCTCGTTATCGTCATCTGCAAACCATGATTTTATTCCTGCATAAATAAGGAATATTCCAAAACCAGTTAAAACTAAATTAATGGATACCACTCTATTGAATAAGTTCATATCAGGCAAATAGGTAAAATTTATTAACCCTACTCCACTAAAAATAAATAGCGCGCGCATAAGTAAAGCACCAATAATACCCCAAAATAATACTTTGTGATGCGACTCCTCTGGTACCTTGAAAAAATTAAACACTAGAATAAATACAAAAAGATTATCGACAGACAATGCTTTTTCTATCCAATAGGCAGATTGAAATTGAGAGAATTTCTCTACAGAAGTTTGCGTTAAAACAAAAACACTAAACAACATAGACAATGATATCCAAACTAAAGTCCAAATAGCAGCTTCTTTGCTAGAAACACGATGGGCATTTTTATTAAAGACCCCTAAATCTAATACCAACATACCCAAAATAAGTACACTAAAAACAATTAAAATAGCTGGATGATTTCCTAAATTTTCAATCATGTGAATTAATTTTCAACAATTTAAATAATATTTTTAAATCTAATCGATTTTAAATTGGATATATGATTCAACAATTTTAAAATTGATTGGTTTTAATGGCGGGAAACTTGGCATGTTATTGAACATTATGAGTTCAATCGCACCGCATAACATGGCATAGCCATTTTCCTCTGCTAAATATGACCCACCAGAATACCTAGGATTCACTTCCAATAAATATGGCTTATTATTATGATACCTTAATTGGATATTCCATAAATAATTGATGCCGGACTTGGAGATGAAATCGGCAATGAGTGGTCTAAAATAAGGTCTATCAATCACATATCGATTGTTTAAATCCTTTACTCTAGGAAAATAACAAACACACTCATTATTGTATGATAAAGTATCTAATGTCACTTCTTCTCCGCTTAAATATTCTGTTACAATGAGATTGGGAAAATGAGCACACTCTTTAAATAAGCTTATGTAATAGTCTAATGAAGCTCGATGACTTGGGAATCCATAAAGTAAATTTCCGGTATTTACAGTGTTATCAACAATTCTGAATCCAGAAGCCCCTTGCGATACATCTGGCTTGAAACAAGGAATGGATCCAATAGATTCAATTTCTTGACATATTGTAATAAAAGCATCAAGCGTGTTGACATTTCTATACAACGGAATGGCAATATCAATTTTATTCTCAGTAAAATATTGATACGTTAAGGTTTTTGATCTTAAAATATTTAATAAATCAGCAGCGCCACTAATCATCAATTTGGCGCCAAGCGAAACAAATTTATCTTCATTTTCCTTGAAAAATACCAAAGAAGACTCCCCGGGTATAATTAAGTTTACCTTAAAATCCAAAACAACAGTTTCATAAAATGAAGCATTTTCCTCAGCATTATAAGTTGGCTCAATAAGCTTAATATCCGCTGCATACAATGTTAAAGAATTTGTATCTGGATGCGAAACAATAATTGTTGTTTCAATATTCTTTTGCTTAAAATATTTCTTAACAACATGTATCATGTTGTAAGTGGAACCAAACGATCTTGGAAAATAAATGATCATGCAACTACGAATTTAGTTTATTATCAAGCATGCCAATATGAGATATGATTTTAAAATCACAATGATTTAAAAAGTCAATATCACTTACACTATTGCCAATACCAATGGACATCTTTGGCTTAAATTTTGTAGTTAGGTACTTAACTACCGAACTCTTATTGTATACCTTAGGCAAAATGGTAATATACTTTTCCTCTTCATATGCTTCTACATCCTGATATTTTTTATCAATTAAATCAACAATGAACTTTTTTACTTCCTTGTTTTGTATATCAGATGTAAAATACTTTTGATCCACATTAATGAATTCAACGGTTGGATATCGCTTTTTAACCCTATTTATCAGTTCACTTAAATGAGCAAAGCTGTTTGCTGAATCAACATTTACTTTTTTAGTGTAGGGTGCATATTCCCGGTTATCCAAATAAAGTGTTGACCCATAATAAATGGAGTATATCGAAGCCTGATTGTTTTTAAAAATCTTTGTTCTTTCAAACTGCTCTTTCGTTCTAGCTGTTAATGGGATAAAAACAATTTCGTGATTCGCCAAAATAAAATTTAATAAGTTATATTGGGCCTTTGTATAAAAAGAAGTTTTTAGAACATTTTTAGGGTAGGTTGCTTTATACTTGCCGCTTTTGTCTTTTCTGATTGTTTGAAATAGTGAGTCATCTAAATCTGCAAAAAAGAATATTTTATTTTTATATTGTTCCATAACTATCGGCTCTTTTTATAATACTTTGCGCCCATTTTAAATGCGTGGCAATTTCCTGCATAACCAATCTGTGTCCAAACACTGAACTAGACTTAGAAATCAGCAATTTGGCAGATTCTAAATCTATTTTACTAACTCTGTATTGCTGTTCAATAAGTTTAATTTGATCTGGATGGATCGTACTTTTAGTATAAATGCCCATGGTTACCTCTGCTTTTACTTCCTCTGCTAATACCGCCTTAGATTTAGTTGAATAGGACTCAAAAACAGGACCTGAAAGACTTAAATTTAAAGCATTGGCTCTAATTAATAAATCGGTAACCACCCTTGCGCCAATAGGATGAGTGTAAATAGTACTTTCTTTTGGCCTTCGGAGCGAGAATAAGTTAAAGATATCAGTAATCCCTACCCTTACACATAAAACAGAATTCTTAATTTGATCGATGTAGCCAAAGCAACTATCCAACTTAGCCGTATCAAATAATTCATTTTCAATGATTGGCATAATAACATCCTCTTCATTGATGTACTTGTTATACTTAGGAGCCGATATATGATTGTATTTAGGTAATACATAACCATCAATGAGATGAGCGATTGGATGATTTTTGATTCTTTTAAAATGCATACTATCCTTGACACGCAAAAAGATAAATGACTTTTTATATGTTAGCTTACTTAACCGATTTAATTCGGCTTCTATATTCTTCTCTGCCATTGGAATATCTATGGCATGAATGGAATCTTCGGTATCAATTATTACGGATCTAATTTTTTTATTCTTCTCTAAAAAAGAAGAGAAGTTTGGTTTTGTACCTGGGATATACAAGCTAGCCCCTAAATCTAATACGTCTATCATGATTGAAATTTACTAATAATACCAACACATGGAACTGGCATATCATTTTGAACTAATATTTTTATATTTTTCAGATTACTCAAAAGCAATATATGCTCCAAAGCACTCAAATAGTGCTCATTAATAATAATATAATCTGGATTTCTTCTAATCAACATCCGTGTGGTCTCTCCTAAGCCAGGTTTAAAATAATTCCCATTTGAAATTTTATATTGACTTAACATGCTTTCGACAAATTGAACATACAAATCCTTTGCTGCCTGATTAAAATGGTGAACCTCTGGATTTCCAAATGTTAATTCATGATTCACTATATACTGTTCCACTTTATCTACATATTTAAGTGACAAGTCTTTATCTTGATATTGAAAATAGAATTTAGCCCGATGAAAAGATGTTGGATTGTCATTAATTAATGTCCTACTAACTAACCCAGAAATAGTTGAATTTAACAAACAAGAAGGAATAATATAGTCGTCTCTTCTTGCTGCAACATCTGCAACACCTGCAATATCTGATAATACAATAAATTGATAATTCAGCTTTTGACTAAGACTGCGCATTGATTTATGTAACTGATTGGCAATTGCCCCTTTTCCAGTCCAGCCATCAACAAATAAAAATGTTGCATCGGACCCATGTATAGACAAAATATGATTCATGGCATTGTAATCAATCCCCTTATCTCTTATGATTGAAATTGAATAATGAGAAGCGTTTATGTGAAAGCAATTATGTAAAGTTCTTTTAATGAGCACGCCATATGGCGTTCCAGCTCTTGCCAACGATATGAGAACAGGTTTATGAACAGATGCTATATACTTAGATAAACTATAAACATCGCTAGAAACATTATGAAGGTTGTTTGAAAATGATTTTTCGTACAATTCTAAATATTCATCCGGAAAATCCATCTCCTCGGTGAGCACTTCACTGTAGTGCTTTTCACCTGTTTGTATTAACCTTTCCTTTTCAAGAATTGAAATCTCTTGAAAGTCATTGATCTCTAATAAGAAATCGACATCGGTAGGTAAATATGATCCACTAAAACTCATTAGACATATATTGGTATGATTTCATTGAACTTTTCCCTTAATTGATCATGTAACAAATAGTCGAATTTGGATTTACTTTCGGAAAAAATTATAACTACATCATACTTTTTACAAATAACATTGTACAAATAATTGCTGATATCCGAATAATAATTGTCTTTGAAACTAATCTTCGATTTTATATTACCTCCAATCAAAACAGGAGATCTAGAAGTAGATTGTATTTTTAGGACATTGCTCTCATCAAAATACCTAGAAGCCACCTGAGCATAATACATGAATTCGCCAGTTCCTAGCAATAAGATCCTACTGTTTTTAAATTGTTTAAATCTTTCAATATTCTTTTTACTTATTGCAGGAAAAGAAAAAGAACCTACTCTACCATAACCATTTGAAAGTTTTTTCAAAACTGGCTTTGCAGTTAAAGTGTTACTTAACGCTAACGCATCTTTTGTAGATGACGGCTTTTCTTTAACCGAAAAAGCACCTTCATGCAAAGCATATATTTTATAATTTTTCTTGTAATTAGACCAATTTAACAATGTAACGACTGAAATTTTGGGTGTTTTAAAAACTTTATTTAATTGAACGATCAGATTTTTAACCGTTTTTCCAGTTGTAATTTCATCATCTACAATTACAATATGATTTATCTTTTTTACATCAAATTTTGTGCTTTTAGGTGCATATAAGTACTGTTCTGTTGCATGAGAATGCTCCTCTTCGAATTCAGTTAAATGCCCCTGCGCAAGCTTAACTCTTGTAGTATGTATGTATATTTTAGACTTAGCAACAATGTGCTCAAAAAGGCCCCACCCAAGTCCAGTAGCCGTTTCGGCCATTCCAATAACCATAGCATGATCCTCCTTAATGTCAGGATTAATAAGCTTCGCCAATGTTACATACGTGCTACTTAACTTTTTGGGCGTTACTGGTATATGCTTACCCAATAATTTACTGATAAATAAAAAACTTCTTTTTTTATTTAGTCTAGATCCATAACCTAGCACCGAATCCAAATTAGAATTGGATTGCACTTTTAAAACACAATTAGGTAGATCTACAACCTTTTGATACATAATAAAAATTCCTTTCTATGACTATATAAAAGTAAAATAGGGTATACATGATACCCTATTTTACTTTTATATTGAATTATATTTTTAGAATTTTATTTCAATTCTTCTATTCTGAGACCTTCCAGTTTCGTCATCATTGCTAGCAATAGGATTGTCAACCCCTTTACCAACTGATTTTAAATTATCTCCATTAACACCTTTAGAAACTAGGAACTTAGCAAAATTAGAAGCTCTCAATTCGGATAATTTCACATTAAAATTCAACTCACCCTCACTACTAGCATACCCTTCGATGGTTACCATAGCTGATGGATTTGATTTCAAATATTCTAATACCTGATTTAATTTAGTTTCATCTACATTTCTTACATCCGCAGAGGCTTTTTCGAAAGTTGCAGGAGCACTTACTTGTGGGGCAACACTTGTAGTTGCAGGAGCTTGACTAGCTGCCGCAGTATCAGTAGAAGCCGCTACCGAACTAGTATCTGTTGTTGGAGCTACTGAATCGACAGTAGAAACCGAAGTTTCACCCGTTTTTGAATCTTTTGTAAATAAATAAACCGCTAAAGCAATTACAGCCAATACCACTACAATGATGATAGTTGTATTATTACTCTTTTTAGGCTCTTGAACCTCAGGTGTAGACTCGTCAGATTTAGATAAATCAAATTTACTTTTTGTAGGTCCGTCGTTCTTGTTTAAATCGAATGCCATAAGTTTAAGTTTATTATGATTAATTATTTTAGGTATACAAATCAACTAATGCCTGAAGACTTCCGCTGTGACCTCTTCCCATTGCCTCAAATTGCCATTCATTGTCAATTCTATATAATCTTCCAAATTCGATGGCATCCTGAGTACTATACTGATCAGATAGTTCATATTTAGCAATTTCAATCCCATTAGACTCATTAATGATTCTTATATAGCAGTCAGAAACCTTCCCAAAATCAAGACTCAATGTTCTTACATCTTTGAAATTATCATGCGGATACTTACTGATAGAAGCACAAATAATAATTTGTTCAACTTGTGGATGAACTTTCAATAAATCGATGATCATATCTTCATCATCATCTCCATCTGAACTTAACCCAGTTGGATCATCAATTGCTCCCATTACAGCTCCATCATTCGTTGTTGGCCTGTAAAATCCTTTTCTAATTGGATCTTCTTTGGCATTACCTGCCTTTACTTGACCATAAAAAATAAAATAAGAATCATTTATGATTTTGTAACTACTATCGATACCAAAAGCACTAACATCCAAATCAAATGCAGGACCATTCTTTGTTTCATTAGGATTCCAACCTAACCCAATTCGTACTTTGGAAAAGCCAATTGACTTAGATAAGTTAAAATGACTTCCCTTGGATAAATTAAAAGATGACATTTAAAATATTTTTTAACTATACACTTGTAAACATGCTTGCAAGCCTCCGTTAAAGGAATTTACCATAGCTTCAAATTTCCACTCACCTTGCTCGCCTCTAAAGAAACTACCAATAATGATTGAGTCCGCATCCGGATGCTCTTCCATTAATTTGAATTCGCAGATTTGAACACCATTATCCTCATTGAACAATCTGATTTTAGCATTTTTTGTATTACCAAAATTGAATCCTTCATTTGAATTGTGGATAGAAACGGCTAATAAGATAAAATTGATTTCTGGAGAAATTTTTGACAAGGTAATATTAACTGACTCATCATCTCCATCTGCATCGCCTGAACGCGCATCACCATTATGCACTACCGCACCATCTGCGCTTTTAAGGTTATTGTAGAATACAAAATACCCTTCGCTTGGTATTTTAGAGTTCGCATCTAACATAAAAACAGAAACGTCAGCATCCGCTTCTTTTCCATTTATTGTTTGCGAATCCCAGCTTAACCCTGCTCTTACATTGTTTAATCCTGGAACTTGTTTTGTTAAACTAATTGAAGTTTTTTTCTCTAGACTTATCATAATGAATAATTAATTAAGAATTTAAATAGATATAAACAAAGATATTAATTTAATTAAATTTAATAAGCTTTACACTCAAAAACTCCCGAAATTTTACTTTTTACCCGGTACCGGAGGGGTTTTTGGCAAATTAACCTTGTTATTGGGCGGAGTTGGGGGCAAAGTTGGGATTTGGGGTAATTTTGGACCAGTATTCGCCGGCTTTACCCCTGGCGGCAAAGTAGGTAATTTAGGTTGAGATGGCCCGGGTGCTTGTTTAGCCGCAGGTTGAGGGGGTAAACTAGGCAATTTAGGCCCCGCCATTGGTTTAGGACTAGGTGTTGGTATTGGTGGTGGGCTTTGCAAAACCTCACTAGGTCTAGTTGGTAATTTTGGGGCTACCGGAGCAACAGGAGCTACCGGGGCAGCAACCGTTTTAGCCGCTGGCGGCTCAACTTTTGGAACTTCCGGCGCTATCTTAAATAGATGATTTACGAAGAATAAGAAATACTCTCTCATTCCAGGCTCATCAGGTGGCGTTAAATTGGTGAATTTTTGATCTACGGGATCATAATTTAATATGATTTGTTTGGTTGACTTATACAACTTTAAAAGAAATGTAGCGCTAATGCTCTCAATTTCTACAAGTTTGTCATTGGCTTTTTCAATATAACTTTCGTTGTTCGAATTCTGATACGCTACAATGAAATAAAGCGCTTCAGAAAGAACAATCTCATCTCGTTTATTTGGATACTTAGAATGATTTTGCCTAAAACTTCCAAAACCTTTTCTTTGATTGTCTCCATTGGTTAATTGAGCTAAAAAGTACCAGTAGTTTTCCCAATAATCTTCAAAAGATTTAGCTTCATAATTGGCAATATAAGCTGTTGGATTTTTTAACGCCTTAATTAGGAAATACAAGCAAGATACTTCGTCATTTGTTTGAACCTGATCATAAATCTGCTTTAATTTTAATAATGCAGATGATAAATCATTTTTGACTAGAATGTCTTTTTTGGCATCCATGAAATCCAATTCATACAAATCATCCAACTCCGAAAAATCACTATTTGCCTTATTTACATGATTATTTTTTACTTCCTGCTCAACTTCAAGCTTCTCGTTTTCGGTGATATGCAATGAATTTGCTAAAATATCCAACTGCGCTCTTTCGTGTCTATCAATTCCACCAGTAGACATGGATTGACTAAACGCATCACGGTATTGATTGATGAACCCTTTATGGCAATTCTCACATCTTCTCGTGTTTTCATTGTAATACGCTAATGAAACATCTTTATCACAACCTCTACAACAAACACTTTCTATATATAATACCCGCTTACCGGAAACAGCACAAACAATAGACTTTTTTGTATCGTCCTCAATTGTAGTATTGTTTACAGTTGTAGTAGTGTTGGTATTGGTTGTGGTAATTTGACTGTTAGATAAAATTGAATTTTTTCCTATCGCCGTGCTAGGACTACTGCCGGCAGCAGGAAGCTCATCGTCATTTGCAGGCGCTACTTTAGATGCCGGAGCTGCAGCTGCAACAGTCGGTAATTCCATTCCGCATCCTTCACAAAATTTATTTTCACCGGGAACAAAACCTGTTCCACACATCTTACATTTCATTTGAGCCAAATTTATGCTTCGTCATTTTTAACTTCCTCCTCGTCGGTAGACAAAAAAGGATCTTTAGCTATCTCAATTGATTCAACACTTATCGAATTAAATTGCGTATTCAACACTCCATTCACTTGAACATATTTCAAATGAAATTCATTAAAAAAAGTATCAAAAGCAGGCAGCACTTCTGCCCTGTATAACTTATATACCTTATTGGAGCTGACATATAAATTTGCTGAAAAACCATCAGATTTTGAACCTGATACAAACTCTTTCATTATTATATAACCTAAATAGTTTTCCATAAATTCAAATTACATTTCTCTTCCGCAATTAAAACAAAACTTTGTACCAACAGTATTTTCAACAGATTGACAACCCATACATTTGATGTAGCCTGGTGCAGGTGCTTGATTCTTATTATTGTTTGAAACAACTGCATCAATCGTATTATTTTTAGTCGTGTAATCCAAAGACTTGTCTTGGGTATGATCTAATCTTTCCTCTGTTCTATTTAGACGGTCTTCTGTTTTTTGTGCTTGCTGCTGTTGGGTTTGTAATAAATTACCCGACATCGTTGCAGAAGTATCCATCATCTTATTCATCATTTGCATTTGCATTTCCATTTGCTTTTGCATGAATGATTCCATCTTATTTTGATTCTCTTTTGCATCAGCAGCAGCAGTGCTTGACATTGAAGCAGCAGCATCTGCTTCAAACTTCTTAGCTAAGGCAGCAGCAGCAGCAGGTGAGATATTTGGATTCGCTGCCATAATTTGTTCGAATGACATTCCTTTATAAGTCTCAGCCATTTGAACTTCTTGATCAAGCTTTTGCTTTTCAGCTAAAATTTCATGTTCATTCGCTTGCTTTTGCTCAGCCATTTCCATTTCTTTCAACTTAGCCATCCTAGCCATTTGAGCATCCATCTCTTTATTATCTAAATCGATATCTGTTTCTCTAGCTTTTGCTCTTAGGTCGATTTCGGCTTCTGCGGCTGTTCTATTTCGCTTTAGCTCTTGGTAAAACTTACTATCCTCGTAATCGTCAATTTTCTTCCATTGTTCAATTTCAATTTCAGTAAATCCTACTTCTGCTTGTAATTGTTTTCTACGACGATCAATTTCTAGTTGAATACGCTTATCACCAATTTCATATTCCCACTCTAAATTTTTTCTATCAATTTCAAGCGTGTTGCTTAATTGCATGATTTCCACAGAATGGAATCTTGCCATGTCATGATCTTCGCTACGCTCAGTAATAGATCTCTTTAAATTCTCTAAATCTTCGTCTTTTAATAAGCCAGTTTTTTCAATATCAATTAATGCTGCGCGAATCTCTTCTTCATTGCTTGCTTCACGAATTCTCTTTTCTCTAGAAAGTACCATTCTGAACTTCTCAAGCTCATCTTCTTGTAATAACCCATCATTATTAATCTTACCTAATTCAAAGGCCTGGTCTCTATCTGTTCTAGCAGAAATTAATGCCTGAGAATTATTTTGATTGGTCAATCTGTTTCTAAACTCTTGCGTACGGGCAAGCAGGTCTAACTCCTTTTCACTAACCGCTAACTCCCCTTCTTTTTTTCTAATTCTATCTAATGCCTCGTTGCTTGTTGAAATCGTAACTACTCTTTCAAGAATGATTCCAAAGAAATTATTGTTGGTATCAACCGCAATTTTTTCTTTAATTTTTTGAATTAAATCATCCGATAAATTGGTTGAATTTAAATCCACATCTTGTAAAACACTTTGAATACAAGCTTTAAGTTGTGGTCTAATTTCATTTGCAATATCAGAATAGGTTACCTTTTCTTTATCGCCTAAATAATGTTCCGAAAACTTTTTAAAATCATCAATCTTAAAATATGCCTCAAAACCCACATTCGTATCTAATACTTTTGTTTTGATAGCATACTGCCCTTCAAAACTAATAGGCAACATAAAGCTCTTATCTAACTTTAAGGTTACAGAGAATATTTTATTGTCTCTTGCAGCTTCTTCAATTTTATTTGCTTCCTTATTCGCTTTTTCAGGATCCTTTTCGTTTTCTTTTCTTGCTTCCTTGTCTTTAACAGGTTCGCCAAAAACTAAATTGGTTAAAAATGTAAATCCTTTTTTGAAAAAAGACGCAGTTTCTCTAACTACACCACCCTCTCTCTTTTCTTTCTCCTTAGCCGTTTTTTCGGCACGGAATTCATAAGCCCCGCCATGAATTTCCGCAACAAACTCTCCCCCTGCCTTAATTATTGCAGTAGTACCATCATTAATGATGATTCCTTTTGCTCTGTCATAGGTATCCTCAGCTAATTGTGCTTCGGTGAATCTACGGGCTATTTCACCTGGCTGAATATTCCAGAATAATTTACTTTTTACAGTACCGATTGCATCCTCTTCCTTAGCCGGCGTATTTGCTTGAACTGGCGCTTGAGGCATTACTGGCTGCGGCGCTGATGGCGCAGTAGCTGTTTGAGGCGTTCCGCATTTACCACAGAATTTAGCACCTTCTTTTAATTCTGAACTACACTTAATACAATTCATAAATATTTATTTTGTCGTTATTACTTTTTTTATTGAGCCGCTTTTTGAACAGTTAATGAAATAGAGTTTATTATTTTTTATATCATTTTGTTTCTTACTATATACATACATATAAGCTTCTTTAGAGCTAGACTTGGATTTGCGCAAACTTATACTTTGCAATTCATCAGAGGTGAGCTCATATCTATTATACAATTCAGTTTGTATAATTGTTGAGATTTTTTCAAATTCTAAGTCAACAGATGCCCTAACCGCGTCTAAAATATTTTGATTCTTGTTTTTGCTATATATCTCTTCCCTAGTTGTTTTTTGAGGAATCCGACTTACCTTATTCACCTTTTGATTGGATCTATTTGGCGCGCGGTTGTGCATAGCGCGTAAGGTAGGTTCCCCAAACAAATTAAATTCAAGGGCAGTAATTAACGAATACTCATCGTACATTTCGGTGATAAAAATGAACCCATCTTCCTCATATTCATCGTCGTAATACTCAGATTCAACTACTTCTAAACTATCTATCCTTGCTTTACTTAACGCATTCCCCATAGAGTATCCTTTTGACAAGGAGCGCAATACAGATTGAGCAATAATGTCGGCAGAAGCGATATAACTATCAGGGGATCCAAAAGCAATTCTTGAAGATCCAATATAGGCTAAGGTATTTTTATTCAATGAATTCAATAACATGGATTCATGGTTTCTATACCCAATAAATTTAGCACCATAACAAGCTTCGGTTATGATGATGTTATAGTTTTGTAAGTTAGAAATTTGTTTTGGAGCAATCGCCTGAAATCCATAATCACCAAAAAACTGCGACTGTTCAAAAGCATCACTACCATGTAAATTGAAGTATAAAATATCTGAGCTCGTATCAAATATTTCATCCACATTGTTTAAGGATACAGCAGGCGAAAAATCAATGAATTTTTGATTTAATTCTAAACCATTTAACACCTCCTCGGATGCTCCTTGCCAACTCTGCGCACTTAAACTAAAACAATTACTAATTCTAAAATCCTTTTCTAGTGCATTAATTACCTTATCGAAATAAGAAGTTAAATGTCTTTTTTCAAAATCCTCCCCAAACGGCAAACGACCAACAAATAACTTTACCTCATATTGATACAATGTTCCATCCCAAATTGAAGTTTCAACATCGTAGGTTTCTAAGTATGAATAAGGAACATCGGATTCATAGTCATTATCGCCAGCTTCCACACCAGAAAGATTATCAAATACAGGCATTGGAATAATGTCGTCTCCACCAATAATGAATAGGTATTCGGGTGTAATTGATTGATTGTAATAAAACTTTGAAAGCTCATCTACACAGTTCTCCCAACTTTGATTTTGATATCTTGAGGCATCATAATCAAAAATAATATACTGATGACCGTATTTACTTAATCGATGGGTGTAGTCTTTGATAATGTTTAAAATATCATTTGAAGTAGACCTGCACTTTTTTGCAATTTTTCTGGTGTCTGTTAATATGATACCATACGAATCAAATCCATTTTGGAATGTGTCTGGTCTTTTATTTGAAAGATCTTTTGATTCAACTTCGTTCGACTCGATTTCCTTTGATGTATCACGTGCTATTTGCTGACCGGGTATCGGTGGCATTTGAGGTATTCTAGGTAATACAGGCCCTTCTTTTTTTACCGGTGGAGCAGCCGGAGGCATGGGCGGTAACTTTGGAGCTACATTAACATTATCATGATCATGATCAGATGACAATTGAGCACCACAATTGAAGCAAAATAATTGCTTACTTGCCTCTTGATCCAAACTAGTTCCACATTCAGTACAAAACCTCATCTTAGTACAAATAATAATTGATCAAAAAACAAATTATATTAAAAAATAATATAATTTATCAGGTTGAAGAATCCTAAATTTAGATAATTTCCTATTTATGCGATAAATAAATTATTTAAATAAAGAAAATATAATAAAATAGCAATATAAAATGTTGAAATTCAACATATTATATATAATTAAAATTAAACCACCGAACCTATTATTTCTTGCCTTTTTCCTTTTGATTCTTCTTAGATGTAGACTTCTGATATATGGCAAATACAGCCCAAATAAATAAGAGTGCATTACAAATTAAAAAATGAGTTTTTGGGCTTTCAACTTGAGCAGCAACATTTGGATACTCCTGCATGGTATAAACCACGGCATGTTGTATTAAAAATTGAAGGATCAAAACATTCCTTAACGAAGACTTAAAAGACAGTGGGAATTTTGAAAAAAGGATTTCTTTAAACGACAACAAGCGGGTAGCAAGCAATTGAAGGAACAATGGAAATACAAACCAGGTTGCATTAAAGTATGTCTCATAATAATGAGTCACACCAACATAATTAAGCAAAAAACATACAAAGGCAACAGCATAATATATAATGAAAATCAGGTCAATAAACCTAAGTTTTGATGGTTCTGCCTTGTTTGTTACGTTCGAATCATTATTGGTATTTTCGTTAGCCATGTATTGGTTTTTTAAATGCTAAAAACTATTGAATAAGACGCCTATCAATGAAAGGCAATCTAAATTAAGACTTTTTTACATATATGGTGTGGTTTCTGCGTATTTATTACTAAAAAAATAAAGCCACATTTAATAAATTTACTCATCTAATATTCAATTAATAAATATATTCGCAAAGCCACCCTATCTAAATCATTTTTTAACTTATAATCATGAGCATCAATTTAAAAAAAGAACAAAAATTTAATTTCAACCTAGTTAAATCTGAATTCATCAATAATGTATTTATGGGTATTGGATGGGACCCAGCAAATGAAGATGATGACGTGGACTTAGATGCATCTTGTGTTTTATTAGACGCCGAAAATGAAGTTATCGAAGTCATTGATTTTGGTAATTTAACCAGCGAAGATGAAGCTATTGAGCATCTTGGCGATAATTTAACAGGTGATGGTGATGGTGACGACGAAGTAATCAACGTTAATCTAAAAGAGCTTAGCGAAGATGTTCAATCCCTAGTATTTACAATCAC
>Ga0164292_10001459_pt1 | contig 19106 bp, 16 predicted proteins | sample GEODES117metaG_FD_111486 | JGI IMG/M metagenome (GOLD analysis project Ga0164292, IMG submission 111486) | Eutrophic lake water microbial communities from Lake Mendota, Wisconsin, USA - GEODES117 metaG | ecosystem: Environmental > Aquatic > Freshwater > Lake | place: USA: Lake Mendota...
CTCGGTGGCGGCCGCCGCCTTGATAGCTGCGTGGCAGTCATGAAGTCCCCCCAAGCGTTGGTGGGAGCAGCCCCTGGAACAAATCGTGATACTGATGTTGCTCTTGCACTGGAACTCGCTGGAGCTGCACCACGACGCGTTACCCCTACCGCGCTTGAAAGCAAACCGCAGTTGCTAGTTGAAGCCGAGATACTTGTACTCGCTGGTGGATTTAGTTACGGCGACAACACGGGCGCGGGGCGCCTGTTCGCATTGGACCTAGAGACACATGCAGGCGAGAAATTACGTGAGTTCATTGCATCTGGCAAACCAGTGATCGGTATTTGTAATGGGTTCCAAGCGTTAGTGCGTGCGGGTTTGTTGCCGGGGAGTCAGGGTCGAGCCGCACTTGGACACAATGCATCTGGAACTTTTGATTGTCGTTGGGTGGAACTCAAGCCAAGTTCCAAAAAGTGTGTGTGGACACGCAACCTCACTGCAAACATCGAATGCCCAATTGCACACGGTGAGGGACGGTTCGTTTGTGACGAGGATACGGTGGCAATTCTGCGCGCCGCTGACTCAATTGCATTTACTTATGTCGGTGTAAATCCGAATGGCTCTGTTGGAGATATTGCGGGCATTTGTGATGAATCAGGTGTAGTTCTGGGATTGATGCCACACCCCGAGAATCACGTGTTGGCGCGTCAGAACCCTCGTGGGCGCACGACGGGACTCGGTCTCGATCTATTTCGCTCAGGCGTTCGATATGCGATGGAGCGTTAAGTGGCCGGGGTAATTCCAACCGTTACGTATCCATTCACGGACTTGTCGCTTGAACTCGCCGACCGTCGCGAGGGCAAAGTACGCATTTCATACGCCTTACCGAATCAACGACGCTTGTTAGTAACCACTGATCGACTCTCCGCACTTGATCGGGTTGTTACTGCCGTGCCGTACAAAGGCCAAGTTCTCAATCAACTTGCTGCATGGTGGTTTGCAAAAACTGAGAGCATCATTGCTAATCATGTGATTGCAGTGCCAGATCCAAATGTGCTGATTGCAGTGGACGCCACACCGCTACCAGTTGAAGTAGTTGTAAGAGGTGCGATCACTGGTAATACATCAACTTCTTTGTGGAGACAGTACGCAAATGGCGCCCGTTTGATTTACGGCCATCGTTTTGCAGACGGACTCGTGCGTGACTCATTGCTTCCTCAGCCGTTGATAACACCAACTACTAAAGGTGCATCAGGAGTGCATGATGAGCCAATTAGTGAGAGCGAAGTGGTGAGTCGCGGATTGGTCGACGAATCAACATGGGAGTTGATCCGAACAGCCGCGCTTTCCTTGTTCGCTTTTGGTCAGCAGATCGCTGGCCAAGCAGATTTGATTCTTGCGGATACCAAATATGAATTTGGAGTTGACCAAGACGGTCAATTGATATTGATTGACGAAATGCACACTCCTGATTCATCGCGCTTCTGGGAACGCGCTACTTATGAGTCACGTGTTGCTGAAGGCGCCGATCCTGAGAGCCTTGATAAAGAACCAATTCGTCGTGCTCTTGCAGATCTTGGCTACACGGGTGATGGTCCACCACCGGATCTTGGCGTGGATGTCATTCAAGCCACATCAAATCGTTACATCAAAGCTTTTGAACGCATAACCGAAGACGAGTTCCTGCCTGGAGAATATCCGGTGGATGACCGCATCAAATCTGCACTGAAATCCAAGGGAGTTCTGTGAACCTTCAACCAAATCCATTCGATGATTCACCACATGAAGAGTGTGGTGTTCTTGCGATCTCAACTCCTACTGGTGATGATGTTGCACAAATGTCATTCTTTGGACTCTTCGCTCTTCAACATCGTGGTCAGGAAGCTGCTGGTATTGCTGTCTCGGATGGACAGCGTGCAAGAATCCACAAAGAAAGTGGATTGGTTTCACAAGTATTTACACCTGAGGCACTCGCACCATTAGTTGGCTATCACTCAATTGGGCACACACGGTATTCCACCACAGGTGGTAGTAACGCACGCAACGCACAACCCTTCTTGGTTGAGACCATGAATGGTCCACTCGCAGTTGCACACAACGGCAACCTCGTTAATGCTGGTGCCTTACGTGATGAACTTCTTGCCCGTGGCTTCGGCCTGACTGCATCATCGGATACTGAAGTCATCACTTTGATGCTGGCAGCAGCAGGTGGTTCGACATGGGAGGAGCGCCTTGAGCGCACTTTGCCAGCGTGGAAGGGCGCCTATTCATTAGTTGTTCTAACCGCAGATCGCGTGATGGCAGTGCGTGACCCATGGGGTTTTCGCCCGCTCAGTGTTGGCAAACTTCCAGGTGGGGGGCACGCTGTCGCTTCGGAGACCTGCGCACTTGAAACACTCGGTTGTACCGGCATTTCTGAAGTCGAGCCAGGAGAGATAGTCACACTCCACGGTGAAGTAATGGCGCGTCGTCAAGTCATGGCACCAGCTCCCCAGCAGGCGCGCTGTTCGTTTGAGTTCGTGTATTTCTCGCGTCCAGATTCAACCTGGGATGACCGCAGTGTTCATGCCGTGCGCCAAAATCTTGGAGTTGAACTCGCCAAGGAACATCCAGTTGACGCTGACATAGTGATCCCAGTTCCAGACTCATCAATCCCTGCCGCTGTTGGATATTCACGCGAGTCGGGTCTTGAGTTCAATGATGGGTTGATCAAGAACCGATACATCGGGCGCACATTCATTGAGCCAACACAATCAATGCGTGAACGTGGGGTTGCAATTAAGTTCAATGCGCTGAACTCAAACCTCACAGGAAAACGCGTGGTGATGATTGACGACTCGCTTGTTCGCGGTACGACCGCTGGTCCCTTGGTCAAGCTCGTACGCGACGCAGGGGCGACTGAAGTTCATCTGCGGCTTACGTGTCCACCAATTGTGAATGCTTGTCACTTCGGTGTGGATATGGGACACAACGAGGACCTAATTGCAGCGCGTCTCGATCTTGAGCAACTGCGAGAGCACATCGGATGTGATTCAATCGGATTTCTGAGTCGAGATGGGATGTTGAGGGCAATTGGTCGTGAGCAGGGATACTGCACGGCCTGTTTCACCGGGGAGTACCCCGTACAAATAAGTCCCACGAATGGCAAAGCGGCCTTTGAAGGTGCCATCGGATGACGAGGTCGTTGTTGAGAGTCATGGTGGTCGGTGCCGGTGGGCGCGAGCACGCACTCGCCGAAGCAATCAGTAAGTCACCTAATTGCGCAGCACTGTTTGTAGCGCCCGGCAGTGACGCCATGCCTGGAATTCGCATTGATGCCCAAGTTGACGATCTCAACGCAATTCGCCATGCCTGTCGATCCAATGACATCAAACTAGTTGTGGTTGGTCCTGAAGTTGCATTGGCAGCGGGTCTTGCCGACACACTTATCGAAGACGGCGTGGCGGTATTTGGTCCGACACAGTCGTGTGCGCGTCTTGAGTGGTCAAAGGCTTACACGCGCGAGGTGGCAACTCGACTCGGAATCCCATCTCCACGATCAAAAACATTCAACAAGGGTGAAGTTGATGCAGCCATCAACTGGTGGCGTGATCTCGCTGTGCCAGTGGTTGTAAAAGCATCGGGTCTTGCTGCAGGCAAAGGTGTTTTGGTTCCACAAACTGATGCAGAGATTGAGACTGCCATCAAGCAAATGGTGCACGACACCGAGACAGTGCTCGAGGAGCGATTAACAGGTGCTGAGTACTCACTGATTGCGATGTGCGACGGCACTCGTGCCGTAGCTTTCCCACTTAGCCAGGATCACAAGCGAATTGCTGAGGGTGATCGGGGCCCGAATACTGGTGGCATGGGTGCTTATGCACCTGCACCAGCCCCCGGGATGCCAGAACTTGACGATCTTGTTCGTGTTTTCATCCAGCCGATTCTTGATCACATGAATTCTCTTGGCACTCCGTACCGAGGTGCTTTGTATGCCGGGCTTATGCATACAACAGATGGCCCAAAGCTGATTGAGTACAACTGTCGCTTTGGTGATCCTGAGGCCCAAGTTCTGTTGCCGTTACTGCAAGAAGATCTGTTGCCGATTCTTTATGCATGTGCCAAAGGAAATGTTGCAAGTGACTTCAAGCCAAAGATGTTCGGCGCCGCACTTGGAGTCGTGCTGGCAAGCGAGGGCTATCCCGAAAAGCCAAAGACTGGAAAGATCATCAAGGGTCTTGAAGACATCGACCGAAAAAATTCATTTGTGTACCACGCAGGCACCCAAAAGGCTGGTAACGAGTTCAAGACCACAGGTGGTCGAGTATTGACCGTGGTCGGCACGGGCGTTGATCTCTTGGCCGCTCGGACCGCAGCGTATTCGGCTGTTGACAAAATAAGTTTTGAACGAATGCAATTTCGGCGTGATATCGGGTGGCGAGCTCGTGGCGCAATGCTCACTAGCTATGCAGCTACTGGAGTGGATATTGATGAAGGTACAAAAGCAGTAGACAAAATGAAGGCTGCCGTCGAAGCTACGCATGGGCCAAATGTGCTGCGTGGGGTTGGCTCATTCGGTGGCTCCATTGATGTCAGTGTCCTCAAGGACTACAACCATCCCGTTCTGGTTGCTTCAACAGACGGAGTGGGCACCAAAGTCGAAATTGCAGCGCGGACGGGTCGGTATCGCGGAGTCGGTGCGGACATTGTTAATCACTGCATCAACGACGTGCTCGTCCAAGGCGCAAAGCCGTTGTTCTTCCTTGATTATGTTGCTTCATCAAAGTTGCGCAGTGAGATGGTTGCTGAGATTGTGGAAGGAATGGCTTCTGCATGCAAAGTTGCGGAGTGCGCCTTGCTCGGTGGTGAAACAGCAGAGATGCCAGGGGTCTACAACGATGGCGCCTTTGACATCGCAGGCACTTTGGTCGGTGTGGTTGATCGGGCAAAGCTGCTGCCGTCATCCCCGCCGCGCCCTGGGGATGTCCTCATCGGCATTGCGTCAAATGGCCCACACACAAATGGCTATTCGTTGCTCCGCAAAGCTTTTGAATGGATGCCGTTGGAGACCGTAGTTGCTCCACTAGAGGTATCTCTGGCGGACGCATTACTGGAGCCACATCGTAACTACCTGCCAGTACTTGAACGTGTGTTGCGTGAGGATTTGGCACGCGCATTGGTGCACATCACTGGCGGTGGCCTGCCAGACAACTTGCCGCGAGTGCTTCCAGAAAATGTGTGTGCTGTAGTTGAAGTGGACTCGTGGCCTGTTCCACCACTATTCCGACTTGTTCGTGAAATCTTGGCAATGGATAAAGAAGAGCTCTATCGCACCCTCAATATGGGAATCGGAATGGTTGTAGTCGCCAGTCCAGATCAAACCGATGCCGTTCGTAATGCAATTCGTGAACAGACCTGGATCATTGGTCGCCTTGAGGCGGGACAACGCGGAGTTGTGTTGCGGTGACTGGACGTCTCGTTGTTCTGGCATCCGGAACCGGGACAAATCTGCAAGCAATCATGCATGCTTGTAGCACCAATGTGCTTGCCGCTGATGTTGTTGCCGTGATCTCAAATAACGGCGATGCTCGCGCTCTCCAGCGCGCACGTGACGCAGGTATCGAGGCAGTGTTTTTAGAAAAAGAGCAAGGTGAGCTGCGGCGCGATTACGACACGCGTCTTGCCGCGTGCGTTGCACAGTATGTGCCTGATTATGTGGTCCTGGCCGGCTGGATGTTGTTGCTCTCGGCCAACTTTCTCGATCATGTTGGCAGTCCAGTGATCAACCTTCATCCCGCTCTGCCTGGTGAGCTCCCAGGAGTCAACTCAATTGAGCGTGCCCATTCCGAGGCAGTTCTTGGCGAGCGAGTTCGCAGTGGTGCGATGGTTCATTTCGTGCCCGATGAAGGCGTGGACAATGGGCCCGTGATTGCCAGCGTGGAGATCGCGGTATCGGCCCAAGATTCTCTTGAAGAATTCACTAAACGCGTACACGAAGCCGAGCACAAATTGCTCGTAGATGCTCTTATTCAACTTTGCAACTAGGAGGCAACAAATGAAAACCAGTGAACTGTTCCGTGAAGACGAGGGTCTGACCTTTGACGATGTTGTTCTGGTGCCAGCTTGGAGTGACGTCTTGCCGTCCGATGTTGATACGTCCGCCACTTTCGCCGCTGATATCAGACTCGCCGTCCCACTTGTTTCCGCCGCAATGGATAAGGTCACCGAATCCCGCATGGCAACCGCGCTCGCGCGCCAGGGCGGAATCGGGGTTTTGCACAGGAACATGTCAATTGCCGACCAAGCCGGTGAGGTTGTCAAGGTGAAGCGCTCACAAAGCGGAATGATCACCGATCCCGTAACGTTGCCGATTTCAGCAACACTCGGAGAAGCCGAGGCAATGATGGCGAAGTTCAAATTTTCCGGAGTCCCGATCACGGATGAGAACCGCAAACTTTTGGGGATTCTCACAAATCGTGATGTGCGGTTTTGTAATCCGAGTGACATGAGTAAATCGGTCTCTGAATTCATGACCGCTGCTCCGTTAGTAACTGCACCCGAAGGAACAACGCTTGACGAAGCGCGGTCACTTTTGCAGAAGCACAGAATTGAAAAACTTCCACTTGTAGACAAAGAAGGCAAACTCTGTGGGCTCATTACGGTCAAGGATTTACTAAAAAAACTGGAACACCCAAACTCAACTCAGGATTCAAGTGGGCGCTTAAGGGTTGCCGCCGCAGTCGGTGTCGGGCCAGATCTCGAAGCTCGAGTAGCCGCCTTGGTAGCAGCAGGAGTTGATGCGATTGTCATTGACACTGCACATGGTCATTCAGGGGGAGTAGTGCGCGCCATTGCACGAATCCGAAGCCTTTATAAGGATCTACCAATCGTGGCTGGCAATGTAGTGACTCCAGAAGGAGTAGAGGACTTAGTTAAAGCTGGTGCCAATGCTGTGAAAGTTGGAATTGGTGCTGGATCTATTTGCACCACTCGGGTAATCGCGGGCTCGGGGATGCCCCAGTTATCTGCGATATTCCACTCTGCACAACGTGCGCGTCAACTCGGGGTGCCAGTAATCGGCGATGGTGGTATCACTTATTCCGGCGACATTGTTAAGGCAATTGCTGCAGGATCAGAAACTGTGATGCTCGGAAGCATTCTTGCTGGCACCGACGAAGCACCAGGACAACTGGAACTCTATGCAGGGCGCCAATACAAGTCGTACCGTGGCATGGGTTCACTCGGAGCAATGGAGGGATTCGGCGCTGATCGATATGCAACGGCTCAAGATGAAGCTGAGTCGGGTTCACGCAAGCTTGTTCCAGAGGGCATCGAAGGACGTGTCCCTTACGCTGGCTTCTTGGCGGATGTTGTTTATCAACTAGTGGGCGGTCTCCGCTCGGGTATGGGATATGCCGGTGCCGCATCGTTGGAAGATCTGCGGACAAAATCCCGACTCATGAAAGTCACAGCCGCGGGTCGGGCTGAGAGCCACCCTCACGATGTGACCATCACAAAAGAAGCGCCCAACTACCACACGAGTTGAAAGTCAGTCAGCAAAGATAAACAGAATTGGTAGGACAGCAATTGTTAAAGCAGCAATTGCGACTAGAACCTGAGACATCGCGTTGCTGCGCCTTGTACCCAAAACATCGTTCCTGCGAGCGAGTAACCAAATCACAAGAATTAACGGTGGCGCTGCAAGACCATTGAGGATTGCAGCGAGATAGAGAGTACGTATGGAGTCAATTCCAACCAGGTTCATTGCGAGGCCAGCAAGCATTGATGCTGTGATTACAGCGTAGAACGCCTTTGCTTGATTCATCCGCAGACTCAGACCTTCACGCCATCCAAATGTTTCACTCAATGCGTATGCGGTTGAACCAGCAAGCACAGGAATTGCTAATAGCCCGGTTCCAACGATGCCGAGTGTGAAAACAAGGCTTGTGAATCTTCCTGCCAATGGCTCCAGCGCAGCAGCAGCTTGCTCGGCTGTCGTTATGGTGGCGCTGCCTTTGCTGCCAATAGTGGTGCCCGCAGTAACCATGATTGCAAACATCACCACTACGCCAGAACTCATACCGACAAACACATCACCTCTCATCGCAGACAACTCAGCTCGGTGCACGGTTGTGTCGCCATCTCGGTGACGATCTTTATGCTCTTCTACTTCTTCGCTTGTCTGCCAGAAGAAGAGATATGGGGAGATGGTTGTGCCAAATATTGCGATTAGAGCCGCAATTGTCGTTCGGTCGAAGGTCATATTCGGAATGAATGTGTTCTTGGCAACATCACCCCAGCTCACTTCAACTACGAAAAGCACAAGTATGTAAGAGAGGATCGAGAGACACAGCCACTTGAGTACACGCGCGTACTGGTGATAAGGCACGAAGATCTCAAGTACGGCCATGCCGACTGCAAATCCAATCAACAACACCGGAGTTGGAATAGGAATCAATAGCTTGGTAGCAGCTGCCATTGAACCCAGATCGGCGCCGATATTAAAGGTGTTTGCTGCAGTCACCAGAGTGACCATGAGCCATAAAACCCAACGCCTGTAATGTTCGCGAATAATCGCCGCAAGGCCTTTGCCTGTTACGAGTCCGAGGCGTGCCGTGGTTTCTTGTACTGCAGCTGCCATAGGAAGTGCAAGAAGGGCCGTCCAGAGCAATTGGAATTGAAATGATGCGCCAACTTGTGAGTAGGTGCCAATTCCACTCGGGTCATCATCTGCTGCACCGGTAACGAGGCCAGGGCCGAGACGTCGAAAGTAGCCACGACCATGGATGGTGTCACGATGTCGGTGGTGGCGCTTCTTGCTGTCAGTCATGCCCAGCTACGCCGTAGTTCTCGTAAGGCGCGCGCTTTGACGTCATTCCATTGTCCCGCTTGATTGCGAATTGTCCCAGCCGATGGCCGTTTTGTTGCAGGATCGCTCGCTGACCACTTCGCATAAGACTCAATTGATGCTGAGTCCGACGCAAGCAGAAACTCGGCCATGAAGTGCACCAGTTCATCTTCGGTCCAACTACGTGAATAATCATCCCGCGGGGTGTGGCCAATTGAAAGGCCAGCGAGTGCACATGCGTTTGCCCACGACCCAAAGACCTGGATTACCCGCGGCAATGTAGGTCCTTGAATGGCTCCTTCGGCTACGAGGTCGGCGTAATGCCCGCCTGAAAGCATTTCTGAACCGTTGGCAGCTTCACGGAGAGCTTGCAGGATCTTGTCGTTGGTCCAGATGGTCTGGTACCCACCACGATTTTTGGTCTCTGACTCGAGATCGGTCACCAGATGCCGCACCCGCCTAGTTGTTAATCTGCGCGCATCCTCAGTGTGGATTCCAATTCCCAACGCAAGTTCTGTGTAAGTAGCTCCCGGGTGCTCACGGAGCCACGATTCAATCTGCTCGACAACAATTCGCCGTTGTTCCGGCGAGCGCCGAGCTCTCACTTCAGAGAATATGTGACTGGAAGTCGCTTCAGCCCACCGACAAAAGTGGTGTGAATATGGGCGTAATCGCCGGCGAGTTCCATGGTTTTGATGCGAGGGATCAACTCGTTGAAGAACGTACGCATCTCCATGCGCGCGAGCATTGCACCAAGGCAGTAGTGAATACCGAAACCAAAAGCAAGGTGTCGGTTTGGTGTGCGACCAACATCAAACTTGAACGGGTCAGTGAAGGTGTCCTCGTCACGGTTACCAGATGGATAAGAGAGAAGAACTGACTCACCAGCCTTGATGGTGGTATTGCGGATTGTGTAATCCTCGGTTGCGGTGCGCATGAAGTGAGTTACGGGAGAAACCCAACGGATCATCTCATCAACCGCTGTGGGGAGTAGAGACATGTCGTCTTGTAGCCGCTTCAGCTGATCTGGATTCTGCAACAGAGAAAGCATTCCACCTGCGATTGCTGCACTAGTGGTGTCGTGCCCTGCGGTTGCAGTGATTATGTAATACGAGATCATCTCGACATCACCAAGTGGCTTGTCATATACCTCACCATTGGCGATCGTTGATGCAAGATCGTGAGTCGGGGTTGACTTGCGTGATGCACTCAATTCACTGAAGTAGATGAAAAAGTCATTGATGACTTGAGTCAAATCTTCAATGGTGGTGCCACGCTGAAGATCAGGGTCTGCGTTGCCGAACATTTCCTGGGTAAGCATGAGCATGCGCTGGTAGTCGGTCTCTGGCAATCCGAGAATCGCGAGAATCACTTGTAGTGGGTACTGCAATGCGATGTCACGTGAAAAATCGCATTTGCCGCCCAGATCGGCCATCTTGTCGACGGATTGTTTTGCGAGTTCGCTCATGCGGGCGTCTAGCCGCGCAAGGTTTTTGGGCAAAAACCAATCAGCTGCCACCTTGCGATATTCAGCATGGTCTGGTTCATCCATGTGAATGAGGGTGCGAAGCATGTTCCCGTTGTTGCGAGTGTGATCGTCGGCTTCGGCATTGGCAAGAATCGGACGCGGCTCGTTCAAGAAGATATTGCTCTTGGCCTCGATCTCGAAGATGTCGGCATTTTTTGTAAGCAACCAGAAAGGGTAGTGATCTGGGGCATTCACAAGGTGAATGGGATCATGTTTGCGTAGCAAAGCGAGCTTGGTATGAAACTCATCAAACGTGCCCCAGGATGCGGGCACGGTGATCATGTTTCCAGCTTCTTCAAGTTGTGCTTGTAGATCTGACATACGTGGGCTCCTATACCGCTTTGCGAATTAGTTTCATCTTCTTTTCAGTGTAAGGCGGATAGGCGATGGAAGGATCGACCTTGGTGCTCTTACGAAGCACCGGCTTGCGGTGCTGGAAGATGTCAATGCTTGATTTGCCGTGATACGCACCCATGCCACTTTCACCGACACCACCAAAAGGCAGATTCGGATTCGAGATATGGAGGATTGTGCCATTCACAGTGACACCACCTGCTGTAGTGCGTTCGATTACTGCATCAATCGCACGGTCGTCTTCACTGAATACGTAGAGAGCAAGTGGGTGTGGCTTTGAATTGATAAACGCGATCGCCTCAGCCACGTTGTCAATCTCAACCATTGGAAGAATCGGCCCAAAGATCTCATCCTGCATCACAGGCGCGGAGACGTTCACATCGGCGAGCACGGTTGGGGCGATGTACTTGGTGTTGGCATCGGTTTCGCCGCCTATAACCACAGAGCCGCTCTCGAGCATTGATGCGAGTCGGTTGAAGTGATGACCATTGACAATTCGTGCGTAGTCCCCACTTTGTTTGGGGTCATCACCGTAGAACTCTTTGATCGCAGCACGAAGCTCTCCAATGAAGGCAGATGCCACTTTCTTGTCAACAAGTAGGTAGTCAGGCGCAATGCAGGTTTGTCCCGCATTCAAGAATTTGCCCCACGCGATTCGACGCGCTGCGACTCGAAGGTTTGCGGTTGCGTCAACAATGGTTGGGCTCTTGCCACCTAGTTCAAGTGTCACTGGCGTGAGGTGTTTAGCTGCTGCTTCCATTACGACTCGGCCGATGCGACCATTGCCTGTATAGAAGATGTGGTCAAATCTTTGTGCGAGTAGTTCGGTAGTTTCGGCGACACCACCTTCAATCACTTGGACTGCGTCAGGGTCCAAATAGCGTTGGATGAGCTCGGTGATCACTGTTGAAGTGTGTGGAGCAATCTCGCTCGGCTTCAAGACCACTGAGTTGCCCGCGGCAATTGCGCCGGCTGCTGGAGATAGCAACAACTGAATTGGATAGTTCCATGGCGAGATGATCGCAACCACGCCAAGTGGCTCAGCTACGCGGTGACTCGAACCGGGGAGCGCCACAATTGGAGTCGAAACATGCTCTGGGCGAGTCCACTTACGGAGATTTTTTTGCAGCAACTTGATCTCGCCAATTGTGAAACCGATGTCTGTGACCCAACCCTCGGCAGCGGGCTTACCTAGATCTGCGGCCAGTGCGGCAAGTAGTTGCTCTGAGTTGTCCTCAAGCAGTTTGCGCATGCCATCAAGTTGTGCTCGGCGCCATGAGAGCGGTCGCGTGCGTCCCGAATCAAAGGCATCACGGGCACGCTGAACGATTGCGGGGATCGTTGCCACCGCAGTAGGGGTGAAGTCGGCAATAGTCATTTGAAAAGTGTTGCAGGTTCTCAGGCCATTTCCTCACGGCGTACCCTTGAATGCATGACTCAAGGCTCGTCTGTCACTGTGGCAGCCATACAAATGGCTATGGAGGCCGATTCTGCTGCGAATATTGCCCGCGCAGAAGGCCTTGTGCGGGAAGCCTCAGCCGCTGGCGCCCAGGTAATTCTCCTACCCGAACTCTTCGAAGGGCACTATTTCTGCAAAGACCAACACCCTGAATTCCTCAAGCTGGCGGTACCCGTTGAGGAAAATCCAGCCTTGGTGCGAATGTGCGAGGTAGCAGCAGAACTAAAAGTCGTGCTCCCGATCAGCATCTACGAGCGTGCGAACCAAGCACTCTTTAACACCGTGGTCATTGTGGATGCCGATGGTCGCAAGATTGGCAAATACCGCAAAAGCCACATTCCAGATGGCCCCGGTTACACGGAAAAGTATTACTTCAGTCCCGGTGACACCGGATTCAAAGTATGGCCAACTGCATATGCGCAGATTGGTGTTGGAATTTGTTGGGATCAATGGTTTCCAGAAGCGGCGCGATGCATGGCTCTTGCGGGAGCCGAACTCCTGCTCTATCCAACGGCGATCGGGAGTGAGCCACCGAATCCTGAATGGGATTCAGCGGGGCATTGGCAACGCGCGATGCAAGGACACGCAGCATCAAATCTTGTGCCCGTGGTAGCGGCAAACCGTGTTGGGCACGAAGAAGGTATTGCCAACAGTATTACCTTCTATGGTTCGTCCTTTATCAGTGATGCTACGGGCGAAAAAGTTCAAGAGCTAGATCGCATTAGCGAAGGATTCATCATCCAGTCTTTTGATCTTCAAGTACAGGAAAGCATGCGCAATAGTTGGGGTCTTTTCCGTGACCGGCGCCCAGATTTATATCGCAATTTGACCACCCTTGACGGTGAACCTGAGTGACACGAATTCTTCCAGGTGAATTCGAAGCACATGCGGGGACCATCATGTGCTGGCCGGCACGTGAGTCGATCTACAAAGGGCACATAGCTGATGCCGAGAAAGCCCATGCAGCCGTTGCGAATACCATCGCAGCGTTTGAACCACTAACTCTGCTGGTGACACCCGCATCAGTTTCATCAGCACAGAAACTCTGCAGTTCTTCCGTGGAGATGATCACGCTGGACATGGATGATGCGTGGTTTCGGGATACGGGACCCATTTACACAAAGGATTACTACCCCAGTGGAGAGGTGGAAGTTGTTGCCACCGATTGGGAATTCAACGGATGGGGCGGGAAGTTTCGTCCCTTCGATCGCGACGCTTCGCTTGCTCGACGTTTTGCAGAGCTTCGTAGCCACAAACTTGAGCCAGTGCCAGTTGTTCTTGAAGGCGGATCAATCACGGGAAATGGCGCAGGGCTGTTAGTCACTACTGAGCAATGCCTCTTGAATCCGAATCGCAATCCAGGCTTGACACGTGCAGAACTAGAAAGCACCGTGCTTGATCGGCTTGGAGCCGAGTTGATGCTTTGGTTGCCTCATGGATTAGCGCTTGACTTTGATACCGATGGACACGTCGACAATGTTGCAGCGTTTGTTAATCAGGGAACCCTCATGTTGCAGATGTGCAGTGACAGCTCTGAACCCGATCATGTGCGCTTGATTGAAAATCGGACAATTGCAGAAAACTTCATTGACGCAAACCAGTTGCAGATTGAAATTGTGGAAATTCCTGTACTGCCGTTCATGGGAAGTGGCGCGGATCGTTTGGTGGTGCCGTATCTGAATTTCTATATCGGAAACGGTTTTGTTCTCGTTCCGGTCGCCGGACAACGCACTGATGATGCAATGCTTGGAATCATTAGGCAGGTATTCACGGATCGTGAAGTAATCGGTCTCGAGGTGGGAGAGATTCTTGCGGTGGGTGGTGGTGGCATCCACTGCATCACGCAGCAAATACCGGCGTGATCAGACAGGTGCGTCACACTCGCGAAGTGGAAGTTGACGCGGTGGTTGCGAGGCCCATAGCGCTGCAATGAGATCGTCACGAGTTGCTTTGTGTGCGGGAGCATCAAAAAGATTTTCGCGCTGCAGCGGATCATTCTGAAGGTTGTAGAGCTCACCTTCGGTGCCGTCATGCATCGTTCCTTTGCCGTACACCGAGCAAACCCAGCCATCGCGGAGAATGGTCCGCTGGCTGACAATTTTGCCGAACATCACGCTGTCCCATTCCGTGAGAGTTTGCTCATGTCCAAGCGCGTTCGCATCTCCGCTACTTACAGGAAGCCGAGAGGCTTCGACATATTCAGGTCGCTCGAGGCCAGCTATGTCGGCAAAGGTTGCTGCGAGCGAGACAAGGCCAACTGGATTGTCCACCACCTGAGGGGCGATCTGGGCGCTTGGTGCTGGGCGCCAAATAAGAGGAAGTCGCATCAACGAGTCCACGTGGTAGGGCCCCTTGAAAAGCAAGTTGAAATCTCCTTGGAATTCACCATGATCTGTAGTGAAGATGACATCAACATCATCGCCCCATCCACGTTCGTCAATTTTGCTCAGCACTGATGCAATTGCTTCGTCAATCATTTCGTTCATGATGTGGGCCATCGCATTGACTTCACGAGTTTGGTCAGCAGTCAGTGTTGACGGGACCCAGCGGCGTGGCGGTTCAAAATTTGAATAGAACTTGCCCTCCCACCATGCTTTCCAATGCCGTGGCTTGTTCTCAAGTACGCGTTCGAGTTCACTTCGGTCTTCGATAAATCCTGCTGGCAAATCGAGGTCACGCCAATTAACACGATGCAACTCGCTCTGCGGGGGATCCCAAGGATGATGTGGATCGGGAAAGCTCATCCAACAGAACCAATCGGCGTCGGATTCCAATGACGCAAGCCAGTCCTTGGTGCGCTCAGCAACCCATGTGGTGTGGTACCAGTCGCGTGGAATTGGGTTGACCTTGACTTGAGGTGCATTGGTATCACCACCGCCAGTTGCATTGACCTGCATTTCGGCACCGTCAAGCACTTGGTAATACATCTGCACAGCTTCTGGATGGTTGTTGGCGAGCCATCGTGCGTAGTGAAAAGGCCCAGCTCCACCATGAGTGCTTAAAGCAAGATGTTCAAAGCCGCGATGCGGCACTTCAGTGCCATTCTCATCACGGGTGTACTCAGTTGCGCGCTCATCGCGACCAAGGCGATTCTCTGCGAAGCGAAGAAATGGGTCAAGGAAGGGTTCAAAATGAGCCTTGCCAATCAAGGCAGTTCGATATCCAGAGCGCCAAAGATCCTCAGCGATGCTCGGGGCATCAATCGGCAGCGGAACACCATTCATCCAAACTCCATGTGTGGACGGGTGCTGTCCGGTGAGCATTGTCGAACGACTCGGCATGCAAACCACGTTCTGGGGCTGCGCGCGCGTGTAGCGGATCCCAGAATGAGCGAGTGCATCGATTGTTGGCGTACGCGCCACTGTGCCGCCATTGCATCCAAGTGAATCGAATCGTTGTTGATCGGTCGTAATGAAAAGAATCTTGCGTCCCATTTATGACTCCATCAACTGCTTGAGCTTCTGCAACCCGGCACCGGCAGCACCGCCGACCATCAACCCGAGTACCTCTGGTTCCATCTCGGTGCTGTAGATCACAACGCAGCCGCCATGTGGATCATCAATGACATCAACCGTGCCTAGGTGAGAGGTGATAATTGAGTTATTCACAATCTTGTATTGAAAGCGACGCAACGCATGGTCAAGCGTCACGATGTCTTCTTCAAACGTGATCCCAGAGGCCAGATAGATCCATCGTTTGTCGCCTTCAAGTTTGGTGCCAGTGGTCGGAAACCATTCGTGAAGCAATTCGGGCCGACCAACTAGCGCCCACACATCTTCAGCGGGTCTGTCAATAAAGATGTGGCGGCGGATTGTTGCCATTACTGAAACCTACTCAATTTCCCAATCTATTGGCGGAACGCCCGCCAATTTCAGATATTCATTGGCTCGCGAAAACGGTTTGTGGCCGAAGAACCCGTTATGTGCCGAAAGAGGAGATGGATGCACCGATTCAATTACTTCGTGAATTGGGTTAGTAATCAGAGATCTCTTTTTCTTGGCATTGGCACCCCACAATATGAATACAACACGCGTCTGCTTCTCGTTAACTACTTCAAGCACTCGATCGGTGAATAATTCCCATCCGCGACCAAAGTGTGATCCTGCTGATGCTTCGCGCACGGTGAGGGTTGTATTGAGAAGCAGAACTCCTTCTCGCGCCCATTTGTCGAGACAGCCGTGAGCGGGGATCGGATGTCCAAGATCATCGCGTAGCTCTTTATAAATGTTTTGTAGCGATGGAGGGACACGCACCCCGGGTCGTACCGAAAAGCAAAGTCCATGTGCTTGGCCCGGCTGATGGTACGGGTCTTGTCCAAGTAAGACCACCTTGGTTGAGGCAAGGGGAGTTTCGTGCAACGCACGAAAGACCTCATCGTGGGGTGGATAAATGTTGTGATGCTTACGCTCGTTTTGGATGAACTCCTGAAGTGGCTGCCAGTAGGGCTTTTCAAATTCAGCCCTCAGAACCGGGTTCCAATCCGTAGTGGCACGGGCACCTGTCATGCCCTGAATCTAGGCAAATGCGGGCGATTAAGTGTCACTGAGTAGGAAATAAATACAGTGCCTTAAATTCCTATACTCGTATCTGGGTTTTACGATTTAGGGCATTCCGCAATCCCCAGGCGTCACACATCCATGAATCTTTCAGTTGCAGTTGACATCGGTGGCACCAAATTCGCTGCTGGTCTCGTCGACAAAAGCGGGCGCATAGTTGATCGGGTTGCAACTCGGGTGCCTAATCGGGCAAATGCCGAAGAGCTATTTGAACTCGTGGCCGAGATTGTCTCACAGCAAATTGACCGCGCCACCAATCACCATGGAGGCCAGCCACTCGTCGTCGGGGTGGGTTCTGCCGGGCCAATTACCCGCAACGTCGAGAGCATTTCACCGCTCAATCTGCTTGGATGGCGAGACTTTCCATTGCGCCAGCGACTCGTTGATCTGACTGGATTGCCAGTGTTCGGCGATGGTGATGCAAAAGCACTTGCTCTCGCCGAAGGTTGGCGCGGTGCAGCCAAGGGATACAACAGTTTTATTGCGATGGTCGTCTCCACCGGGGTTGGCGGCGGGATTGTCTTGAATGGCCGCTTGCTTGACGGCGAGACCGGAAATGCTGGCCACATTGGCCATGTGATTGTGGAACCCGATGGTCGTCGCTGTGACTGTGGTGCACGGGGCTGCTTGGAGGCTGAAGCGTCGGGGCCCGCCATTGAAGCAATCACGGGTCGACCGCCCACACAGCCGACCTACGAAATCATGCAACGTACTGGCCGTTTGGTTGGGCGCGCCGTAGCGTCCGTCGTCAATTTGCTGGACCTTCCACTTGCAGTGGTCGGCGGCGGAGTGGCACTTGGTTTTGGGGCGACTTTTTTCCAGGCAGCACAAGATGAACTCGATGAACTCTGTGGACTTCAATTCGCCCGCGGGGCACGCATTGTTCCCGCAAAACTCGGTGATGCGGGACCACTAGTCGGGGCTGGGGCGATTGGTTGGCGCGGCATGCGTCGCGCCGGAATGTCAATCGACTAAGTCACATCCTCTGGAGCTAGAAAGAGGTTGCAGATACCCACTGCAATTCATCTGGGCTAGTTGTGACCAGTGGGCGCTGCACATCAATCCAAGCACCAACTTCAGGCAATGGATCACCTTCAGGCACAAACACCATTGATGTGTGCATGTGTGGCTTTTCAACCATGGCCATGCGGCGGCGTGCAAAATGAAATGGGCTTCTGCCTTCTGCAAGCTCCGCAACTCCTTGGGCAGTGCCAACACCGAGGGAGACTACGTGACCATCTTCTTTGATCACACTGCGGTGATAGCCAACCCGATCCCCAGCTTTGACCGAGTGCACCGAAAGCACATCAGTGCTCAATTGCATCTGTGATTTATCGGCATGCCAAAGCGCCGTACCCACGCGAATGCTCATGGTCATACCATCAAACTCCGTCTGAAGATCATTGCAAGATTGCGGTGACAGATGGCTGAGAAACACATTGGAGTTTGGTGGGATGCGACGCAAAAAGTCGCGCACTTCTTCGCTGTTGTCTTCTTCGTCGGAGATCAAAGGTGGATGAAAAGAAATTCCGATTACTCGCAGCCCACTTGCATTGGCGTGTGCAATCAGATCGGACATCTCTGACTTACGCACCCCGTGACGGCGCATTGACGACCGCACCTTCACCACAACTGGACAATCCCAGTTCTGACGCGCAAGGGCATCAACATGTGCCACAGAACCAACTGTCAGCACGGTGTCACGCGAGAGCGTGACAGGAAGGTCATCCAAATGCGGTGTGAGCACCATGGCAGTGCAGTCGTCGGGCACATCGGCTGCTTCGAATACGGTGCCAACCGCGATCAGGCCATCGCCGTATTCGTTGGCTAAACGTGCAGCCATAGGCATCAGTGCGGACCGACCAAATCCGTAGCCGGTTCCCTTCACAACAGGCACCACAGAACCAAATTCAGCAGCCACTCTCGCGGTGGTTGATTCCCACGCGGATTGGACCACGCGCAGACGCAAAGTCATGCTTTGACCGTAGTGCCCGAGCTATCAATCCTTTGTGCCATATGGATTCAGCCCGCGAACTAAAAGTTGAGTTGTTTGGTCGGGTTTAGGTCGCTAGTTTCGAAGGCATGGCAATTCGCTTTGACTTCCCAAACCCCGTCAACGAGACCTCGGCACGACTCGTAGCCACGGGCGTAGTTGCAATGGGTGTCGCCTTCGTGGCGTTGCAAAGCGGTTGGATTCTGATTGCGCTTACATATGGGTTTCTCGCACGTGTTCTGTTTGGTCCACGGTTCAGCCCGCTTGGTCGATTTGTTACCGACGTCATCACGCCGCGTTTGAACTTGCGTCATCGTTTGTCACCAGGTCAACCAAAGCGCTTTGCACAAGGCATTGGACTCTTGTTCTCTGTAGTTGCATCAGTGGCGTGGATATTTGGCGCGCACACA